>Ga0116217_10002463_pt1 | contig 17222 bp, 17 predicted proteins | sample Sb_taG_6_FD_89697 | JGI IMG/M metagenome (GOLD analysis project Ga0116217, IMG submission 89697) | Peat soil microbial communities from Weissenstadt, Germany - Sb_50d_4_PS metaG | ecosystem: Environmental > Terrestrial > Soil > Wetlands > Peat | place: Germany: Weissenstadt | collected 2010-09-21 | reverse complement strand
ACGAGCCCGCGGGGAACGGCGCCGTGTCCAGCGCCGACCCCTCGGCGGCGCTGGCCTGAGCGGCGGCTACGCGATTGCGTCGATGTTGAGCCGCACGTAGTCCACCACCACCGGCTCTCCCAACGCCGCCATGACGTCATCCATGTAGGGCTCGCGCAATGACTCGGGCAGGCGCTGCACGTGCGGCCCCAGCACGATCGTCGCTAGGAACTCGCGCGGGTGCTCGGGCTGCGTGGGCGCAGGCGCCAGCCAGCAGCGCGCCCGCGCGAAGCCCGCCTCCAGCAGGCGCTCCTCGGTGACGTCCGGCGCGGCGTAGTTCCACGGCGCCCGCCAGCCCACGAAGTGCTCCGCGTAGGGATCGCGCGCGAGCACCTCATTGGCCACGCCCCGGAGCTGGTCGATGTTGCCCTCTCCCCCGCACTGCACCACGAGCTGCCCGCCGGGGCGCAGCGCGGCGCGCAGGCGCGCGAACAGCCGCTCGTGATCGGCGATCCAGTGGAAGGTGGCGGTCGAGAGCACGGCGTCCACGGGCTCTGAGAGCTCCAGCTCCAGCAGGTCGAGAACGCGCACGTCGGCGTCCGCCCCCAGGCGCTCGCGCGCGGCCGCGGCCATCGAGGGCGAAGCGTCCACGGCGATCGCCCGCCCCCGCGGCAGCCGCTCGATGAGGGCCTGCGTGACCCGACCCGAGCCGCAGCCGGCGTCGAGCACGGTCTCATCGCCGCGCAGCTGCAGGCGCGCGAGCACCTGGCGCCCCAGGGCCTCCATGGGCCCGGAGATGCGGTCGTAGCTGGCGCCGTTCCACTCCCGTACTGGCATACAGGCGTACGTTATCACGTATGCCGTCTCTGGGTATGCCGCCCTGGCTCCCCGACCGATGCCAGCCCGTGCCGATGCGCCGGGCTCACGACTCCCCCGGTTATCGCCCATCCCCGAAGTCCGCCCGCGAGGCGAGCTCGACGAGCAGCTTCGACAGCTGTCCCCCCTGCCACGCGATCGGCGAGCGCAAGGGCGGCCCCCCCTCCTCCACCCCAAAACTCGCTCCCGGAATGAACCGCGCGTAGGTTTCGGCGAGCGCCAGGGGATGGCCCGGGTCCACCTCGTCGCGGCTCGCCACCACGACCGTGGGCACCGCGATCGCAGCGAGATCGCGCATCGCGGCGAAGGGCCGCGAACGAGGAACCGCTTCCAGCGCGTCGGCCACCGCCGCGGGGTGCTCGTGCAGGGTCAGGCGCTGGCGCACCACCTTCTCGACCGCCTCGCGCCACTGCTCGGGGATGTTCGAGAAGTCATAGGCCGCCACGAAGCCGTCGACGCCGCCGCTGCGCAGGCCCTCGGCCAGCGCGTTGTAGTTGGAGTGCTCGCGCAACCCCGCGGCCGGCGCGTCGCGTTCGACGGCCGCGGGCGCAGGCGCAGGCGCAGGCGCGGCGGGATCGTAGGCGGGGGTGATCACGCCGAGCGCGGCCACGCGCTCGGGATGCGAGAGTGCGAAGCGCAGCGCCGTGAGTGCCCCCATCGAGGCGCCCGCGAGCAGCGCGCGCGGGACCTCCAGGGCATCGAGCACCGCCAGCAGGTCCTCGGCCAGGTGCTCGTAGCCGTAGGCCCCGGGGTCGGGTGCCGGCGTGGAGCGCCCGTGGCCGCGCGCGTCGTAGGCGATCGTTCGGCAGCCCGAGCGCTCCAGCAGGCGCGAGCCCATAACCACGTAGCGCCGAGTGGCCGTGAGCCCGTGCAGGAGCACCACCGGCGGGCCCTCGCCCGCCTGCTCGCCGCGGAGCACCACCCCACCGCCGGCGATCACCTCGAAGTCGCTCACGGGACGCCCGCCGGGTGCTCAGACCGTCGCGCGCCGGGCTCAGGCGCCATCGCAACCCTCTCTAAGCGTGAACGAGCGCGTGCTCGCGCACCAGCTCGGCGGAGCGCTCGGGCAGCTCCCAGAAGAACAGATGGCCGATGTCCGGCCAGATCTCCAGGCGAGCGCCTGCAATCATGCCGGCGACCATGCGCCCATTCTCGACCGGGATGATGCGGTCCTCGGTGCCGTGCACCACCAGCGTGGGCATGCCCAGCCCGCCCAGGCGCGTGCTGGTGTCGTGGCGGGTGATCGCCGAGAGCTGCTCCATCATCACCGCCACCGCCACCGAATACTCCTCGGCCGCCGCACGGAATCTCGCGTAGGCCCCGGCGTCCTGCGCGAAGCCCGCGGAGACGTTCGTCTCCCACATGGCCCGCACCGCGCGCTCGCGATCGCCGGACATGATCGCCGCGCCCAGCTCCGGCTGCGCGGGCAGCGAGCTGCCGGGCCCGCCGCAGTAGGTGCAGCCCAGGGTCAGCGTGCGCACGCGCTCGGGGTGCGCCAGCGCGAGCTCCTGGGCGACCATGCCTCCCATTGAGATGCCCACCACGTGGGCGGACTCCACCTCCAGTGCCGCCAGCAGCCCGGCGGCGTCGCGCGCGAGCTCGGCGATCGTGAAGGGCGCCTCCACGCGGCTGCTCCTGCCCACGCCGCGGTGGTCGTAGGCGATCACGTCGAAGTCGCCGTGCAGCTCCTCTGGAAAGCGCTCGCCCCAGTGCAGCATCGTCCCCGACAGCCCCATGATCAGCAGCAGCGGCGGACCCGAGCCGCTGCGCTCGTAGCTCAACTCCACGTTGCCGGCGTTGACGACGGGCATGGCTGAACCCTACACGTCGCCAACCCCTCAGGCCACCTGGAGAAACCCCACGGCCTCGGCTGCCCTACACCGGCAGCTCCAGCTGGTCTTTGCCCTCCGCCATGGCGCCCGCTGCCCCCTCGGGCGAAGCGCCCTGAGCGTCGGCGAGGCCCGCCACGCGCACTCCCAGCAGCCTCACCGGCCGCGCGGGCGCGTACTCGCGCAGCAGCCTCAGTGCCACCGCCGTGACCTGTTCGCGCTCGCAGGTGGGCTCGGGCAATGTGTGTGCGCGGGTCACGGTGGAGAAGTCGTCCAGGCGCACCTTGATTCCGATCGTGCGTCCCCGGCGATTGTGCGCGGCGAGGCTGGCGCACAGCTCCGCGGCCATCCGCTCCAGCGCCTCACGCAGCTGCGCGAAGTCGCGGATGTCGTAGTCGAAGGTACGCTCGCGCGACTCCGAGACCACCTTGCGCGCCTGCCCCACCTCGCCATCGCTTTCAAAGCGCGCCCTACGCTGAAGCTCGCGCCCCAAATTGGACCCGAAGCGCTCGACGAGCGCCCCCTCGGGCGCGGCTGCCAGCGCGTGGAGCGTCGTCAGCCCCATCTCCCCCAGGCGCTCCACCGTCTTGGGCCCGATCCCCGGCACCAGCCCCGGCGAGGAGGACGCAAAGCGCTCGCACGCCTGCTCGCGCGTGAGCACCACGAACCCCGCAGGCTTCTCCGCATCCGAGGCCACCTTCGCCACCAGCTTGTTGGGCCCGATCCCCACCGAACAGGTCAGCCGCACCGTCTCCTGGATCTCCACCACCAGCCGCCGCATCGCGGCCTTTGGCGAGAACAGCCCGCTCAGATCGAGATAGGCCTCGTCCAGCCCCACCACCTCCACCCGCTCCACGTGCGCGCGCACCACGTCCATCAGGCGCCTGGAGATCTCCCGGTAGAAAGGGAAGTCCGGCTGCAGGAACACCGCCTGGGGGCACAATCGCCGCGCCCGCGACGCCGGCATCGCCGAGCCCACCCCGTAGCGCCTGGCCTCATAGCTCGCGGTGGTCACCACCGCACGGGGGCCTGTGCCCGCCACCACCACCGGCTGCCCCCGCAGCTCCGGGCGGCGCAGCAGCTCGATCGAGACGTAGAAGGCGTCGCAATCCACGTGCGCGGTGCTCAGTTGCGAGGGTTCGGCGGGCACTGTACGGCGAATCTAGCGGCGCTCGCGGCGGGTCTCTCTACCGTATGTATCAGCCATGACCAGCACCCTTATCCCCAGCCACGTGGTGTTGCTGCAATGATGCCGGACGATGTCGCTGAAGCCGTGGCGGAGCGTGACGTGAACTCGGTCGCTGAGCACGAACCGACCGTGGATGCCGCCTGGGTCGCAGCGCGGGTGGGGGATCCGAAGGTCCAGCTGGTTGAGGTCGACGTCAGTCCGGCCATCTACGAGTCGGGGCACATTCCACATGCGGTTCTATGGAACGCCTACTCTGACCTGCGCGACCCCGACTACATGCCGATCGAACGTGTAGAGCTCGAGCACTTGCTGTCGCGCTCAGGTATCACCCCTGACGCGACCCTCGTCTTCTACGGCTACGGCGCCGCACTCGGGTTTTGGCTTATGAAGGCACACGGCCACAAAGACGTGCGGATGCTCGCGGGCGCGCGCGAGGAATGGGCGCAGGCAGGCGGCCAATGGAGCACGCACGTGCCCGGGCCGGCCGCCAGCTCATATCCGCTCCAGGCCGCGAACGCGGACGTGTTGGCCTCCCGGACCGCCGTTGAAGCCGCGATTGGCGAGCCGGGCCATGTGTTGCTCGACGTGCGCTCTGAGTTGGAGTACAGCGGCGAGCGCTTCTGGCCATCGGGGGCCACCGAGGATGTCGGACGCGCAGGACACCTCCCCGGTGCGATCAGCGTGCCAATCGACCTGCTGCGAACTGACGACGGCGCCCTCAAGTCTCCCGAGGAGATACGCCACGTACTCGAGCAGGCTGCTGTCACGAGCGAGAAGACAATAATCGCCTACTGCACGATCGGCAATCGGGCAAGTCAGGCGTGGTTCGCCCTCAAGTATCTCCTTGGCTACCCCGACGTAAGCGTCTACTACAACTCATGGGTCGAGTGGGGAAAGGCAGCCGACACCCCGGTCGAGCCCGCTCGATAGCACCTCACCCACAGAAGTGTCGCAATCCACGTGCGAGACGCGAAGCTGGGCGGGTTCGCTGGGCACCGTGGTGAATCTAGCGCTGCCCGCGGCAGGCACCATGGGCGAGGGACAGGGGTAGAGACCTCCGCCACGCGCCCTACAGTCCCGGGCGATGACCCCAAGCCACGGTGCACCGTTCCGCGGATTCCACGACGACTCCGAATCGCCGTTCTTGGTCATGTTCGGCCTCGACATCGTCACCTTCAAGGATCTCGAGCGCCACGACGAGTTGCTCGCCATCGCGTTCGTAGGCAAGCACGACCCCTATCGGCCGCTCGCGCAGCACATCGCCGAGATCATCCGCGACGGCCAATCCGCTTGACGGATGTCCCATCCTGGAGCCATGAGCAAGCGCACCAACAGCAACGGTTCGCAGAGCAACGGTTCGCAGACCGTTTACGTCGTTGTCGATGGCAAGCGCGTCCCGCTCGACTATGCCTCCGCGCGTGCCGTTGCCCTGAACGCGCACCTGCTGGCCCTCGGAGACCCCGAGCGCGCCGCCCAGATGGTCGCCGCAGCCAGGCGCGCCAAGCGCGAGCAGATCACCGCCTGAGTCGCACCATCCGGCCCCCCGTAGCCTGACCGGCGCCGCGCTCGACGTGAACGCGATGAAGCCCTTGAGACTGCCCTTCAGTTGGTGGTGGCGATTGGTCTGCATCGCTGGAAACGGGTTGTCGGCCAGCTCGATGTAGCAGCGGCGCATCGGACCCGGCCGGTTCTGGCAGAGCTTGCTCCAATCGCGATAGACAGTCGAGAAAACTCTGTGACGTCCCTTGTAGCGCCCTCTCGGCGCACGGACTTCACGTGTCACGCCTTGGCCGCCTGGACCTGCCCCTCGGACGGAGGAAATATCTCCATGAGCCCAGCGGCGTCCAACGGGGCGTTCAGGGTCTGCATCACATCGGGCTGCGCGTAGATGCCGGCAGTGGACTCCCAGGCGCGCAGATTGCCTTCGAACTGCTCCAAGGTGCCTCGCTGAGCGGCGTCAAAGGCGTAGGCCACAAGCTCCCGAGCAAACTCGGCAACCTCCTCCCCAGAGAAGGCAGCAAGCCACGGATAGGCGGTCTGCACCGCCCACCGAGCCGGTGCCACGTCGCGATGCTCGTTGAAGACCGCCAGAAACCGCCCCGCCTCGGCCATCTGCTCCCGCAGGCATCGCTGGAAATCCGCGACGCCCTTGCCCTGAATGACCAACAGCTCACCGTCAGAGTCCAAGACCTCCTGCGGTTTGTCCTTGGCCCAATCCAACAGCGTCCGATAGTCGCGCTGAATCTCAGTTGGACCCCACGGAGCCACCGCGCTCCGACCGGACGCTCGACCACGCATCATGGCCTGCGGCATCTCTTTCTCTCGACTTTTGCTCGCCATTCTCAAGGACCTCCTACATAGCTTTCTATGTAGAGACTAGCATCCCTCTCTCCGCCTCCCCGGCTCCATCGACGTGTGGGCCGTGCTCAGTTCGGAGAACTCGACGGAAAACTGGCGCCCTCGAGGGCTTCGCCGAACCGCAGTCGAGCAGGGCCGACCGATAGTATGCATAACGTATGCTATCATCACTGTGCGTATGGGAGTCCTTGTTCAGATCCGAGACGTACCGGATGAGGTGCACCACACCCTGAAGGCGCGCGCGGCCGTCTCGGGCGTCTCCCTCTCGGAGTATGTACGCGCGGTGCTTGCCCGCACGGCTTCCCGGCCGACGCCGAGCGAGCTGGCTGCACGCATCGAGGCTCGTGGTGCAACCGAGCTGGCACAGCCGAGCGAGGCAGCCGTCCGCACGCTTCGTGATCGGGGCGAGTGACAGTCATCGACACCTCCGGGGTCGTCGATTTCCTGCTCGGCACCGGCGCCGCCAAGCAGGTGCAGACGCTCATGGAGCACGAGGGCGAGCTTGCGGCCCCCGACCTGCTGACGTTCGAGGTGCTTGCCGTGCTTCGGCGAGAGGCGCATCGGGGATCGATCGCAGAGGATCGCGCTACCGCTGCCGTGGATGACCTCGGCGACCTCCCCATCGAGCTCTTTCCCAGCCTGCCCCTGCGTCAGCGCGCCTGGGCGCTGCGACGCAACCTCACCACCGCCGACGCGCTGTTCGCCGCGCTCGCCGAGCAGCTCGATGAGCCGTTCGCGACCAAGGACGGCGCGCTTGCCGGCGAGGTCGCCAAGCACTCAACCCTCACCGTGCTGAGACTCGCTCCCGCGACATAGCGTGCTCGGGCAGGCGCTCGGCGCGGTCCCTGCCAGTCTCTGCGAACGCCGATCCCGTACGCGAGAACTGCATCGCGCCGTCCTCCAGCGCGCCGAACCGGAGGCTGAGGATGTCCAGCGCGTAGTTCTGGTGCAGGCGCCACGGCGCCTTTGACCCCTGCTTGGGGAACTGCTCGATGGAGCGCTGCACGTAGCCGGAGGAGAAGTCGATGAAGGGCAGCGCGGCGACCGAGGGGTCCGTGTTCTGGGGCGTGCACTGCCGGTATCCGTGCTGGTCCATGTGCTTGAGCAGCCGGCAGACGTATTCGCAGGTGAGATCGCACTTGAGCGTCCACGAGGCGTTGGTGTACCCCAGCGCCATCGCGAAGTTGGGCACGCCGCTGAGCACCATGCCCTTGTAGCTCATGGTCTCGGCCAGCTCGACGTCGCGCCCGTCGACGGCGATGCGCATGCCCCCCAGCGCCAGCAGGTTCAGGCCGGTGGCGGTGACGATCAGGTCGGCCTCGAGCTCGGCGCCGGATGCAAGCCTCAGGCCCTTCTCGGTGAAGGTGTCGATGCGATCGGTGAGCACCGACGCGCGGCCGGCGCCGATCGCCGCGAAGAGATCGCCGTCGGGCACCAGGCACAGGCGCTGATCCCACGGGTCATAGCGCGGCTTGAAGTGCTTGTCGATGTCGTAGCCCGCTGGGAGCTGGCGCTCCAGGCCCTTGCGGATGAAGGCCTTCATCACCTCCGGCCGGCGGCGGCTGAGCTGGAAGCTGAGCATGGTGAGCAGCACGTTCTTCCAGCGCACTATCGAATAGGCAACCCTGGCCGGCAGCGCGCGGCGCACGAACTTGGCGATCGGGTCTTCCGCGGGCAGCGAGACGATGTAGCTGGGCGAGCGCTGGAGCATCGTGACGTGCGCGGCGCTCTGCGCCATCGCGGGGATGAGCGTCACGGCGGTCGCGCCGCTGCCGATCACCACCACGCGCTTGCCGGCGTAGTCGATGTCATCGCTCCAGCGCTGCGGGTGCACGACGGGACCCGCGAAGCGCTCGACGCCCGGGAAGTCCGGCGTGTAGCCCTCGTCGTAGCGGTAGTAGCCGCTGCACATCAGCAGGAAGCCGCAGCTCAGGCGCACGGTCTCCTGCGTATCGCCGCTCTGTGCATCGCCGCGCTGCGCCTCCACCGTCCAGCGCGCATCCGCCGTCGAGAACTCGGCGCTCACCACGCGGTGGTGGAAGCGGATCTTGCGATCGATGCCGTTCTCGCTCGCCGTCTGGCGGACGTAGTCCAGGATGGACGGCCCATCCGCGATCGCCTTCGCCCCCTCCCACGGCCGAAACGAGTAGCCCAGGGTGTACATGTCCGAGTCCGAGCGGATGCCCGGGTACCTGAACAGGTCCCAGGTCCCGCCGATGCAGTCCCGGGCCTCGAGGATCGCGTAGGTCTTGTTCGGGCAGCTGGTCTGCAGGTGATAGCCCGCGCCGATGCCGGAGAGGCCGGCGCCGACGATCAGCACATCGACGTGTTCGAGGGACATGGGCCGCCAAGCCTACACGCCGCGCCTCAAGCGCCCTCCCGCATCGCCATCCCGCAAGCGCCATCCCGCAGGCGCCATATCGCTCAGAGGGAGGCCGCCGGCGCGCGATCGCCCTGGCAGCGGACCCTGTCCCGCGCCATCGCGCGGAGCACGCCCCGGGTGAGCCTGCGTTCCGGAAGCATGCCCTGCGCGCGCAGCAGATCCCACGCGCAGGTGCACTCGGCCGAGGTCAGTCGGCCCGCGGCGGAGCAGCTGTCGATGAAGCCGACCCTCTCCAGGCCGCGTATGTCCAGCCGCAACTGGCCGCCTTCGGGCACTGCGGTGAGCTGGATCTCGGGGTATTGCGGCGAGTGCACGAGGACCGCGCCATGGGTATAGGCGGTGAGGAGCGGACCCGCCGCCAGCTGCCCCAGCACGGGGTTCAGGAGATTGGAGCCGCGGTCGCTGCGCAGGATGAACGCCGGGCAGCGGTCGGCGCTCGCGTCGCGATAGCTCCCGCCCTGGATGGCGACCACCTCCCGCTGCTGCCCGCGGGTGAGCAGCGAGCACGCGCGTGCGGCTTCACCCCGTTCGCGGGCCTGCGCGTAGGACTGTACGAGCGCGATCCCCTGTTCGCCCGCGCCGATGGCGTCGCCGAGCCCGAGGGCGAACACCGCCAGCACGACCGCGAGCAGCCATCCGGCGGGATAGAGGGCCACGCGCCAGAGCGCATGTCGCGGCTCCCCGCCCACCTCACCCTCGTCGCGCACGACCACCGTTCCCCCCACCAGGTCGCCGATCCGCCGCCGGCGCGAGCCGCCGAGGATGGCCACCAGCGCGCCGAGCAGGTAGAGGAAGGGCAGTGCGTCGACGAGCCGCAGGACGGTGCGGCCGGAGATGGCGTTTAGACCGGCGGCGCCACCGGAGGCGGAGCGCACGCGCAGGCCCATGGCGCGCTTGCCGATCGTCTGCCCACGCAGCGCCTCGAAGAGGAAGAAGTAGCTGAGCGTCAGCGCCGAGATGAGGAGCCAGCCGGGCGCGCCCATCGTGTAGGCGCTGGTGGTCGAGGCGCCCGTGGTCGCAACTCCCGAGCGGGCGAAGAAGAAGCCGTGGTGCGGGAGCGCGAGCGACAGCAGGAAGTCGATCGCGAACACCGGCACGCCCAGCACGAGCCCATCGACGATCAGCGCCGAGGCGCGCAGGCGCAGCAGCGACTGACCGCGGGTGCCGGCGCGCGCGCGGCGGCTCCTGACCTCGCCGCGGCTGAGGGTGTCGGCGCCCCAGGAAAAGGATGACTCTGTCGTGCTCATTGCGCGTGTGCCGCGGGTCGACGGCGCGGTCCCGTTCCACTGTTTCGACCGCGAACGCGCTGAGCATTAGCCGTGAGCCACACGCTCCCATCCAGCCGCATCATCGGCCTGAGCGGTCATGCACTGAGCGGTCATGCAGCTACGAGGTCATCAGCGTCGCCACGCGCGCGCGGTGATGCCTGGCGCCGCCGAGCAGGGCGGCGTCGAGCTGGGCGCGCTTGTAGAGCCAGTGGACGTTGGCCTCCCAGGTGAAGCCGATGCCGCCGTGGGCCTGAATCGCTCCGGCCGTGACCTCCCTGCCGGCGTCGCTGGCGGCGGCCTTGGCCATCGCGGCGGCCTCGGGGAGCCTTGAGGGCTCGGCGTCGGCGGTCCAGGCGGCGAAGGCCGTCAGCGAGCGCGCCTGCTCGGTGTCGAGGAGCATCTGCGCGCAGCGGTGGGAGACCGCCTGGTAGGAGCCCACGGGGACGCCGAACTGCTTGCGCTCCTTGACGTACTCGACGGTCATCTCGAGCGCGCGCTCGCTCACGCCCACCAGCTCGCTGGCCACGGCGATCAATGCGCGGTCGACGCCGCCGGCCACGTCTCCCGCGAGGGTCTCCCCCGCGCCGTCCCGTGCGCTCACGCGCGCGGCGGAGCGCGTGGGGTCGATCGCATCCAGCGACTGCACGTCCATGTCCGCATCCACACCCGAGTCCGCATTGACGTCCACGTCCGCGTCGGCGCCCGAGTCCACGTTGACGCCCGCGTCCACACCCGCATCGGCGCCGGCGGCCGCCAGCACGCGCGCCGTGCCTTCGCCTTCGCCTTCGCCTTCAAGCAGCACAACCACCCCCGCCTGCGCGCCGCCCACCACCAGCTCGGCCACCCCCTCGCGGGCCACTCCTACGGCGCCCAATGTCTCGCCGCCAGCCAATCCCGGCAGCCAGCGCTCGCGCTGCTCCTCAGAGCCCCCCTGCTCGATCAGCGCCGCCGCCAATACCGTCGGCAGAAAGGGCACCGGAGCCACCACGCGCCCCAGCTCCTCGCAGAGCACCGAGAGCGCCACCATGCCCAGGCCCTGGCCGCCGTAGCGCTCGGACACGGCGATGCCCGGCCAGCCCAGCTCGCACAGCTCCCGCCACAGCCCCTCGTCGCTGCGTCGCGCCTCGGCGTGCTCGCGCACGCGCTCCCAGCGCGCCCTCTCGCTCAGGAGCTCGCGCGCGGTGCGCTGGATCTCGCGCTGGTCCTCGCTGAGGCCGAAGTCCATCGACTACGCGGCCCCCACGGCGCAGCGAAGCGGAGCCCATCCAAACCCATCCGCAACCCTGTGCATCAGACGGCCGCCTTCAGCCGGGGCAGCCCCAGGACGCGCTCGGCGACGATGTTCTTGAGCACCTCGGTGGTGCCGCCCTCGATGCTGTTGCCGCGCGCGCGCAGCAGCTCATAGCTCCAGGAGGTTCCCGCGATGAGGGCCTGGGGGCCGACGATGTCGGCGGCGAGCTGGGTGAGGCGCTGGTTGGTGTCCGACCAGAGCCACTTCACGAGCGAGCCCTCGGGGCCGGGCTGGCCGTAGCGCTCGACGTCGGTGAGCCCCTTCCACGCGAGCAGGCGGATGGACTCGCAGCGTATGTGCAGCTCGGCGAGGGCATCGGCGTAGAGCGGATCCTCCAGCAGCCCCCGCTCGCGCGCGGCGGCGATGGTGTCGTCGAGCAACTGGCGCAGGCGGACCTGCAGCGCGAAGCCCAGCCCGGCGCGCTCGTTCATGAGCGTCGTGAGGGCCACCTTCCAGCCGTTGCCCACGCCGCCGATGACGTTCTCGTCGGACACGTGGGCCTCCTCGATGAAGAGCTCGTTGAACTCGGCCTCGCCGGTGATCTGGCGCAGGGGCCGCACCTGCACGCCCTCCTGCTGCATGTCCAGGAGAAAGTAGGTGAGGCCCTTGTGCTTGGGCGCCTCGCTGTCGGTGCGTGCCACGAGCATGCACCACTTGGAGTACTGCGCGCCGCTGGTCCACACCTTCTGGCCGCTGACGACCCATCCATCGGGGTGGGCGGGATCCCTGACCGCGCGCGTCTTCAGCGAGGCGAGATCCGAGCCGGCGTCGGGCTCGGAGAAGCCCTGGCACCAGATCTCCTCGGCGGAGAGGATCGGGGGCAGGTGGCGCTCCTTCTGCGCCTCCGAGCCCCAGACCATCAGCGTGGGCCCACCCAGGAGCAAGCCCAGCACGTTGGCCGCCATGGGCACGCGCGCGCGGCCGATCTCTTCGAAGTAGATGGCCGACTGCGTGAGGGTGGCCCCGCGCCCGCCGTACTCCGCGGGCCAGCTGGGGGCCGCCCAGCCTGCCTCGTAGAGGCGCCGCTGCCACGAGCGCCGCCAGGCGTAGTGGGCGTCTTCGCCGCCCTCCCTGGGCTCGGGATCGGGCGGATTCGCGGCCAGCCACCCGCGCAGCTCTTCGCGGAATGCCAGCTCGGGCTCGTCGAATGTCAGGTCCATCGCTCTTGGCTCTCCCGTACGGCTGCGCGCGTCAAGATCGGCGCCGGCGCAGCGGCGGCTCCCCGACACGGTACCGCCTGCGGATCGACAGGCGCCTGTAAACCCACCGCCCGAGATACCCCGCGAGTACGAGCAGCGCCGCCAGAGCCACCCACGCAAGGCCCGGGGCGAGCGCCAGGGCCAGGAGCGCCACGAGCAGCCCCAGGCCCAGGTCCACCACCAGCAGCCGCCGGCGCCTGACCCGCGCGGCCATCTGGCGACGGCGGAGGATCTCCGCGGAGGGACCGAGCTCCTCGCGCGTCACCGCGACAACCGCCCGCTCACCGCGATGACCGCCTGCTCACGGTCATGACCGCCCGCTCACAGCGCCAACCGCCGGAAGACCCTGTGCGGAAGCGCGCGCAGGCCCAGCATCACCCAGCGCATGGCGCCGGGCGCCCACACCGTCTGCCTGCCGTGCTCCAGCCCGGCGACGGTCGCGCGCGCCACCTGCTCGGGCGTGGTGGCCAGCGGCGGCACGCGCAGCCCGCGCGTCATGCGCGTGTGCACGAACCCCGGTCGCACCACCATCACGCGCACGCCGCTGCCATGGAGCGCGTCGGCGAGTCCCTGGGCGAGCGCGTCCAGGCCGGCCTTGGAGGCGCTATAGACGACGTTGCTCGCACGCGCCCGCAGGGCCGCGACGGAGGAGAGCACCACGAGCGTGCCGCCGCCCCCCGGCTGCTCGCGCAGCAGCCTGGCGCTGTGCAGCAGCAGCGATGCGGCGCCCAGGAGGTTGACGTCGAGCACCTCCAGCGCGACGGGGATGTCCTGCGGAAGCCCGCCCCGCTCGCCCAGCAGTCCCACTGCCACGATCACCACGTCCACGGCGCCCCCCAGCTGCGCCCAGGCGCGCTCCAGCGCCGCCGCGTGGGCGTCGCGCTCGAGCGCATCGAGGGGGAGCGTGTGCACGTTCGCGGCGCCAGCGCCGCGCAGCTGCCCCGCCACGCGATCGAGCGCCTGCGGGTCGCGGCCGGCGAGCACGACCTCGCACCCTCCCTCGCGCGTGGCGAGCTCGCGCACGATGGCTCCGGCGATCTCCGAGGTGCCACCCAGGACGAGCACGCGCCGAGGCGCCCTGGAGGTGGGTGAGGGGGGCGCGCCCGCGCCGGCGGCCTCACGCGCGACGCTCATCGCGATCCCGTTTCCCTTCCGTTCCCGTTTCCCCGCCGCCCGCGCAGAGCCCCAAACGCCGCGCCATGTCCGAGCGCAGAGCACCGCGCGGGTCCACGCGCTCGCGCACGCGCTGAAAGCGCGGCAGCTCGGGATACATGGCTCCGAGCACGTGCGGGCGCAGGCGGGAGTCCTTGGCGAGGTACACGCGCCCGCCGGCTCCCACCACGATCTCGTCCAGCTCATCCAGCGCGCCGCGCAGCCCGGGGGCGCCGGCGGGAATGTCCATGGCGAGCGTCCAGCCGGGGAGCGGAAAGGAGAGCAGCCCGCCCGAGCCGCCGCCAAAGCGCTTGATCGTGGCGAGATACACGGGCAGGCGCCGCGCGCGCAGGTGCTCCATGGCCCGCCTCAGCGTGCCCTCCGCGCCACGGGGAATGGCGAACTGGTACTGCACGAGCCCGGCGGGCCCGTAGAGGCGATTCCACGCCCCCATTACATCCAGCGGAAAGAGGTTGGCCTGCATGTCGAGGAGCCTGCCGTGAGCGCCCCGCGCGGCCGAGCGCCAGTGCAGGGCATTGAAAGCGCGCACGCTCGCGGGCCTCAGAACATGTCGAGGGAAGCCCCTGCTGGGTATTTTGAGGAGGGGTTGGGCCGCGAGGTGGGGGGATCGCGCGTTGTGATCGACGTCATCGCTGCGCGTGACGACCGCACGCCCCCACGCCCTGCCCGAGCTGAGCAGATCCACCCAGGCGATGGCGTAGCGAGATCGCCCGTCCCGCGCCCGCCCGCCCTGTCCCTGCCACCCGTCGCCCCCGCCGCCCTCGTCCATCAGCGCAAGCGCCCGCTCGACGTCCGCGACGCGGTCGATGTCGGCGGCCACCCACGGCGAGAGCAGCGGCCGGGTGCGCAGCGTGGCATCGACGATGAGGCCCGTCAAGCCCATGCCCCCGGCCGTGGCGTGGAGCAGCTCGGGCTCGCGCTCGCGGGAGACCTCGCGCAGCTGCCCATCGGGGGTGCAGAGGGTGAGCGAGCGCACATGCGCGGCGAAGCTGCCGTCGCGGGGGTGGTTCTTGCCGTGCACGTCGGCGGCCACGGCGCCGGCCACGGTGACGTGCCGGGTGCCGGGCACCACGGCGAGCGTGAGACCGTGGGGCATGAGATAGCCCAGAAGCTCCACCAGAGTGGTGCCGGCGCCCACGCGCACCAGCCCGTGGGCCACGTCGAGGTCGAGCACCCCGCGCAGGGCGGTGATGTCGATCACCGAGCCGCCTGCGTTCTGGGCGGGGTCGCCGTAGCTGCGAGCGGCGCCGCGCGCGATCACCCCGCCGGGCCGTGCGGCGGCGGCGGCCAGGGCCTGCACGGCTTCCCCGGAGGTGCGCGGGCGCAGCACGCGCGCTGTGCTGGGCGCGGTGCGACCCCAGCCGCAGTGCACCCGCGATTCGCCGCCCGGGACGGCGGTGTGCGCCGCCGCGACGGGATCGGCTGCCGTGATGGGATCGACCGCCGCGGTGGGCCCGACCGCCGTTGGCTCAGCTCCCGACATAGACCCCGCACATGAACACGGCCAGCCACACGGCCGACATGCTCAGCAGAAAGCCATCGCCGAGCACGAGCTCCTCGGGCGCCTGGCCCGCCCCTTGGTCGAGCAGCAGCCCGTAGCGAAGCAGCCACAGCACGAAGGGGACGATCGTGAGCTCATACCAGGAGAGTCCCGCGTGGGGGGCGCGCTGAAAGGCCCAGAGGCAGTAGGCCATGGTGGTGACGGCGGCCGTCACGCTGAGCACGCCGCGCAGATAGGGCTCGGAGTAGGCGCGCAGCGACGCCCGCATGGTTGGCGCCGAGTCCTCGCCATGGCCCTCTCCGCCGTGGCCCCCTTCGCCACGGCCCCCTTCGCCACGAGCCTCTTCGCCATGGCCCTCATCGCCATGGCCCCCTTCGCGCAGCTCGGCATAGCGCTTGCCGGCGACCACGAAGAGCGCGCCGAAGGAGGTGACGATCAGAAACCAGCGCGAGATCCCCACCGAGGTGGCGGCGCCGCCGGCGAGGGCGCGCAGCACGAAGCCCCCCGCGATGGCGGCGATGTCGGCCACGGCCACGCTGCGCAGCCAGAGCGTGTAGGAGCCGGTCAGCGCGAGGTAGGCCGCGCCCACACCCGCGAGCGCAGGGCGCACCGCGAAGGCCAACGCGAGACCGCCGATGCCCAGCACGATCGCGGCGCCGAGGGCGACTCTGAGCGGCAGCTCGCCGCTGGCCACGGGGCGCGCGCGCCGGCGCGGGTGCGCGCGGTCCTCGGCGCGGTCGTGGAGGTCGTTGAGCAGATAGGTGGCGCTGGAGAGCATGCAGAAGCACACGAATGCCGCCGCCACCTGGCCCGGCACCTCGGGGTGGATGAGGATGCCCGCGGCGGCGGGGGCGGCGAGCACCAGCAGATTCTTGCTCCACTGGCGCGGGCGGCAGGCGCGCAGCAGCGCGAGCGCGACGGTCCTGTCCCTGACCTTGACTGTGGCCTGCTCGGCGCTGCTCGCTGCTTCGATCGGGTGTATGTCGATCCTCCCTTGCAGGGACAAGTTCCGACATACGGCATCATACGTTGCTGAGTGCCAGATGTGGAGCGGGTGAAAATCCTCTTATGACCATGTTCGACCCCAGCGGCGGCACAGAGCGGCCTCTACGATCGATCCCGTGAGTATGGAGCTTCACGCCGATACCGGCGCCGGCGTCCCACCCGGCGCGGCCCGCCTGCACGCGACCCCGCAGACGCGCCGCCCGCCCTCTCGTCGCCCACCCTCGCGCCGCGCACCCTCGCGCCGCCCGCGCCCGGCGCCGATCCGCCTCTCCCGCCGCGCGCGGCGGGTCGCGCTGAGCGCCTGCCTGCTGGCGCTGCTGCCCGTCCTGATCTCCTACGCCGGCGCGATGCTGGCGCCTTCGAACTCGAGCATGGGCATACGTTCGGTGGAGTGGCTGCGCGACCACGGCGCGGCGGGCCTGGTGTCGAAGGTGGAGTCGATCTACTACGAACTGACGGCCCCCGCCAAGGGTGGCCCGGCGCTGCGAGCGCTGCCGCAGGTGGGCGTTGCAGGCAGCGCGAGCGCTGGCGCGCTGTCGGGCGTGCTCCCCACCTACCGCCCGCCGCGCATCCGACCGCTGACCCAGCCCGCGCTGCCTGGCGAGGGCGTGTGGCACGCCACCCAGCCAGAAGCCGGCCCCGATCCTCCGCTGCTGGTCACCACCTTCCGCAGCGCCCCCACCGAATACCCGCGCCTGGTGGCGGGCGTGGCGTGGATCGACGCGGCGCGCACGACCGTCTCCCTCTATCCGGGCCGCCTGGAGCCCTCGGTGGCGGTCCCGCGCGGAAGCATGGACGTGCCCTTGCGCTACCGCCATCGGCTGTTGGCGACGTTCAACAGCGGCTTCAAGCTCGCCGACGCGAATGGAGGCTTCGCGGTGGGCGGCCGCACCTACGCCCCGCTGGTGGCGGATCGCGCGACGTTCGTGCGCTACAGCGATGGGCACATGAACATCATCTCCTGGCACGGCCCCTCGATCGCTCCCCCCGACGTGGTGTGGGCGCGCCAGAACCTGCCCCTGATCGTCGATCACCGCCAGCCCAACCCCAATCTCAACGACGGTCCGGAATGGGGCGCGACGCTCGGCAACGCCATCCAGGTGTGGCGCTCGGGCATCGGCATCGATGGCCATGGCAACCTCATCTACGCCGCCGCCAACGACCAGACGGT
>Ga0116217_10002459_pt1 | contig 17231 bp, 17 predicted proteins | sample Sb_taG_6_FD_89697 | JGI IMG/M metagenome (GOLD analysis project Ga0116217, IMG submission 89697) | Peat soil microbial communities from Weissenstadt, Germany - Sb_50d_4_PS metaG | ecosystem: Environmental > Terrestrial > Soil > Wetlands > Peat | place: Germany: Weissenstadt | collected 2010-09-21 | reverse complement strand
CACTGGCGACCAGCGGTAACGTTGGCAAAGAAGTTCTCAAGCAAATCGCCCAAACAGGCACCCAGGTGCGAGCGGCTTTCCAGTCGGTAAGCAAGGCGTCAGGACCTTCGGGGGTCGAAATCGTCACCGTAGACTACAACCAGCCGGAGACGTTGCGAACCGCGTTGAAGGGCATAGATCGAGTCTTTCTCGTGGGGCCGCCAACCGCGCAGCTTCCAGCACTCGAGCGCAAGGCCATGGACGTCATTGCACAGTCCGAGGTTCGGCAAGTGGTGAAGCTCTCGGCGATGGGCGGGCGCGAAGCTATATTTCCGCGGCACCATGCCGAGTCGGAGGATTACATCCAGTCTTGCGGCGTGCCGTATACGTTTCTGCGACCGAACGGATTCATGCAGAACATGGTCAATTACAATGCCCCGACGATTAACACACAGAATGCGTTTTATGGCAGCGAAGGCGACGGCCGAGTCAGCCAGATCGATATTCGGGATGTGGCGGCGGTTGCGGCGAAAACTCTGACTGAAGATAGCCACATGGGCAAGACCTACACCTTGACTGGCCCGGAGGCCCTCATGAACCGGGAGATCGCCCAGATCCTTTCCGACGAGCTTGGCCGTGAGATTCGGTATATCAATTTGCCGCCAGAGCAATTGAAGGGCGCTCTGCTCTCGGCGGGGGTCCCGGAGTGGAACGCGGACGCACTCCTTGATCTCCAGCGACTCTATCGCGAGGGCAAGGCTGCAACTGTGACTCGAGACGCGGAGCAGATTCTCGGCCGCAAACCAATCAGCTTTGTCCAGTTCTCTCGAGATTACAGGTACGCTTTTGAGACACCGGAGCAGGCGGCAAGTTGAGTAGAGAACGCTGACTAAGTCCGAGGGTTCGCAACGAATTGCGAGCAAATATGAAAGCCGTTGCTGCGGCGGACGCTTGGTAGCGTTGGTGTGCTTCGTGTGGAACGGGCGACCGCACGGCTAAGGTTTTCCATCCATTTGCCACTCACCGATTAGTCATCGGCGCGGTCGTCTGTCCAAGCTGGTCCGAAGACATGAACACACGAATTTCAGGGATCATTTGATCCGCTTCATCTTCGAAAAAGAAATGGCTTGCGTTGGGGAACTCGATCGTCTTATGGCTCGGGAAGGTACGTTCCCACCGAGCAAGATCGCTGCGAGGAAACCCCGGGTCTTTGAGCGCCCAGAAGATGAGTGCCTTCTTGTCCGCCAGGTGAGGCAGGCCTGCTTCAAGCTCCACGAAATAGTCGGTTGCGGCCGTGATTTGTCCCGGATAGAAGGAAGTGATGCCGCGGCGGTTGGGCGGGAGAAACGGACGCAAGTAAACTTCAATTACATCGGGGGGCAGCATACGGCCGACGTCATGCTTCAACCCCAACGAGATGATCCCAGGAAAATTTACTTGAATGAATTCGCCGATGGGTCCGCCGAAAATGACGGAGAACTTGCCGCGCGGCTCGCTCTTGCTGGTTTGCCAAGCCCACGTACTACCGAGAATGACGCGGCGCACAAGTTCGGGACGGCGTTCGGCCAGTCCGAGACCAATCGGGCCACCCCAGTCCTGCGTGACCAGGGTCATGTCGCGAAGTCCAAGGCGGTCGACGAACTCCTCGAGAACGCGGCTCTCTTCCCGAGGAGTGAACCCGAACCCAGCGGGAGCAGCGGACATGCCAAAACCGGGGTAGTCGAGCGCCACACAACGATAGGAGCCACGAAGCCCGCGAATCAGGTCGCGCCATTGGAACGACCAGGAGGGATTCCCGTGCAAGAAGAGAAGTGTCTCGCCTTGGCCTTCGTCCACGTAGTGAATACGCGCTCCGCTGGGAAGATTGATAAATCTCTGTTCGGCATCAAAGAGCGTGCGCGGAATCTCGAAGGCTAACCCTTGAACGCGGGGCCGTGTGATGCGTTCACTCGATAGTGCGCCGAGCAGAGCAACAAACTGAAGGAGACCGACGAATACGATCACAATCGTGCCAAAGAGCGAACGCCGCACTTGATCGACAAAGTAGGGAACGAACACTGCAGTCGCTATCGCCACCGTAAGCAACGCCGGAACAGCCGCCCCAGCAAGGCCCCGTGGTCCAAGAATGCTTAAACCTGAAAGAACAATCAAAGCAAACCCAAGAAGAATGAGTGTCAGCGCCCAACGAGGACGCCTCGGACGTTTACGAAGGGTACCGTAGAGAAACCCAGAAGCGACCGTAATGAGGACGCATAGAGGCATCACGATTGCGTAACGAAGCGCAGGGAAGAAACCAATCCCCCGGGTGTGCGGCACCGCTTCAACTGCAATCGTGGCCAACACTACGATCAGAACAGACGCGGCCCAACCTGACCACAGCGACCTTACAGGTGCAATCTGCGCATGGTTGCCCTCCTTCGCCGCATTTTGCGTAAAGGTGTTGTTCATCTATCTGTCCCTTCCGCCCCGGGATTCCGCATCCATTGCGGTCGACTCTGCAGTGACGAGCGGAGCCCACGCCGCTGTGTCTTCGGAGCGCCGCTGCTTCCGAGCATAAGCAGTGAGGGACTTTGGCAGAAGGCGATAACGAATAGTTTCTGGACGACGGTTAATTGGTTGGTATCCACAACCTGAAGTTATCGCCGCTTGGCCCTTGGTGAATTGTAAGAATTCGGCGTTCTACTCTGCCGGCGGCTGGCGGAAGAAAGCCTCGGGTGCTCTACCAGTTGCCCGCCGAAAATCATGGATGAAATGCGATTGGTCAAAGTAGCCCGCGGCGTGCGCCACCGCCGTAAGATCGGCTCCGCAGGCACGAAGTCGCACAGCGCGTCGCAGACGCAGTATCGAAGCAAATCGTTTGGGCGAAACCCCCACGATCCTTCGAAATCGTCGCTCGAGTGCACTCTGGCTCAGACCGACATACCGTGCAAGCTCACCGATTCGCTTGGCTTGAGGGCCTCGCCTGAGCCAGTCGACCGCCGCGCTCACGAGCGGATCAGGCGATAGAACGCGAACGCGAGAGAGCAAAGACTTTTCGAGCAGCTTTACGCGCGATATGTGGCTCGCAGCGTCCGCGACTTCGTCGCAGAGCTGAGCCAGTTCTTCAGACCGGCCGAGCACTTCCGTGAGATCAACAGTCGATTCTCGAAACTCCTCGAGCGGAGGCCGCAAGAAGGCCGAACCGCCCACGGGAGTGAACGTCGCCAACAGAACAGCATGGCCATCGGAGTGCTCGTGCGCCCGCAGAGTTCCGCGTGGCCCGGTAAAAGCCACCGGAGGCACCCAGAGGTTGCCGTTGATGCGGCATCGCCCGCGGAAGGAAAATGCCGCTACTGGTCGCACGTCGGGCAGGTGTGCATCGTCGTGATGCGAAGGAAATTCGACGACCAGGAAGCGTTCAACGAAGGGCCGGAGTGCGGGGCTCGGAATCTGTTGAAAAACATGCGTCGTTCTGGATGCGTCGATACGCCGCCGCTGCGAATTACTCGCGGTGGCAAAGCGATCGTAGTCGACACTTCGGCTGTGGTTCATAGCTCACTACGCCGTTGCGATTGTCGCCTTGCTCCAACGATTGCCCGTCATCCGCTCGCAGCGGTAAATTCGCAGCAACTTTCTGACCCAAGCCATAGCGTGAACATGCCCAAGTCACAACTAACGCGTTGAGTTATTGTACCAACGCAGGACTCTAAGAGCGCGCAGTGGGTTCCAGCGGCTTGCCCCGCCGACGTCGATCTTCATCTCCAATGGAATCTGTTCGGGATGAAGGAGGTTCAGCGGCCAGCGCCGTTCTGGTGGCGACGCTCAATCACGGCTTTGATGGCATCACCGACGCGGCTGTCGGGTTTGATTCCTGCATTCCGCAGATAATCGAGTCCGCGCAAGACGTCGTAGTGCCAAAACGTCGGGAACGAGAAGCGCAGCCAGCGTTTGTCGATGACTTCGTCAGTTCGAAGGGAGCGGAACATGCCGCGCTCGATCAGATAGTTTTCGGCTCTCTTGCGGGCCTTAGTGACGGCCGCCGATTTGCGCCCCGCTCGTTCGTATTCGAGCAGTCCTTCGAGCACGCAGATGGTTGTATGGAACGACGAGCGCGGGCTTTTGGGTGCTTCGCAGTTCCAGCCCCCGTCTTCGAGTTGCTCGCGCAGAAGTTGACTGGCCAGTTTGTCGTTCGTCTTTTTTGAAATACGAGCCGATTCCAAGGATTCTGCCGTTGATGCAGGGCTCCGTTTCGCCGTTAAGAAAAGGCCAGTTGTTGAGCGGCTTAAACACGAGCCGCTTGTCTACACGCTCCATCATTTTTCGGGCCTTGGCGGGGTCGAGACCGAGGTCCTTCAAGACGACGAGAGTGCTGCGGGTAATAAGCAAGCCTTGGTCCTCGTTCGGCCCACCCCAGTTGCCAGCAGGAGATTGAAGGACGAGAAGTTGGACTCCCCAGCCTTTCGGTTGCGACGCGCGACCGCTCGGCTGCAATCGCGTTGGGAGCTTCACCGGTGAGATCCCTCATGACCTGCCAACGGATGGCCGTGGTCAGAGTCGAGGAGCCATTTAATGTGCGCTGGTCGGAGTGCGTAATCGTGTAGGCGCATTGGTGTGTTATAGCACGTGGTGTGTAAGTTTTAACCCGTGCGCCGAACCGCGTTCACATTGGCTCCTGTGTGTGGCAGAAGTGGGGGGCAAAGAGCCTTCTGGGCGGCTTGTCGGCCAACGGGAAGTTGGCGGAAACGAGATTCTCGGAAGTTGGCATGCCACTTCAAGCCCAAACAGCTTAAGTTAGCGCCTATGTTGGGAGCGCCCCCATGAATCCCTTCTCATACAGCGAGGAAGCAGGGGCAAAGGGGCTGCCGCCGCTTTCCCCTGCACCGCGGATGCGCATACCGAGAACATCTTCAGCGCCCTCTCGACCAAAGCACACGCCTCTGCCAGCTAGCTCTGATCTCGAAATTCTCGACATCATTTGACTTCTTCCCCTCCAAGATAGGTGCATTTTGAGGCGAAGGTTTAGCTGAGATGCCCCGTCTTTCGACGATAAAACTCCCTCGCCTTATGTCGGTTACCACACGTTTTCATTTCGCACCATCGGCGATTGCTGCTCCGGCTGTTATCGATGAAAAGCCAGTCGCAGTCATCTCCGGCACACTGCCGAACCAGCGCCATGTCGTTCGACGTCAGCAGGTCCATCGCGGATCGAATGATCTCCCACAGTAAGCGGCCGATCACGCTCTTCTTGTCTCTCCATGCCCAAGCAAAGCCACCCTTTATCGGCAGCACGACGGCGCCGGCATTCGCAGTTCGGAAGTCCTCGTTCAGCGCAAGTAGGTCTTGGAGCGGCGGATTGCTTTTGGTTGCAGCCGCGGAAAAGATCCTGAATATCCTCTCTCGTAGCGCTATAGCGCCTCGGTAGAGCCGGGCGGCCTCGCGTGGATCATTCGCTCGCCGCGCTCCCTCTCGGGCCTCCGATGGTGAGAGGACTCCGGCCTGCACACCGAAAGCGAGCAGGTCGGCATATCCTTGCAGCCGGCTCTTGGGATCGGCGGTGGGACGATCGTCAACGGTGTTCGCGAAGTCCAGACACAGTCGGCCGGCGGTCAATTCGAATACAGGTTTTGAACTACGAGGCATGCAACGATCCGAGTCTCCGTGTTCCTTAAGGCCTTGACAAGCGTCGTCCATCATCTTAGCATCTAACCAGCTTATGGCCTATGCTGGTTAAGCATAAATCCAGATGGAAAGGCGAAAATGATGGCGACAGTCAAGACACAGGTAAGATTCATCTCCCGCGTGCTGGAACGAAGAGCCGCTCCGTCCCGGGACGCGATGGTTCATTTTCAGTCAAAGCTGGTGAACGAGACTGATCCTTCCGACGTCTACTACGACCTACAAAATGGCGAAACTGGTTTCATGATCCTCGACTCCCGCAGTCCGGAAGCTTTTGCCAAAGAGCACCTTCCGGAAGCTATCAGCATGCCGCATCGAAAGATCAATGAGGGGAGCACTGCCGCCTGGCCGAAAGACAAACTAATTGTCGTGTATTGCTATAGCCCTGCATGCAACGCGGCCGCCAAAGCAGCAGTCAAGCTGATCGAGCTGGGCTTCACGGTGAAGGAGATGATCGGCGGAATTGAGTATTGGAAAGAAGAGGGATACCCGCTCCAAAAAGAGGGTGACCCCAAGGTGTCTTTGGGCGCGCCAGTGCTGGGATAGTTCCTCTCAGAAGCTGTCGCCCGGCCCTTCCCCAGAACGTAGCGCCTCTACACCGGTGCGCAATTGGATAGCAATGCAGCGCGTAACCCGACGAAAGAGGGCATGTGCAGGAGAGATGAGTGATCGCGAGAGTCTGGCACGGCGTCACTGATTACGAAAGATCCGATGAATACCTTGCATACCTGAACCGGACAGGCATTCCGGACTATCGTGCCACCAAGGGAAACCAGGGAGTTCTCGTGCTGCGCAAGATGGACGATACGAAGGCTCACTTTCTTCTATTTTCATTCTGGGATTCCAGGGATGCGATTCGAGGATTTGCCGGTGACGAGATAGGGAAAGCTAGGTACTACCCGGAAGACAAAGAATTCCTTCTGGAACTTGAACCGACCGTCGAGCACTACGAGGTACTGGTCCGTTAGCCAGAAACGCTAAATCACCGGTGGTCAATCTTGAATGTGCGCACTTACAGCTTGTGTTTTTTGGGTTTTGGTCGTGTCAACCGATCCTTAGTGCGGCTGCTTGCCGCTCGCGAATCTGACCTTCGGATCAACGGCGTCGCGTATCGGCTCACCGGAGTCGCGTCCAGACGGCTCGGATGGATCGCCGATCCTGCAGGCCTGCCAGCTAGCCTTGTAGAAGCTGGAGACGTTCATACACTTCGGAGCCACGTTGGTGGGCGGGTGATGGGCAGCCAGGGTATCGACGATTGGCTCGATCGAGCTCGGGCTGACGTGGTCTTCGAGGCGACATCTTTGAACCTCGAAACGGGTAAGCCGGCAGTCGATTACATCCGTAAAGCGCTGGAGTTCGGCGCCGATGCTATTACGGCGAATAAAGGACCAGTTTTGCACGCTTACGAAGAACTTTCCGATCTAGCGGCTAAACAAGGCCGCCGGTTTCTGTTCGAGTCGACAGTAATGGACGGCATCCCTCTTTTTTCACTCTTCCAAGAAACTCTGCCCACCATCGAGGTGAAAAGCTTTCACGGAGTTCTGAATTCCACAACCAATTTGATCCTGAGTCGCATGGAAAACGGCTTGACCTTCGACGAGGCGTTGCAACTAGCGCAAAACCTCGGGATCGCGGAGGAGAATGCTGATTTCGACATCGATGGCTACGACGCGGCGATCAAGACCGCCCTGCTGGTTCGAATCATTATGGGCGCCCAGCTTCGCCTCCCCGATATTGACCGCCAAGGGATTCGCAACCTGGATCTAGATGCGGTGCGTGCGGCGCGGAAAATCGGGAAACCGTACAGACTGATCTGTCGGGCATCGCGAGATGGGGGTCGTGTTAGAGCCAGCGTCCGGCCAGAGCAGGTGCCTTTGACAGATCCGGCCGCTTGGGTAACCGACACCTCCTCGGTCGTTTGTTTTGAAACAGATATCTTCCCCAAAATAACAATCACCGAGACCAATCCCGGTTTGGACGCAACGGCATACGGTATGTTTTCTGACTTTGTTCGCGCAGTCTGCCGCACACCGTGTTCGAAGACTCCAAAGCGTGAATCTCCACTGACGGAGGTACCGATTGAGCGCGCAAATCGCAGTTCCCTCTGAACTCGACAACAGATGGTCGCGAAAACAATTTCCTTCTCTATCCCACGAATTCAACGGTCATCCAGCCATCTACCTCGACGGCCCGGGCGGAACGCAGGTACCGAAAGCGGTAATCGATGCGATCAGCGCGTACCTGATCGGGTCGAACGCGAATACCGGCGGCACTTTTGTCACCAGCCAGCGAACTGACGAGGCGATTGCAGAGGCGCGCCAAGCAATGGCAGATTTCCTAGGATGTGAGGCCGATGAAGTCGTGTTTGGTCCGAACATGACTAATTTGACCTTCATGATCAGTCGCTCGATCGGTCGCGAAATCCACCGCGGCGATCAGATTGTGGTCACGCACTTGGACCATTCGGCCAACATTTCCCCATGGCAGGCTCTTGAAGAATTGGGAGTCGACATTCGCTTTGTCGACATCAACGAGCACGACTGCACACTCGATATGGATGATCTGGCAAACAAAATCAATCCGCGAACCAAGCTAGTAGCAGTCGGGCACGCGTCGAACGTCGTCGGAAGCATCAACGATGTCGCTGAGATTGTGCGCCTCAGCCATGCAGTGCAGGCCATGGTTTTCATCGACGCCGTGCACTACGCGCCTCATGGGTTGCTCGACGTACGCACTTTAGGCTGCGATTTCCTGACGTGTTCAACCTACAAGTTCTTCGGCCCGCACGTGGGAGTGTTGTACGGGCGGCGTGAGCATCTGCGACGTTTGCACGCATACAAAGTGCGCCCGCTGACAAACGAATCCCCAAATCGATATGAGATGGGCACGCTCAACCACGAAGGCCTCGCCGGCGTTACTGCCTGCGTCGATTACATCGCCGACTTGGGCCGAAGGCTGAATCCCACTGCAGCGAATAGGCGTTCCGCCATCATTGCTGCCTTCGATGGAATCCGAAGCTACGAGCGCGTTTTGGTGACGCGCCTAATCGACGGACTATTGCAGATTCCGCATCTCAAGCTTTATGGAATTGTTGATGAGTCTCGCTTCGATCACCGGTGCCCGACCGTGGCGTTTCGGATCGAGGGGCATCCTCCGGCGGAACTGGCGAAGAAACTGGCTCAGCGCGGGATCTTTACCTGGCACGGGAATTGCTTTGCGCTCAACCTCACGGAGCGCTTGGGTATTGAAAAAAGCGGAGGCTTCCTGCGTGTCGGTCTAATGCACTACAACAATACTTCAGAGCTGGATCACTTCCTCTCGGTGCTGCGCGAGACGGTCGGCTGCTAGCGGTGCGCGATCTCCCCATAGTCGTCCAAGCCGTCGTCTATCGCCATGATGCGATCTGAGTCTCGAATTATGGTTCTCAACGAGGATGATATGACCGAAACCATTGGCCAGTACAGAGCGCGCCTCGCAACTTATGTCGAGGGCAAAGATCCCATCGTTATGCAACGCGAGGCGCCGGATATGATCGCTCGTCTGATTGACGGCGTTTCGCAAGCGAAGTTGCAGGATCATCCGGAGCCAGGAAAATGGTCGGTCACCGAGATTCTCATGCACCTCGCCGAAGATGAACTGGTGAGCAGTTGGCGCTATCGCCAGATGCTGGAGCACGAGACTCCTGAATTGGCTGGTTTCGACCAGGACCTCTGGGCTCGCCTGGGGGACTATGCATCATGGGAGCCGAAAGCCGCTCTGGTCATGTTCCGCCTGCTCCGCAAAGGCAACGTCGAGATGTTCGCGCGCCTCACGCCGGAGCAGTGGCAACGCGACGGGGTACACAGCGAACGGGGAAAGCTCACGGTTCGGGACCTCTGCCGCCACATGGCAGCGCATGACGTTAATCACATCGAGCAGATACGGGAAATTCTATACAATTCGTCAAGCGCCCGGTGCGCGAATGACCCGCAAGGAAGCTAAGACTAGGCGAATTTTAGTAACCGGAGGCAATATCGACGATCGCGCGGCTGTTGTCAGGCCCGCGACGGCGTGATGCTGGCAACGTAGCAGGCCAAAGATACACTGATGCTTGTTAAAGGCACACTGAAAAAATAAACCTTACAGAGCACGACGAGACCGCCAAGCATCACCAGTCCGACAACGAGCAGGAACGGCGAATGAAACAGCAGTTCGCCGTGCGCCAACGCGAGAAAACCGAAAACCAAGCCGAACAGCATGAGTCCCATACTGTGGCTGGCATTGAAGCCCACCCAACACCGCCACACGCTTGTTTCGTTCGTGATAACAGGTGAAATCCGGCTCATGCTGATTTCGAGCGCGGGGTCACGGGGTGTGAGCTTCGTCCCCCAGAACGTATAGACGAGGTGGACGACGCCGAGCGTAAAGACAACGCTCGCACTCAGAACCATGAGAATTTTTGCAGCCAAGATGCTCTCCCTATTTTGCGGGCCTTGGTTTTGGCCAGCGACGCGAGCCCACCGAAACGTTTTCGATATTCTCCCGCGTCAGGTGAAATCTCAGTGGCCTTCCGACCACCGCCCGCCACTTGGCCAGTTGATCCGTTATCGAGTACAACTTAGCCAGCAGGAAGTGGGTGTGAACGCGCTGGGACAATGCTTTCGCATCCCGGGGCGTGTGACGGGGCATTCCCCGAAGCCGACTTGAACTAAGCCGCTTTGCGGCGGACGCTGTCGCGTGCCCAAGGGAAGCGATTTATCGGAGATTCGGAAGTCAGTGTTGCAGAATGGTCCGTCTCGGGTTACGATGAGGCGATCGTGAGCTTGGACTTCATGGATGAACTTCGATTTGAAGATCGCACCGCAAACCCTCTGCTTTTCAATAACTTCCAAACCAAAGTCGATTGAAATCCCATAGCGTCCGCCGCGAACAAAGCGGCTTCCTTCAAGTCGCTGTATTGAAAGCGCCCCCACACCCACGCAGATCAGCCCCCGCGGTTTTCCCTGGGGGCGCTTCCAATACAGCCCTAAGACTTCCGAGTATTAATCCCCAGCATGTCAGGGTTAGATCACTTCCGGAATGCGGATAACGCGGGCACAGAAACACCTGGACTGGGTGGGCTTTCCCCTGACGAGTTTGTGAAACGATGGCAACCGCTTTCCGTTATTAAGGCCACCCATGCGTGCCTCAGCTGACCCCATCCTCACCGCCCTGTCGTTATCGCGAGCCAGCGAGTTCGGGGACGCCGGACAGCTTCTCGCATTCGTCTTCGCTTAAGTGCAAAGTGGCCGCTCCAACATTCTGCTCCAGATGTTCGATCGAGGAGGTTCCCGGGATCGGCAGCATAATTGGCGATCGCCACAGCAGCCAAGCGAGCGCGACTTGGGTCGGGCTGGCGTGGTGCGCTTCTGCAATCTGGTGAAGAATCTCACCGGCGATCCTGCCTGCTGCCAGAGGGAACCATGGGATGAATGCGATTCGGGTACTCTCACAATAATCCACAACGTAGTCCCATTCGCGGTCGGCGAAGCTGTAACGGTTCTGCACGGAAACGATGGGAACTATTTTGCGGGCCCGTTCGATGTGTTCTTGCGTGACGTTCGACAGCGCAACGTTACGGATCTTTCCCTCCTCTCTCAGTTGCGCCAGGGCCTCAACCGATAGATCGAAGGAGACGATAGGATCAGGAATGTGCAACTGGTAGACGTCGATACGATCGAGTCGCAGTCTTTTCAGACTGCCCTCCACGGCCTTGCGAAGGTGTTCTGGAGTTGCATCGTGGGTCCACTGATTGGGTCCGGGGCGGTTCCATCCGCTTTTGGTCGCAATCACAACTCCGGCCGGATAAGGAGACAAAGCTTCCGCGATCAGTTCCTCGCTTACGTTGGGCCCGTAGGAATCCGCGGTGTCGATAAACTGCACACCCAGCTCGACGGCACGGCGCAAAACTGCTAGCGCGCCTGTCCGATCCTTCGGCGGACCCCAGATTCCTTCGCCGGTTAAGCGCATCGCCCCAAACCCAAGACGATTCACCGAGATCTCTTTGCCCAGCAAAACCTGCCCGCCTTCACTTGCTGACAGTACTTTCTTGTTCATATCCTCCTCCATATTCCTATCCTCTTCTTTGATGTCAGCTTCTAACGCTCGATGCTATCCACTGCGAGCGCCTGTACTCCGTCACTTTCGACCAGTCTGCCAGCGACTGCAACACCCGGGACGCCGATTCGATCAAGAACGTCTTTGGGAAATCGTATCCCATTTTTTCCGGGCAAGACGATATAGACTTCGGCTTGCTGATCGGAGATAAATATTAAGGAACTCCCCGCCGCAACACACAACTTGGCGCAGAAGGCATGATCGTAAGCGTGCGTGTGATAACCGAGATAGCAATTCGCGTCGGTAAACTCACCCCGGAGACGGACCGCTTGACCCGCTACAACTTGTCCGCCAAGGAACTCGATATTTCCTTCCTTCGCCAGTCGCTGCGCTTTTCCGAGGTCAGAGACCAAAGCTTGCACCTCTGTGAAAGACATATTGTTTAGCCCAGACCGATCTCCGAATTGCATGCCGCAGAGTGCCAATGTAGCAACGCACCCCAGCAACGCAGTCACGGAATGTCTAATTGGATGCGCTCTGTGTGCGATCGCCTTGGTGATTCCTTTCAGGTTGCCTTCTGGTGGTCGCAGTGCCGCTTGAACTGATGCGCCAGATGGAGTTCGAGCCATCGTCGCTCACCAGCAGAGAGCCATCCCGAGCCACGGTGATACCTACGGGCCGGCCCCAGACGTGCCCGTTATCCACGACGAACCCTGTCAGAAAATCTTCGTACTCCCCACTCGCGCGTCCTGACTGGTGGAGAGGAACGCGAATGACTTCATATCCGGCCCGTACCGATCGATTCCACGAACCATGCTCCGAAGCGAAAATGTCTCCCTGGTATTGCGATGGGAATTGCGTGCCTTCATAGAACGTCATTTCCAGTGAGGCATTGTGTGCCTGGAGCAACACGTCTGGAACGAGGGCCTTGTCTCTCAACTCGGGATGTTTCCCCTCGTGGCGCGGATCCTGATGGCCGCCTATATACCACCAGGGCCAGCCGTAGAAACCGCCGGCTTCTACGTGCGTGATGTAGTCCGGCACGAGATTGTCACCCAAGCCGTCACGCTCGTTGACCGAACACCACAACTCCCCGGTCTTCGGATTGATCGCCAGCCCCCCGCCCGCATTGCGGATCCCGTATGCATAGACCTGCATGTCTGATCCGTCGGGATTAAACACCAGAATGTCGGCGCGATTCTTCTCCCCCGGCACAGTATCGGGATCATCGACATTCGATGCTGAACCCACCGAGACGAACATCTTCCTGCTGTCATTCGTGAACTGGATATCGCGGGTCCAGTGACCTCCATCATGAGGCAGATCGACAAGATGCTCCGGATCTCCTCGTGCCTGCAGGTCGCCAGTCTGATACGGAAATCTGACAACCGAATCCGTATTTCCGACGTAAACCCACTGTGGATCGTTGCCCGCAGGATAGAAGGCGATGCCATAGGGTTGATTTAGCCCCTTGGCAAAAACATATGCCTCGCCCGCTTTGCCCTCGGGTGTGATTCCGCGGAAAACCCTGATAATGCCACTGCTGCTTTCTGCTAGGAAGATGTCGCCATTGGGTGCGGTGCGCATCAGTCGCGGATTATCGAGGCCGGTTGCGTATTGCTGCACATGAAAGCCGGCAGGCGCTTTCGGCCAAGCCACTTTCGGCCGGGTCACCAGTTGTGGTCCGTTGTTGGCTGATTCTGTGGAGTATGGCGTCGGCAGATCATGTACGCTGAACTTGCGCATCGTCCCGGGGTGCTCAAAGCGGAAGTCCGTAAACGGTGCCGACGGAACGGCGGCACTGGTCGCCGCCGGCTTGTAGTCTGCGGGTAGCGAAATCGTCTTGGGCGCTCCCGCGCTCTTGAGCGATTTCAAGTACGTTACAATATCCCACCGCTGTTGCTCGGGTAGGTGCGCCCACGAGGGCATGCCGTTGGCAACCGATCCAGTAGTGATGAACCAGAACACCTCTCCATCGGGAACTGATTGCACAGCGCCATGAGACAAGGCTGGAATATTCCCGGTTCCGCGCCCACCAATTCCGTGGCACGAACCGCAATTCATTGTGTAGAGCCTGGCTCCTGCCACAATGGCGGCATGCTGGCCCGTATATGGATTTTTTTCTTGAGCACTGGAGGCTGAGGCATTATGAAAATGGGCATCCTGCGCTTCCATCGGAAGATTTATAGCGATCGATACGACCAGGTATAGGATCGCGGTTTTAGCAACGGACTTGGTTTGTAAGCTCAACTTAATTCCTCCAACTAATGTTTTTGACCGACTTAATCTTGTCCCGCCACATCCATCGATTTGCAATCCCCTTGCCGTGTCTGTCCTCCACAATTTGCCTTCGTGTTGCGCAGTTTGCGGGCTGGGCGGTTGGAATTAGCTGCTGAGGTTGTCAATCTCGTGACAGGGTGGCGAGATAACGACAACGATTGATAGCAGACGAAAATCAGTCGGCATTGCGGGCCAGCTTTCCGCAGCATTCGGGGCGTTCCGGCAAGCTAGTGCTATCCCATCCGCCGCCTAGAGCCTCAATCAACAGCACCGCATTCGCCATGCGTCTGCCTAGAATGTTGACGGCTGTAACCTCGTCGGCCAGGGCGGCATTCTGAGCGGTTATGACTTCGAGATAGCTAGTGACTCCACCTTCGTAGCGCGTATTTGAGAGACTTAAAGATCGTTGCGCGGCCTCGACCGCGGTCGCCTGAACTCCTGCTTCCTGCTCCAGGATGCGTAGGGCGGCCAGATTGTCTTCCACTTGTTGAAAGGCCGTCAGCACCGTTTCGCGATAGGACGCAACCGACGAGTCATAGCTCGCCTTCGCTTGGTCGTTTACAGCGCGCCTCCGGCCTACATCAAAGAGGGTGACCAGCGCAGAAGATCCCACCGCCCAGAAACCGCTTGGTCCCTGGAGCAGAGTCGTGAGGCTTCCGCTTTCGAATCCGCCCGAGCCCGCGATATTCAGCAAGGGATAGTAAGCAGTTCTAGCAAGGCCAACCTGAGCGTTCGCCGAGGCTACCCGGCGCTCGGCGCTCGCAATGTCGGGGCGTCTTTCCAGCAATGTCGAGGGGATGCCGACTGGAATTGATGGTGGCGGAGCAGTGAGCGGCAATGGTGGCAGGGTGAAATCCGCGGGGGTCTTGCCGACCAACACCGCCGCTGCGTGCTCGTATTGCGCACGAGCCACGCCGACATCCACCATCTGGGCTCGCGTGGTCTCCAATATAGTCCGGGCTTGCTCGACTTCGACTTCAGACGCAAGTCCACCCTGAAAACGGTCCTCATTTAGCTGGAATGCCTGCTGATACTGTGCAACCGTGTCTCGGAGCAATTTCTCCTCGGCGTCCAAACTGCGGGCCGCGAAGTAATCGATGGCCAGAGCCGAATGCATGCTCAGGTTCACAACGGCCAGATCAGCAGCACTCGCTTGCGCTTGCTCGCGATAAGACTCCACATTGCGGCTTACTCTTCCCCACGCATTGACCTGGTAAGAAAAATTAACCGGCACCGCGAAATCGTTGAACGTGATGCCATCCAGATTGGAACTCTGCGGTGGGCGGTTATTGGAGTACTGCTGGCGCGTAGCGATAGGTCCCGCTGTCACGGTCGGATAGTAATCCGCGCGAACATACCGCAAAGCCGCTCGCGATTGCTGGTACTGCGCCACCGCGGCTTTCAAATTCTGGTTCGAAACGTTGATCTGCTGCTCCAAAGCATTCAGCTGAGGGTCCTGAAAGATTTCCCACCAGTTTCCGCCAAGGTTCTGGTCATTCGGTTGCGCGGTTTTCCAATTCGCCATCTCTTTATAAGCAGGCGGAACCGGAACTGCGGGCGTCTTGTACTTTGGTCCGACGGCACAGCCGGTGAAAGGCAGCGCTCCGGCGAGAATCACAACCGCAGAAATTCCGTGCCGCATGCGTGTGGTCAAGTGAATTAGATGATTCATTGGGAATCCCCCGGCAGGGCTGCCTGTACGATCGTCACTTCCTGTCCGGACACCAGAGAATCGGCCGGGTTCAAGACCACCTGGTCGTCCGCTTTGATGCCGGCAACGATCTCGATCTGGTCCCCGAAATCGTGGCCAGGAGTAACGTCAGTGATCACAATTTTTCCGTTCTTAACCACACCAACCTGCAACTTATCGGATCGAAAGATCAGAGCGCTGACCGGAAGCAGGTAGGTCGAATTCTGGGCGGGAATGTTCAAGTGCGCTTCCGCGTACGACCCAGAGAATAGATTGCCGCCTGGATTGTCAAGATCGATTTCCACCAGCAGCGTGCGCGTGGTTGCGTTGATAGCCTCCGAGGTGCGCACCAGTTTTCCCGGGAACCTCTTACCTGGAAATTCGGCCAGAGCGACATCCGCTTCAGTCTGACCGGGTTTGATACCTTGCGAATATTCCTCGGGAACATTCACGTACACGCGCAAGGTTCGAGTCTGGGAAATGTCAAAGAGATCGGTCCTGGGAGCGGTGCTGCTGCCGGAGTTGATAAGGTCGCCAATATCGGTGTTACGCGCGGTGATCACGCCCTCGAATGGCGCGTATACCTTCTCGAAGGAGACAAGGGCTTCGTAATGACGAGCATTAGCCATGTCCGCATCCACAATCGCTTTGTTCGCCGTATAGGTGCCGACAGCGTTGTCGACGTCCTGCTGGGCGACTGCGTGCTTTTTCAAGAGCGACTGGTACCGATCCCTGGTGATCTGAGCGAGTTCGAGATTGGCCTGCGCTGTATTCAGTGTGCTGCGAGCCTGTGCCAACTGCTCATCGACCTCTGGCGTCTGAATGACGGCGAGCAACTCCCCCGCTTTCACATGCGCGCCAATATCGAAGTACCATTTCTTCAGATACCCGTCGGTGCGGGCATAAATCGGGGACGATATGAACGGTTGCATGTTGCCGGGCAGGATGATCTCCGTGGCCGGGGCAGTTAGCTTGGGCGACACAACAGAAACCGACGGCACAGCCATCTGATCCGTCACGGCCCGAAGCGTGGTCTCAGCTCGCACTCGAGACCGGATTCCAAGAATCAAAACCAGGACCGCGGCCAGCGCTGCGAGCGCAGGTATCAGCCAGCGTCGAAGCGATTTTCGCGGATTCGTGGGTCGTAGAGCGTTCTTCAGCCTCTCGACTTGTTCATCAAGTTCGATTTGCGTCATATTGATTCACCAAGCTTTCCATCCAGCGGCTGCTCTTTGAGCAATACGGGTTTTTGTTTGTAGCCATGCAATACGCTGAAAAATGTAGGAACGAAAAATAGTGTCGAGACGGTCGCGAATAGCAGGCCCCCAATCACGGCCCGTCCCAGAGGCGCGTTTTGCTCACCACCGTCGCCGAGCCCCAGTGCCATCGGCACCATACCGATAATCATTGCCAAAGCGGTCATCAGCACCGGACGGAAACGTGTAAAGCCCGCCTGCAGGGCCGCCGCGACCGCATCTTTTCCTTCCCCCATCTGCTCTGTTGCGAAGCTCACAACCAGGATGCTGTTTGCCGTCGCGACGCCCATGCACAT
>Ga0116217_10002458_pt1 | contig 17234 bp, 15 predicted proteins | sample Sb_taG_6_FD_89697 | JGI IMG/M metagenome (GOLD analysis project Ga0116217, IMG submission 89697) | Peat soil microbial communities from Weissenstadt, Germany - Sb_50d_4_PS metaG | ecosystem: Environmental > Terrestrial > Soil > Wetlands > Peat | place: Germany: Weissenstadt | collected 2010-09-21 | reverse complement strand
GTCTCTACTATCGCGCTTGCTCTCGTCTGCGGATCGGCGATCAGCGAACTTGCTTCTGCCAACGAGGACTGCGACAAGATAACGAACGCTACTGGCCACTCGCGACGGGATCTTTTCCCATCGACTTGCGAGCAATCCACGGCGGACAAACAGGTCAGCGGAAAGACCCACGAACAGGTTCAGGCCGAGCTTTTCGAGGCTCAGAGAAACGGTGACATCATCATGAGCGCCGCCGCCAAACCAGCACGTGAAATCTATCCGGGAAATTACCCGGCAGAAACGAATCTGGCCAAACAGGACGGCGGCAAGACTCGCGAACAGGGATCCGTCGAACTCGCGGGGGCAAAGAAGGCCGGTAGCGTCGATCCGGCAAACTAAGAGCAGCGAAAGCAACGAAGCCGAAGGCGATCCCGACGGACATCGGTGCGACGGGGCCAGGAATGGCCCTGTCGCATTGGTACAGCCACCTGCGAGCAATGAGGCGATCAACGTCTCAATGCACCTCGTTAGTTACGAGCCAGACGTCGTCTTTTTACAACGATGCCTACAACGGCTCAAGTTTGTTTTGCCCTTCATCGTCCCCCGCCGGCACCTGGCCGAGAAAATGTCTTCGAGGCTCATACCTCGATTGCGCTCCCAAATTTAGCGACACGACGCCAGGCGAATCCACGTGGCCAGTAACGCGCGTCATCGCAAGATTCAATCGCATTGGAGCATTACAAGACTGACCGCAGTCAACGGATCCTTGACAGTACAAGGACATTGCCCGCCGGCAGCGGAGCCGGTGGGTTGTTGAGGGCAGCATCCAGCGCTGAAGAACTCCACCCGGCTGCCTGAAGAATGAACGTCGGACGTCCGAGCGACCACGGCCTTCGCACGCGAATGTTCAATAGTAAATATCGCGCTGCACGCTTTATGGGAACTACGCCGGCAGAAGTCGCGCTGCGATTGCTTTTGCTCAAGCACATGCGCAACTGAGGCTATGCCGTACCGGAGCGCGAGGTGTGAGCCAACCTGGTGTATCGCCAGTTCACGCGGTGGGCCCGGCCAAGGTGCCGGATGCCAAGACGCTGGGCAAGCTCGGCGTGGCCCTGGGGCCGGAAATCGTCGAGCGGATCCATCGGCGCGTGGTGGCCATCGCGCAGGAGCACAGAGTCGTCCGGGGCCGCCGGATGCGCGTCGATACCACGGTGGTGGAAACCGACATCCACTACCCGACCGACTCTGCACTGCTGGGCGACGGTGTGCGTGTGCTGACGCGGGCGATGAAAAGGATCCAACAGCTGTCGGCGGCGGCAGGCGCCACGGCGCGGGATCGCACCAATAGCGCAGGCCGCTGCGTGCTGCAGATCGGTCGTATCTGCCGCAGCCGCACCGAGCAAGGCAAGGATCGGCTGCAGCAGTGCTATCGCAGTCTGCCGTCCATCACGGGGCGGGTAGTCGGACCGGCCAAGCGCTTCGTGCGTGAGGTGGTTACTGGCATCAAGGGCAGCGCCGAGCTCATTGCGCAACTGGCCCTCGAGGAACACTGCGTCTACCTCGAAACCATGATCCCGCGCGTGCAGCAGCTGATGCGGCAGGCGCGTGAACGCATCTTCGGCGGCGATACGCGCTCGGCCGGCAAGCTGGTCAGCCTATTCGAGCCGCACACCGAAATCATCCGCAAGGGCAAGGCCGCCAAGCCCACCGAGTTCGGCAAGCTGATCAAGTTCCAGGAGGCCGAGCAGCAGATCGTCACGCACTAGGAGGTCTACTACGAACGTCCGAGCGACTCCGACCTGCTCATGCCGGCGCTCCAGGTCCATGAGCAGCAGTTCGGTCGGCCACCCCGGCTGGTCACCGCCGACGCCGGCTTTTTCTCGGCACGCAACGAAACTGCCGCGCGTGAGCGCGGCGTCAAACCGTTCGCAATCCCGAACCTCAGCACAAAGAACGCCGCGCGCAAGAAGCTGCAGCGTAAACGCTGGTTTCGCCGTGCCCAGAAATGGCGAACCGGGTGCGAGGGTAGGAACAGCCGCTTGAAGAGACGTCATGGGCTGAACCGATGTCGTTACAAGCGCGCCGATGGCATGAAGCGTTGGGTCGGCTTCGGCGTCATTGCCGACAACCCGATCAACATCGGCCGCGCCCTGGCTACTCGTCCCGCGCGCTGACGGCCGTCCGTCTTTTCGCTTCGTCCCTACCCCTAACGTCCAGGGCCGCTGCTTGCCATCGCAGCGGCTTGCGCGTTGCGGTTCCTCGGCGCGGCCGTGTCAGAAACGGCATTTTTGCGCCGGAAAGTAGCTAACGAATCAAGGCGCCGATCAAGCGTATGCGCGCTTGGTAAAACAGTACGGGTGCCTCCGCGACCCAAGGTAACTCCCTCACGATGCCCGCGACGTGGAAACGAATGCATCGATCGCCCAGCAGTGCAAATAGGTGCAGGAGGATGCGGCCCAGGCGAAAGCGGGCAAGGGTGAGCAGCTTCGGAGAGATGGCACGTGATATCAGTGCGACCCAAATGGCGGTGGTCTTGTTCATGTCAATCTCCAAAGGGTTCGGTTGTTTGGGGTGTTTCTTTAAAGAGTTCCGTCTCTGCTACGCATGGGCGAAGACATTTGCGTAGTCGTCTGAAGAGTGTGGCGTTGATAGGCATCCGGTACCGCGTTGAATGACGACGCCAGATTAGAGGCGAGCTGCAGCCGAGTCGTCAGGGAACGGTTCGGATCGGGTCCGAGATCGGTGTAAGCCGGCAAGAACCGAATCCGGACCAAATGCCGACCTTTCTTTGACGACTCCGCTCGGGAGGGCGATTAGCCTCGGCGCTGTGGGATTGCGCCCACGGCATCCGGAGCAAAAGCATGGCGGACGATCACGACGCTCTACTTACGAATTTCTGGTTGGACAATCTCGAGGAGCTCGATCGCGAGATCGCGCGCCTCGCCGTGCTGTGCGGCGTGAGACTCCTCGATCCTGGTGTCATGCACCGTGTTCTGCAGAAGGGCACGTCCGTGTGCCGGAACAGCAACGCGGCCGCTTTCGCCAAGCTTCACGACCTGCTGATGGTGCATCTGACTCTGCAAAGCAAGGCGAACGATGAACTCGGCGAAGAGTGGACTTCGCAGATCGTCGAACTGATCGTCGAGCGGCTGAGGAAGTCGTACGGCAATGCGCTCGGTGAACCGCCCGCGTGAACATTTCACGAGGGAAACCCGCACATGGCATTTCATGAAGGAAAACCAGACATGTCACTTTTCGATTCCCCGCTGGCCGGCATCGACCGGCTACGCGGCTACGACGACCTGATCGCGGCGGCACGACGGCTTGAGCCGGTGACGACGGCGGTCGCCCATCCCTGCGAAGAGAGCGTCCTGCGCGCCGTGGCCGAGGGCTTGCGCCTGGGGCTGATCCTGCCGACCCTGGTCGGACCGCGCGACAAGATCGAGCCGATCGCGCAAGAACACCACGTCGACCTCGCCAACATCCCCATCGTCGACGTGCCGCACAGCCACGCCGCCGCCGCCAGCGCCGTCGAGATGGTTCGTCGTGGCGAGGCCCGGCTGCTCATGAAGGGCAGCCTGCACACCGACGAGCTGATGGCCGAAGTCGTGGCCCGGGCGACGGGCCTGCGCACCGAACGGCGCATCAGCCACGTCTTCGTCATGGACGTACCGACCTACCACAAGCCGCTGTTCGTCACCGACGCGGCGGTGAACATCTTTCCCACCCTGGAAGACAAGGTCGACATCTGCCAGAACGCCATCGACCTCGCCCACGGGCTGGGGCTCGCAGCGCCAAAAGTGGCGATCCTTTCCGCGGTGGAGACCGTGACCGGCAAGATTCCCTCCACCATCGACGCTGCGTGCTTGTGCAAGATGGCCGAGCGCGGCCAGATCCGCGGCGGCATCCTCGACGGACCGCTCGCCTTCGACAACGCAATCAGCGCCGAGGCGGCCGCCACCAAGGGCATCCAGTCGCCGGTGGCCGGGGATCCCGACATCCTGCTCGTCCCCGATCTGGAGGCCGGCAACATGCTGGCCAAGCAGCTCACCTTTCTGCTGCACGCTGATGCCGCCGGACTAGTGCTCGGCGCACGGGTACCCGTCATTCTGACGAGCCGCGCCGACAACCTGCGCGCGAAGCTCGCCAGCATGGCGGTGGCGACGCTCCTCGCGCACCCGTGGCGCGGCACGGGGGCGCCGTTCACTGCGGCTGTGGCGGCATCGTCCGCGGCTGCTCTAGCAGGGTGAGCAAATGGACGACGCCATTGTCGTAGTCAACGCCGGCTCCTCGAGTGTCAAGCTCGCCGTGTTCGTCACCGAAGCCGGCGGCCTGACGCAGATCGGACGAGGCCAGGTCGAGGGCATCGGCACCGCCCATCCCGAGCTCAAGCTGCATGCCGCAAATCACCCTGCCTTCGCACGCAAGCTCGCGCCCGCGGAAGCGGTGGACCACAGCGCCGCGCTGGGCGCCTTCATCGCCGCCGCGCGCGAGCACTTTCCCAAAGTGAAGGTCGTGGCCGTCGGCCATCGGGTCGTCCACGGCGGCCCGCGCTTCGCCGAGCCGGTACTGGTCGACGTGGACGTGATGCAGGTCCTGGAGAACTATGTTCCGCTCGCCCCACTGCATGAGCCGCACAACCTCGCGGCGATGCGCGCGGCCGCATCAGCCCTGCCCGGCATCCCGCAGGTTGCCTGCTTCGACACGGCGTTTCACCGCCGCCATCCCCGGGTGGCCGACTGCTTCGCGCTGCCCCGCCGCTACCACGACGAAGGCGTGCGCCGCTACGGCTTCCATGGCCTTTCCTACGAATACATCGCCAGCACGCTGCCGCAGGTTGCGCCGCGGGTCGCCGGCGGTCGCGTGGTCGTCGCCCACCTCGGCAGCGGCGCGAGCATGTGCGCCCTGAAGGCGGGGCAGAGCGTCGACTCCACCATGGGCTTCACCGCCCTGGACGGCCTCCCGATGGGCACGCGCACGGGGCAGATCGACCCGGGGGTGGTGCTGTACCTGCTCGCCGCAGGTGAGTCGCTGCAGACCATCGAATCGCTGTTCTACAAGAAGTCCGGGCTGCTCGGCCTGTCGGGGATCTCCAACGACATGCGCGACCTGTTGGAGAGCCGGGACGAAGCGGCGGCCTTCGCCGTGGAGTATTTCGTCTACGCCGTGGTGAAGCAGCTCGGCGCGCTCGCCGCCTCGCTCGGCGGTTTGGATGCGCTGGTGTTCACGGCCGGCATCGGCGAGCGCTCGGCGCCGATCCGCGCCCGGGTGTGCCGGGCCTCAGCCTGGCTCGGCATCGATCTCGACGAAGAAGCCAACGAGAAAGGCGGCCCGTACATATCGGCCCCTGCGAGCCCGGTGTCGGCCTACGTCATTCCGACCAACGAGGAGCTGATGATCGCCCGCCACACGCTGCGCCTGCTCGCCAAAACCGGGCACGCACGGCCCCCATCCATTTCACCCATAGAGGTTCAGTCATCATGAATGAAATAGTCGCTCGCCAGGCAGTGAGCAAGACCACGGACCGCGCAAGCGCACCTTCACGGCGGCTCGCTGCATCGCTTCCCCGTGCGGACAAGGGATCGCCGCTCGTGGAGACGGCCTACATGACGCACCAGGTGTGGACCGTCTACCTCGGACGACTGCAGCGCGCCCATGGGCAGTACCTGGAAGGGCTGAAGGCATCATGGAAGGAAAACCCCTTCCTCGACAACGCCTCGGACGCACGCTCGGTAAAGGATCCGGCCACCAGCACGATGGACTACGCGGTCGACACCGTGCAGCGCATGGTGCTGCTCGCCGACACGATACGGCAGCGCGGCAACAACTACCTCGCCCACGTCGCGGCCGGCCAGCCGCCGTTGCTGCATTTCGCGACCGAGACCGTGCTCGACGCCCGCCAGTTCGAGCGACCGGTGAACTACGCGCTGCTGCGCATCCTGCCGCCCGAGGGCGTGAACATCGACCCGAGAAGCCGTCCTTATGTGATCATCGACCCGCGCGCGGGACACGGGCCCGGCATCGGCGGGTTCAAGGCCAACTCCGAGGTCGGCGTGGCGCTTCGCCACGGCCACCCGGTGTACTTCGTCGTCTTCTTCCGCGACCCGGAGCCCGGCCAGACGCTACTCGATGTCTGCGAGACCGAGAAGCAGTTCGTGCGCAAGGTGCGCGAGCTCCATCCCGACAGCCCCAAGCCGGCCATCATCGGCAATTGCCAGGCGGGCTGGGCGGCCATGATGCTGGCCGCCTCCGACCCCGTCGACACCGGGCCGCTGGTGATCATCGGCGCGCCGATGTCTTACTGGAGCGGGGCGTGGCGCGAAGGCGAGGGCGACAACCCGATGCGTTACTCGGGGGGCAATCTCGGCGGCACATGGCTTGCGTCGCTCACCGCGGACCTGGGCCACGGCGTCTTCGATGGCGCCTACCTCGTGCAGAACTTCGAGAATCTCAATCCCGCCCACAACTACTGGGACAAGTACTACAACCTGTATTCGAAGGTGGACACCGAAGCGGCGCGCTTCCTCGAGTTCGATCGCTGGTGGGGCGCGTTCTTCCTGATGAACCGCGAAGAGATCGAGTGGATCACCCGTAATCTCTTCGTCGGCAACACATTGTGGAAAGGCGGGTCCAGGGCGGTGCGGGGCAAGGCCCTCGACCTGCACGAGATCCGCCAGCCCATCGTGCTGTTCGCATCGCTGGGCGACAACATCACGCCGCCCCAGCAGGCGTTTAACTGGGTGGCCGACATCTACGGATCCACGGAAGAGATTAAGGCGCGTGGCCAGGTCATTGTCGGTCTCGTGCACGAGCACGCCGGCCACCTCGGCATATTTGTCTCCGGCGACGTGAACCGCAAGGAGCACACGCAGATCGTGTCGGCGCTCGACTCTATCGAGATGCTGGCGCCCGGTCTCTACGGCATGGAGATTCACGAAAACGGCAGCGAGAACGGCGAGCCGCAGTACGAGGTTCAGTTCCGGGAATACCGGCTCGAAGAGGTCGCGGGGCGGCTGAACCGTTTCAAGCGCATCGACGAAAAGCCCTTCGAAGTGGTCGCCGCGGTGTCCGACTTCAACCAGCGGGCCTACGAGGTGTGGCTGCAGCCATGGGTGCGTGCCTTCTCCACCGACCAGACGGCCGAGCTCCTACGCCAGCTCCATCCTCTGCGCCTGCAGCGCTGGGCCTTCAGCGACGCCAACCCCGCCCTTGCCGCGCTTGCGCCGGCCGCGGCGTGGGCGCGCGCCGCACGCAAACCCGTCGACGCGAGCAACCCCTGGCGAGCGCTGGAGCGTAGCGGTGCCAGCGCCGTCAGCGCGTGGCTGGACTTCGGCCGCGCGCTGCGCGATGCGGCGAGCGAAGTCACGTTCCTGCTCACCTACGGCGGCCTGGTATCCCTGTTCGTACGTCCGGACGACGACGCTGCCGAGTCCGCCAACGCCGAGGCTCGCGATTTGCCGTTCGTTCAGCGGGCTCTGGCGTCAATGGAGGAAGGTAGCTACCCCGAAGCCCTGGCACGTGTGGCGGCGCTGCTTTCGCCGCAGAAGGGCCCGCTCGACCTGGCGGCCCTCGATCTCGGCCTCCGGTACAGCAAGCAGTTCGCCGAGCTCGTGCCCGATATGCCGCACGAAGCCTGGCGCCGGCTCCAGGGCGAGCAGGACATCATCGTGCGTTACGAGCCGGAGAAGGCGCTGGCGACCCTGCCCAGGCTAGTGAAGACACGCCGGGATCACACCCGGCTCAGCCGCGTGCTGCGCCAGTTCACCAGCGAAGAAGCCCTAGCACAGTTCAAACCCACCGATGAGCAGCGCCAGATGCTGCTGCGCATCGCGCAGGCCCTCGATGTTTCGCTAGAGGAGCTGGCGCAGCGAGTGACGGGGGCGCTTCCTCTCCCAGCGAAGGCACTGTAGGTGCCAAAGAGTCGGCGCCGTCTGGATCGGGGGCACGCGGAGGCGGGGTAAGCGCCGCGCCACTCGATTCGGGTGCTCGCCGAAGCACGGGCACCTTGAGCGCGAGGCCCCGGCGTCAGACGCCGGGGCGCTTCATTTCAGGGTTGTGGAATGGGCGGCTCGGTGCCGGCAGCCGTGACATCGCTCTGGAACACGTCGACGAGCTGTTCGGCGCTCGCGAAGCCGTACTGCTTCCCCGTCACCACGTTCTCGACGACTCCGGCGAGAGCCTGAGGCGCCGCATCGCCGCGCAGCTTGACCACGTAGGTCCGCCGGCTCGGGTACTTCGATCGCTCACTGAGGACCATTTCAAACCTCTTCAACTCTGCTCCGGAAACAAACGCCAAGCGTTTCATGTTTTCGGGTGGCGAGGAGAGGGCATAGCCCCCTCCAGGCCGTTTAGCGACTGTTAAGCCATGATATGGAAGCCACCGTCCACGTAGTAGGTGTCGCCGGTGATGCCGCGCGCACCATCGCAGACCAGAAACGCGCACAACGTGCCCACGTCCTCGATCTGGACGGGGCGCCGCAACGGGGCCCGGCGACGTGCGTCTTCGATCAGTTCTCCGAAGGCCGGAATGCCGGACGCTGCCCGCGTCGGGATCGGACCCGGCGACACGGCGTTGACCCGGATGTCGCGGGGGCCGAGCTCGGTAGCAAGGTAGCGGACGCTCGCTTCCAGCGCCGCTTTCACCGGTCCCATCACCCCGTAGTGCGGAACGACCTCTTCGGCGCCGAGGAAGCTCATGGTGATCAGCGAGCCGCCCCGGTCCATCAGAGGCTCGGCCAGGCGTGCCATGCGCAGGAACGAGTGGCAGGAGATGTCCATCGCGCGTGCGAAACCTTCGCGGGAGCTGTCGGTGACGCGCCCGTGCAGGTCTGCGCTGGGCGCGTAGGCGATGGAGTGCAGCACGAAGTCGAGGCGGCCCCACTGCTCGCGGATAGCGGCGAACACCGCTTCCATCTGGCCGGGCTGTTCGACATCGAGCGGCATGGCGAGCGCGGCGGAAAGCTCCCGCACCAGGGGCTCGACATGCGGTTTCGCCTTGTCGTTGAGCCAGGTCACGGCCAGTTGTGCGCCGACGTCGCGAAAAACCCGCCCGCAGCCGTAGGCGATGCTGTCCTCGTTGGCGATGCCCACCACCAGCCCTTTTCGTCCGGCGAGCACCATCGGATAAAGTTCCATTTCGCCTCCAGTTCTTCAAGTGCGCGTCGCATCTGTCGCGCACCTTGAAAGTTGCACGTTCGGGGAAGGACGTCTGTCCTCGGTTCACTACCCCTTCAGGCTAAGCTCAGGCGCCCGAAGAGTCGTCAGAGATGGGTCGGCACTCCGTCCGATTTTGGTGGGCGTGGCGCCCACCGTCGGTGTGCCGGAAAGAAGTTGTCGTCGCGCGGCGAACCGCCGGCGCTTCAATTCGCAGAACGCGAGTCGCATTGCAGGTCGTCAGCGAGGGCAGCCGCCAGACGCGCCAGGGCGTCGGTGGTCGCGGAGGCTACCGCCGCAGGTCTCGCGCTCTCCAGCGCCGCCTGCAGCCGGATGCGACCACCTCGGTAAGACCGGCCGGCCGCACGGCAGGACAGTTGCCACCTCGCGTCCAGATTCAGTCCGCTCTCGCCGGGATCCAGGGCCATGAATTCGATGGCGAGCTCCGCGTCGGCGGGCCGGCGCTCGCCTGCCAACAGGATCCGCGAAGGGCCGAGCCGCTGGGACAGGGCGTCGCGCAGGACGCGCGTGGCGGCGACCGGCAGGCGTTCCGCCCACTCGGTATTGTCGGACATGAGGAGCACGTTGCCGCGGCGGCCCACCAGTACCGGGAAGCTGTCCAGGTACTGGGGAAGGGTGACTTCGCGCAGCAGCACCGTTCCCGGTGTGTCGGGCGCGGCGATGGGCGCGGATTCCGCCGGTGGAGGCAGAGCGACGAGCGTCACCGGCGACGATGCGCATCCGGCGAGAGCCATGGCGGCGACGCCGGCGGCAATGCGAAGCATTGGCGAAGTTATGCAGAGGTTCCCTAAGGCCACGAGACGTGTACCGAGGGCCTTGACGTCGAAGCGGACGGCGATGCGGGACCGGCGGACCATTTGGCTATCTCCCGTGAAGCAAAACGGCCGGATTCCGGTCCACCCGCTCCGTGAAACTGCGCAGGCGCGCCGCGCTGGAGGCAAGATCGTCCACGGCGCGCTGAACCTGGACGACGGTGTCGCCGTTCGGATCCAGCAGCGCGTTGGCGCTTTCGATCGCGACATTCGCGCTCTGCAGCGTGCCCCGGGCGGTGTCCAGGGTGCCGGCTGTTTCGGTCTGCAGGCTCTCAGCGAGCGACTGCACGGAAGCGAGCGTCTTCTGCATTGACGCTGCAGTCCCGGTCAAGGCTTGCTGTGCAGCCGCAGAAGAACCGGTGACTTCGCGCTCGATGGTTCCGACGGTGCGCCGCAGGTCGGTGAGCAGCACAGGCAGCCCGTCCAGCGTCTTCTTCAGTTGCGGGTTGGAGACCAGCGCGTCGAGCGATACCGCCGTGTGCTGAAGTGCCGACACCGCGGCCGCGATGTCGAGAGTTTCCAGTTGCTGGGAGAGCGCCTGGAAGCTGCTCGGTACAGTGGGGACTTCAGGAACGTCCGACGGTTCGCCCAGACGGAAGGCCTGGACGTTGGGGCGGAAGTCCAGCTCGACCTGGAGCTGGCCAGTGACGATGCTCTGCAGGACGAGCTGCGCCGACAGGCCGCGTTGCACAAGCGCGGGAATCGGGTTTCCCGGCCCCGGCACCGCCGCTCCGTGCACGTCGACGCCTCCCGGTACCAGCTCCATGTTGACCTGGGCGATCGACCGCGTCGTGTCGGGGTCGATCCGGATGCCGATCGCTGTCACTTCACCCACGTGCACGCCGCGATAGTTGACCGGCGCGCCGACCTGCAACCCAGCCACCGAGCCGTGGAAGTAGCCGATCATCGCGTAGTGTTTCTTGAAGAGGGTGCCGCTGCCGAAGAACAGAATGGCGGCGACGATGAGCCCGATCGCGCCCAGCACAAAAGCACCGATGACGGTCGGGTAGGTCTGCTTCATGGCGCCCTCCGACCGCATGCGCCCGGCGGCTCGGCGCCTTTGCCGCGGCGGGTGAGAAAGTCGCACACCTTGGGATTGTTCGACGAATCCGCGAGCTCGGACGGCGAGCCGAGCGCCACCGGCCGGTGCGCCTCGCCGTCGAGAAATATCATCCGATCGGCGATGCCGTAGAGGCTCTCCAGCTCGTGCGTGACGAGCACCACCGTGATGCCAAGACCGTCCCGAAGCGCGAGCACGAGCTCGTCCAGGCGTCGCGACGAGAGCGGGTCCAGGCCGGCCGAGGGCTCGTCCAGGAACAGCACGGCGGGGTCGAGCGCCAATGCGCGCGCGAGCGCCGCTCGCTTGCGCATCCCGCCGCTCAGGCTTGCGGGGAAGCGATGCTCTTCACCGGCCAGCCCGACCAGCGCGAGCTTGAAGCGCGCGAGCTCGATACGGGCGGCCGGCGGCGGATAGCCCAGCAGATCCATGGGCAGCATGACGTTGTCCAGCACGCTCATCGACGTCCACAGCGCACCGCCCTGAAAGAGGATGCCGAACGGCGGCGCGCCCTGCTGCATGCATTCCTCGAGCGTCTTTCCGTCGAACAGTATTCGCCCGCCCTGCGCCGGGACCAGGCCGACCATCGTCTTCATCAACGTGCTCTTGCCGGAGCCGCTGTCCCCGACGATCGCGAAGATCTCGCCTTTGCGGATGCGCGCGTTGATGCCGCTTTGCACCGCGCGGCCGCCATAGCCGACGGTGACGTCGTCGAGGGTGATGCGGGCGCTGAAAGAATCGGCAGGCATGGCGTCATACGTCCAGGGCGTTGGCGCACAGCGCGAACACGGCATCGAGCGCGATGATCCCGACGATGGACGCCACGACGGCGCCCGTCGTCGCGGAACCGACGCCGGACGCGCTGCGCTCGGCGCGGAGCCCGTAGAAGCATCCGAGCAGCGCCACCAGCGCCCCGAACACCGCGGCCTTCAGGCCGCCGATCACGAACTGCGTCCCATGGACAGCCGCCTGCGTGGCAGCCCAGTACGCGGTGGGCGACAGATCGAGGAGCGGCGCCGACACCCACAGGCCGCCGAGGATCGCGCAGGTGCAGCCGTAGACGTAGAGGAGCGGCATCAGCGCGGTCAGCGCGACCACGCGTGGAAGCACCAAGAACTCGACCGGCGAGACACCGAGCGTGGTCAGCGCATCGATCTCCTCGTTTCCTTGCATGGTGGCGATGCGGGCGGCGAAGCTCGCGCCGGTGCGGCCTGCGAGCACGATGCCGGTGATGATCGGGGTCAGCTCGCGTACCGAGGCGATGCCGACCAGGTCGGCCACGTAGATGCCGGCGCCGAAGCGGCGCAGCTGCACGGCGCCGACGAAAGCCAGTATCGCGCCCATCAGCATGTTGACAATTGCGACGATTGCAAGCGCTCGGCTGCTGGATTCGGCGAAAACGTCGATCAGCTCGGCGGCGCGGACCTTCGCCCGCGCGACCGTGAACCGGGGCACGAGCAGCACCACCGCGCCGAGCAGGGCCGTGAAGGCCTTCAAGGCTCGGGCACCATCCCGGGCACGCAGTCCCGCCCGGGTAACGAACCCGCCGAGCGCGGGCGCGGGCGGCCCGGTTCGGCGCGCGGAGCGGCGCGACAACACGAGCAGCTTTTCGAGGTCCTCCGGCAGACCGGCCAGGGCAGGCGCGCCGCCAGGGAGGGCCTGCAGCACCCGCGCGAGGGAAGCCGCATCGAGACTTCCCCAGCGCCAGTCGCCGGGTGCTTCCACGCGCAGGGTGTTCACGCCGCCGCAGGGCGGCAGCCCCAGCTCCGTGAGCGGCCGCGCCAGCAACGACGGGTCGATGCCCTGTGCGGGCAGGCGCATCAGGAGCTCGCTGCCGTGTATGCGAAACACGATCCCACTGCTCTTTGCCGCTGCGTGCATTCCGCTGCCGTTTCCAAAGGGGCGTTGTATCGACGCACCTGTCGGCCGGACAGCGATAGATGCCGCGCGGGCGAATAGCGAGGTGCACTTGTTGCGGCCAGCATAGGGGCTGCGCACGCCCCCGTGGTCAGCGAACCGTCGCGGTTCGGTCGGAATTTGGTGCCGTTGCGCTTGCTGCTCGCCCGCGAGTTTCAGCCGCCCGCGAGGTTCAGACCTGCCTGGCCTCGAGCAGCGCCCGGGCGCGCGTGACCAGCGGCGTGTCCAGGCCTTCGGTGATCTCGGACATCGAAGCAGTGAACGCCCGCCACTCCTCGGCCGTACCGTCCCGGCGCTCGCACAGCGCCACGAGGGCGGTCAGCTCCAGCCAGCGCGCTTCCTGCTCGCGCGCCTCGGACAGGGCCCGCTCGATCCACTCGCGCGCGCGGGCGGGCTCGCCCCGCGCGTCGGCGACGCGTGCTTCGAGCAGCAGCAGCTGAACCAGGTACACGCGTTCGCCGACCGTTCGCGCCACCTGCATGGCATCGTCGAGCTCGCGTTGGGCTCCGTCCCAGTCGCCGGCGAGCACGAGCGCCTCGGCCCCGTATCCCAGCACTTCGCTGAAGCTCATCACGTTGCCGGGGCGGGTCATTTCCGCGTATCCCTCGCGGATCAGGCGGTGGGCGCCACGCGGGTCGCCCGCGTGCATCTGCGCCCACGCGCGAAACCACCGGTGTGCCGGACGCCCGTGCGCCATGGCGTGCTCGTCGGCGAGGGCGCCGATCTGCTCGCCGAGCTCGCCGACGCGTTGGGCATTGTCGATGCGCAGCTCGAACAGCGCGTTGGACCAGAGGACGACCAGGCGCGCCATCGGCTGGTTCAGTCGATCCGCGCGCGCGTGCGCCGCCCGCATGCGCGCACGGCCCTGATCGACGAATCCGAGGAGCAGCAGCTGAATGCCGAGCAGGCTGAGCATCATCACGCCGGGCTCGGTTACCCAGGCCGTGTACGGCGCCTCGTCTTCGAGAGTCGCGAGGGCGGCGAGTCCCCGTTCGAGCCACTCGCGCCCCACGCGCGGCCGGCCACGGAGATGGTGGACCATTCCCTGCACGACGCAGGAGCACACGAGGAGGGTCGGATCCTTGCTTGCGGCGTAGAGCGCTTCGCTTTGCTCGGCGAGGGCGAGCGCCCGCTCGAAATCTCCGCGCATGACAAGCACCACGCCAAGCGCATTCAGCAGCAATCCCCGCGCCGGATGCAGCGGCGCCTTTCCCAACAGAGCCTGTCCGCGCCACAGGGCCCGCTCTACCTCGGGCGCCAGCAGTCCACGCAGCCGCAGCGCTGAGACGCCCTGAAGGGCCGCAAGCGTGATTTCCATCCCCGTGCGCGCTTCGCCGTCCGGGGCGTCGGGCAGCAGAGCGAGGGCCCGCTCGGTGAGGCCCATCGCCTCCGAGGGACTGAACCGCTGCAGCGCCGATTCCGCCGCTTCGGCGTAGCAGCGCAGCGCACTCAAGGCCTCCCCGCCCTGCTCGAAGTGCGAGGCCAGTTCGGACGCGGACACCGTGGCGCCCGCCGCACGGTCGCGGTCCAGCGCGGCGCCCACTTTGCGATGCAACTCCACGCGTGCGAACGGGGCGATCCGCTGGTAAAGCACCTGCCGGTAGATCGCGTGCCGGAATGCATACCCGAGCTCGGCGGGGTGGCTATCCGCCGGCGGTTCCGTAAGCCACTGCTGGCGGCGCGCCAGCTCGGCGCACGCCGCGGCCACCGCCGCAGCATCGCGCTGGAGCACCTCGGCGAGGGTGCCCGGGCGGAACTCCATGCCGCAGACGCTCGCCGCGTCGAGCAGCGCGCGTTGCTCAGGCCCAAGCCGCCGGACATATTGCTCGATGATGCCAGCCAGGTTCTCCGGGATCTCCGCTGACGCCAGGCGCTGCCGGGCAGAGGATGCGGCGCCGGCGCTCGCCGCATCCTGCGCGAGGAGGTCCCCGACCACATCGGCGACAAACAGCGGCAGCCCGTCGGTACGCTCGTGCAGCGCCCGGACAAGTTCTTCATCACCGGCGAGCGCGGGGCTCCGAACGGCAAGGTACGCGGCGACATCCTGCTGGGAGAACGCATCGAGCATGATCTCCTCGCTCAGCCCGTGCAGCCGAAGCTCGTGGCGCAAGGTTCCCAGAGGATGATCGGTTGCGATGATGTCGGCGACGCGAAAGGTGGCGAGCCACATCAGCCGCGCGCCGCCGCGGCGGCGCGCGATGTGATCGATCAGCTGCACGGTGGCGTGATCACTCCAGTGCAGGTTCTCGGTGACCAGCAGCAGCGGCTTATGTTGGATGTAGCGATCGAGCAGCTCGCCCATTTCCCGCAGCATACGGGCCTGGGTGGCGCCGGCGAGCTCGCGGCGCAGGGCTTCGCGCTCGGCCGCGTCGCTGAGCCAGGGCAGCTGCAGCAGCCAGGTCGGCGCCACGGTGCGCAGCAGCGGCACCACGTCCGGGTCGCGCCGGCACAAGTCGGCGAGCGCCTCCAGGACCGGAAGATAGGGTTCGCCCGCGCCGTGCTGCTCGACGCATTCACCGTGCGCGCGGGAGACATCGCCGAGCGTGCTGACGAAGTGCTCGACCAGCGTGGTCTTGCCGATGCCCGGCTCGCCGGTCACCCAGACCAGCTGCCGCTTGCCCGCGCACGCGGCATCCCAGGCCTGGCGCAGCCGGGCAAGAGCCTCCGAGCGGCCGGTGAGGCGAGGAAGTACCGCCGATGCTCCGGTGACCGTAGCGGGCGTAGGCGTCGTGGGAATCGTTCGTGCCAACACCGCCGTGACCGCGGTCGGAACCTTCGATGACGGCGGCCGTACGGCGCCGATGAAGCGATACCCGTGCCTCGAGACCGTCTCGATGTAGCGGGGCGCCTTCGGATCGTCGCCGAGCGCCCCGCGCAGCTCGCTTATCGTGGTCTTGAGCACCGATTCGCTAACGAACTGATGGCCCCACACGGCGTCCAGCAGAGCGTTCTTCTTCACCAGGCTTTGCTGCCGGCGGGCCAGGGCGCACAGCACGGCTAACGCCTTGGGCGCCAGCCGTACCGGCTCGCCGTCGCGGGTCAGGCGTGCTTCGGCCTCGTCCAGCTCGAATTCGTCGAAGCAGACGCGCAGAACGTCTGATCGGGCCGACGATCCGGCCTGACCCTGGTCTGGGCGAGCGAGGGGAGTCTGCCGGGAAGCCATCCTTACACTCGATCGGGCCGTATCGAAGCTGAAGCTGCGATGGTACCGCGACTGGCCAGCGCTGACCTCGCTCAGGTGTGTGACTTGGCGAAGCCATCACGCCCCGCGCAGAAAGATCTCCACCGAGGCAGCGGTCCAGGTCGGGACCTCGGATCCGAAGAAGTCCTGGTCTTCCGTCCAGACAGGACAATCGAACCGAATGGCACCGGCGACCGCCGGCCAGTCGTCGATATCTCGCGCTCCGATGCGCGCCTTCGCGTCGGATTCGGCGGACGTGAGCTTTTCCTGCTGAATGATCTGCACCGCCGCCATCAGCCGGCACAACGACTCCCGGCACACCTCCTCCCGTATACCGCGCTCCACTGTCAACTCGGCCAGATAGTACGCGGCCTCTTCGAAGTGCGATTCGGCTACATAAAAGGCGTTCGACTCGCAGTAGCGCTCGATCAGCTCACGCGTGCGAACTCCAAGCACTGAGCGAACGAGGATGTTGGCATCGATGATAAGACGCCTACTTTGCGCCACGTGCCTTCCGCCAGCGTTTGAAGTCGGCGCGTGCCATTCGACAGGAACACTGAGGTTAGCGGCTTCTTTAGGCTCGCCGCCTGGATCGCGATCGATACGCCGGATACGGACTTCGCCGTGAATGTCTCGGAGATCCACCAGGACGGCAGCTCCATACTGCTGAGCGGGGACATAATGCGCGCGCGCTATCGAGAAGATCTTCGCGCCGCGCCTCATTCGCACCAAGGCTCCGCTCCTTTACCGGTTCGAGCACTTCACGTTCGTCTCGCAGGAGATAAAGGTAGGCAGCCGATTGCGACTGACGATCTCACCGATCAACTCGATCTATCGCGAGAAGAATTACAACTCCGGAGGTGAGATGACCGCAGAGTCGCTGCAGGATGCGCGCGCGGTTACCGTGACGCTCTACCATGATCGAGCGCATCCGAGCGTCTTGTACGTACCTTTAGGCGCCCCACGGTCGGCGGGCGAGCCAACTGCACCCGCTTCGGCTTTCAAGTCTTCACCATAAAACCCGTTCGAGGGAGCCAGTCATCGTCCGTAAACCGCTTCGTGGACCGCGCTGGTCGCTGCTCAGCAGACGCACCGAAAGCGGGACTGACTACCT
>Ga0116217_10002457_pt1 | contig 17240 bp, 19 predicted proteins | sample Sb_taG_6_FD_89697 | JGI IMG/M metagenome (GOLD analysis project Ga0116217, IMG submission 89697) | Peat soil microbial communities from Weissenstadt, Germany - Sb_50d_4_PS metaG | ecosystem: Environmental > Terrestrial > Soil > Wetlands > Peat | place: Germany: Weissenstadt | collected 2010-09-21 | reverse complement strand
TGGTCCAGGGCGCCACCGTGGCGCTCGCGCTCGCGGTCATGTTCGTGCCGCGCCTGCGCGGCCTGATCGAGGTGGCCGCGCTCGGGGCCGCGATCCTGATCGCGCTCCAGCTCGGCGCCGGCTACTGGCTCTACTCCTACATCGTGTGGTTCTTCCCGTTCGTGGTCCTGGCGCTGTTCGGGAGCTTCCCGTCCGAGCTCGAGCAGGCGCTGGCGGATTCGGCGGTCGATCGGGGCGCCGAGCCCGTGCCGCTCGCGGTCGCCGGCGCCTGATCGCCGGCGCCTGATCGCCGCCGCGGCCGCCGGCGGCCGGTCGTGCGCGCAGGGCACTCCACCCGCTGTCGCCGATGCCCGCCCGCGTCGAAGTACCAACCCCGGGCGGTTTCAGACGACCCCCGGCGCCGGCAACAGCACCTGCTCGATCTCCAGCGCGCGCATCGGCTCATCCGAAGCCCGGATCACCACCCCGTTCAACCATGGATCCTCGGACGACGTCTCGAACCGGATCGGCATCTGCGTGACCATCGACGTGAGCGCCTGGTCGCGGTTGACCCCGATCACGCCACCGCGCGGCCCGGTCATGCCGACGTCGGTGATGTAGGCGGTCCCTCCGGGCAGGATCCTGGCGTCGGCGGTCGGCACATGGGTATGCGTTCCGACGACCGCGGTCACGCGCCCATCGAGGTGCCAGCCCATCGCGACCTTCTCGCTTGTCGCCTCGGCGTGCATGTCGACGAGCACGTGATCGACCTTGCCGGCGAGCGCGTGCAGTGCCGAGTCCACCTCCGGAAAGACGGCCCGTCCCGCCTTCATGAACAGGTTTCCTGAAAGTGAGACGACACCCAACCGCGTACCCGAAGCGCGTACCACGCACCACCCATGGCCCGGCTGGCTGGCGAGGAAGTTGGCCGGACGGAGGATCCGCTCCTCCTCGTCGAGATAGGCGTACACCTCCCGATGGCGGTAGGTGTGGTTGCCAAGCGTGATCGCGTCGACGCCGGCGGCGAGCATCTCCCTGGCGATCTTCGGCGTGATCCCGACGCCGCCGGCTGCGTTCTCGCCGTTGACCACGATGAAGTCGGGGGCGTACCGGTCGCGCAGCGACGGCAGCAGCGCCAGCAGCGTGCGCTTGCCGAGGCCGCCGACGACGTCGCCGACGAACAGGATGGAAACGGTTTCACTCACGTCTTGTCGGTGCTCATACTTCCAGTTGCATGAGTTGGAGGTTCCCCAGGCGACCGGGTGGCGCACCGCCCACCGCCGGCGAGGGCGGCGAGCGAACCGGCGCGGACACCCTGGGCGAGGGTTCGGACGCGCTGCGCGAGGGGCCAGACCACCTCGGCGAGGCGACCGACCCGGCCGATCGCGCCCCCTCGGCCTCGGGGTCCCCGCTCGGGACCGCCGACGTCCCGCCGCCACCGGTCGTCGTCCCGCGCTGGGTCCAGCTGGTGGTGCTTCCGTTGGCCGTTCTCGGATTGTGGGCCTTGGCACGCGCCACCGGGACGGTTCTGCTGATCCTGCTCGGGGCCAGCACGATCGCCCTCATCCTGAACCCGATCGTCAAGCTGCTCTCCCGCGGCGGGCTCCCGCGCGGGCTCGCGATCCTGCTCGTCTACCTGGCCGGATTCGCGTTCGTCGGCGGAATCGGCGTGCTCCTGTCCAATCCGGTCAGCACCCAGGTCAGCCACCTCGAGAAGGACGTTCCGCACTTCGTCGATCAGGCCAACCGCGACCTGGCGAGCCTCCAGCGCTGGCTGAACGCCCGCGGGATCAAGGTGCAGATCCAGCGCCAGGGCCAGACCGCGCTCCAGACGCTCGAGACTCAGATCCAGAAGCGCTCGAGCGACATCGTGTCTTTCTCCCAGGATCTTCTGACGCAGGTAATCACGACCTCGTTCGACTTCGTGCTCACCTTCGTCCTGTCGATCTACCTGCTGGTCTACGGGGAGCAGATCGGCGATCTCATCCGGCGGATCATGCCGCCGGGCGATGGCACGCCCGAGGACGACTTTCCGCTGCTCGTCCAGCGCGCCGTCTACGGCTACGTACGCGGGCAGATCCTGTTCAGCCTGATCATGGGCGCGAGCGCGGCCCTCGCGCTGTGGATCTTCGGGGAGATCGGGATCTTCCCCGACGGCGCGCGATACGCGGTGTTCTTCGGCGGCTTCTACGGGCTGATGGAGTTCATCCCGTACATCGGCCCGATCATCGGCCCCCTCCCCGCGGTGCTCGTCGCTCTGTTCGTCAACCCGATCAGCGCCGTCTGGGTGATCCTGCTGTTCGTCGCCCTCCAGCAACTCGAGGGCCACTTTGTCGCCCCCCAGGTGTTCCGGATCTCACTTCGGATCAACCCGATCCTGATCATCCTCGGCCTGCTGATCGGCTGGACGATCTACGGCATCGTCGGCGCGCTGTTGGCGCTGCCGATCGCCACCGTGATCCGCCAGACCGTCCTGTACCTGCGCCGGCACCTCGTGCTCGAGCCTTGGGGCCCGATTGGCGGCTCGGGCGTGCTGGCGACCGGGCTCGAACGATGTCCGGACTGCGGCGCCGCTGCCGGTCCCAACGATGCGTACTGCCGCTCGTGCGGCGCCCCGCTCGAGCCACGGGTGAAGCTCCCGGGCTAGTGGACTCCCGGCCGCCGCCGACCCATCGGTAGCCTGAGGCGCGTTGTCCATCGGCATCCAAACGGGCGAACCCACGGCCACGGTGGCGGCCCGGGGGGTGACCAAGCGCTTCGGCGCGAGGACCGCCCTTGATCGGATCAGCTTTGAGCTCTACCCGGGCGAGGTGGTGGCGGTCATCGGTCCCAACGGCGCCGGCAAGACGACGCTGCTCTCGATCCTCGCCGGCGTACTCGAGCCGAGCGAAGGCGAGGTCTCGCGAGCGTCGGACCGGCGCTTCGGCTGGGTGCCCCAGGAGCCCGCGCTGTACTCGAAGCTCTCGGTGGCGGAGAACCTGCGGCTGTTCGCCCGGCTCGAAAAGATCTCGGAGCCAGAGCAGGCAGTGGGGGCGATGCTCGCCCAGGCCGGCCTCGAGGACCGGGCCGACGAGGAGGTCGGCCGCCTCTCGGGCGGGAACCAGCAGCGCGTGAACATCGCGATTGGCTTGCTGTCCGAGCCCCCGGCCCTGCTCCTCGACGAGCCGTCCGCCTCACTCGACCCGCGCCAGCGGGAACGGCTGTGGGAGTTCATCGGCGCCCGCGCGGTCCACGGCACCACGATCGTGTTCTCGACCCACAACGTCGCCGATGCCGAGCGCTACGCCGGTAGGGTGCTGGTACTGGGGGACGGGGAGCTCCTGTTCACGGGCACGCCCGGCGAGCTCGAGCGCGCCGTGAACGAGCCGGACGCCGGCCCCGGTTCGGATGGCGGCCCCGGCGGCGGCGCCGAGCGCGACAAGCTCGCCGACGACTTCGAGACCGCGTTCGTCCGCTTCCTGCGCGCCCGCGGCCACTAACCCGTGCGCTGGCTGCTCGTCAAGGACCTGCAGATCCTCAACCGCTCGCCGCTGCTCGTCGGGCTGCTCGTCGTGTATCCGATCGCGATCGCCCTGATGATCGGGTTCGCGCTGTCGAGCCCTCCGGGCAAGCCGAGGGTGGCGTTGCTCAACGAGGTGCCGGCGGGCCACGGCGAGCTCAGCTTCGGGAGCCAGAAGATCAACGTCTCCAAGTACGCGAGCCAGCTCTATCAGTCGATCGACCCGATCAAGGTCAACTCGCGCGCGGAGGCGATCGACAAGGTCGAGAGCGGTCAGGCGGCGGCGGCGCTGATCGTTCCCGCCGACATCGTCTCCCAGATCAACAGCCTGATCACCCAGGGCGTGGGCAACCCGACGGTCGAGCTGATCCTGAACACGAAGGATCCGATCGAGCGACAGTTCGCCGACCAGGCGATCAGCGCTCACGTGGCCCAGGTTGAGCAGGCGGTGTCCAAGCAGGTGCTGCGGGTCGCGGTGACCGACCTGCAGCAGACCCTCAACGGCGGGACGCTCCAGTTCCTCGGCCAGAACGTGCCGCTGCTCGGCTTGAAGAACTCCCGCGCGATCGTCCAGGGAACGATCGCATCGCTGCCGAAGGACTCGCCGCTGCTGTCGGCGCTCAGACAGGTGGTCAATTTCGCCACCCTGGCGATCGACGGGCTCGGGTTCGCCACGCCGGTGCTGGGCTCGATCGGGTCGCCGCTGACCGTGCACACGACCGACCTGGCCGGGAAGACGACCCCGACGGCCACCTACGCCGCCGCGATCGCCGTGATCGTCTCGCTGATGTTCGTCGGGGTGCTGCTCGCCGCCGGGCTGCTCGCGCTCGAGCGCTCTGAGCACGCCTACTCCCGGCTAGTGCGCGGACTGATCACGCCCGAGGGCCTGCTGTCGGAGAAGATCACCCTCTCAGCCGCGAGCGCCGCCGCCGTCACGCTCGTGATGGCCGCGCTCGTGTCGCTGTTCGTGCACCTGGACTGGGGCCGGTTCCCGCTGTGGCTCGCGGCGCTCGCGCTGGGAGGCCTTGCCTTCGCAGCGTTAGGTGTGGCCATCGGCGGCCTCGCGCGCGAGGTCAGCGTCGCGTCGCTGATGGCGTTTCTGGTGTCGCTGCCGATCGCGTTCGTAGCGCTCGTGCCTGGCGATGCGGTCTCGGGCACGCTCAAGTCGATCCTCGATGCGATCTCGTTCGTGTTCCCGTTCAAGCCGGCGCTCCAGGCGGTCGGGAACGCGTTCAGCGGCACGGCGCCTGGCATCGGCTGGCCTCTGGTGCATCTTGCGGTGCTCACGCTCGCGTTCGGCACGCTGGCCCGGCTGGCGTTGAAGCGGTTCGCCTAAGAGGTCGTCTACGAGGGACCGACCATCCGGCGGAACATCACCGCGCAGATCACGGCCACGATGATCGAGACCACTGGCAGCGTGTAGCCGATCGCGCCGACCACGGCCAGCACCAGCGACACCACGCCGACGGCGCCGGCAATGCCGCCGGTGACGACCAACTGGTAGGCGCGCCGCTCGCGGACACGGCGGGGTGTGTAGTTACCGCGCTTTTGGATATCGGCCACGGTGGCAGCGTAGCGCGGCGGTGGCGTAGGGTGTTAGCGAAATGGCTGATAACGGACCCCACTACATCCTGTTCTACGACTACGTCGAGAACATCATCGAGCGGCGGGCGCCGCATCGCGAGGCGCACATGGAGGAGATCCGCGCCGCGAAGGACGACGGACGGATCGTGATGGCCGGGCCGCTCGGCGATCCGCCGCACGGCGCGGCGATCGTGTTCAAGGACCGTGCTGCGGCCGAGGCGTTCCCGCAGTCGGACCCGTATGTCGCGAACGGCCTCGTCACGGAGTGGCGCGTCGATCCCTGGGCGGTAGTCGCGTAGACCGATCCGGGCTGTGCGAGCGCGCCGAGCCCGTGGCCGACTCCCGGCCCGACTCGGCGCCGCGGGTATTCTCAATACCGATGCCGTTCCCGCAGACGCGTCTCCGCCGGCTGCGCGCCACCGGCGCGCTCCGTGGCCTGGTTCGCGAGACGACCCTGAGCGCCTCGGACTTCGTCTACCCGATGTTCGTCGCCCACGGGATCGACCGCCGCGAGCCGATCGACGCGATGCCGGGCGTCGACCGCCTGTCGATCGCGCACGCCGTCGACGAGGCCGGAGAGGCCGCATCCCTTGGGATCCCGGCGGTGCTGCTGTTCGGCCTGCCGGCGGCCAAGGACGAGGAGGGCTCGGGCGCCTGGGACGACGAGGGGGTCGTCCAGCTCGCCACGCGAGCGATCAAGGAGCAGTATCCGGACCTGATCGTGATCACCGACCTGTGCCTGTGCGAGTACACGACCCACGGGCATTGCGGGGCGCTCAAGGCCGACGGCACGGTCGACAACGACGCGACACTCGAGCTCCTCGCCCGGACCGCCGCCTCGCAGGCCCGCGCCGGCGCCGACATCGTCGCGCCCAGCGACATGATGGACGGCCGCGTCGGCGCGATCCGCCACGCCCTCGACGACGAAGGCCACGTCGACACCCCGATCCTTGCGTACAGCGCCAAGTTCGCCTCGGCTTTCTACGGCCCGTTCCGTGAGGCCGCGGACTCCGCGCCGGCGTTCGGCGACCGCCGCGGCTACCAGATGGATCCCGGAAACGGCTACGAGGCGGTCCGCGAGGCCAAGCTCGACGTCGGAGAGGGAGCCGACATCGTGATGGTCAAGCCGGCGCTCCCGTACCTCGACCTGATCCACCGCGTCAAAGCCGAAACGCAAATGCCGCTGGCCGCCTACAACGTCAGCGGCGAGTATGCGATGGTCAAGGCCGCCGCCGCGGCGGGCTATCTCGACGAGCGCGCCACCGTGCTCGAGACCTTGACCTGCATCCGTCGTGCTGGGGCCGACATCGTCATCACCTACCACGCCAAGGAGGCGGCGCGATGGCTTCAATGAGCCAGGCGGGATCTGGCTTCGGTCCCAAGCTGCGCTCCCGCAAGGACGGGGCCGCGACCCCGCTCGACGATCTCGACAAGCGCCTGCTGAACCTCATGCAGGGCAGGTTTCCGATCGCACCGCGCCCTTACCAGCACGTCGCGGCCGAAGCCGGGATCGAAGAAGTCCAGGCGATAGAACGAGTCCAGCGCCTCCTCGACGAGCGCATCATCCGCCAGGTAACCCCGATCTTCGACACGCGCGCGCTCGGCTACTCCTCGATGCTCGTCGCCGCCAAGGTCGACCCCGAGAACCCGTGGCGCGCCGCCAACATCATCAACGAGCATCCCGGGGTCTCGCACAACTACCTGCGAAACCACGAGTTCAACATCTGGTTCACGATCGCGACTGAGCCGGACTCGCCGTTGGGCCTCGAGCGGACGCTCGACGTGCTGGCGGACATTGCCGGCGCGGAATCGATCCGCCAGCTGCCGACGCTTAAGCTGTTCAAGATCCGGATGGATCTCGAGATGGAGGGCGGGACCGACGCGCTGGCCAAGGCAGTCGAGGTGGCGCCTCCGGCGGAGACCGAGCGCCAGCCCTACGACGAGTTCGACGTCGAGGTCATCCGGGCCACGCAAGGCGACATGCCGGTGATCCCCGAGCCGTACGCGCCCGCCGCCGAGAAGCTGAACATCGCTCAGGACAAGCTCCTCACCCACCTGCAGCAAATGCAGGAGCGCCGGCTGCTCCGCCGCGTCGCCGCGATCCTGTTCCACCGCCGGGCCGGTTTCAGCGCGAACGGAATGGGCGTGTGGAAGGTCCCCGACGAGCGGATCATGGAGCTCGGGCCAAGGATGGCGGCGTTCCGCGGGATCTCGCACTGCTACCAGCGCCCCACCTACCAGGACTGGCCGTACTCGGTCTTCACGATGGCGCATGGCCGCTCGAAGGACGAGTGTGACGCGATTCTCGATTCGATCGCCGCCCAGACCGGGGTCGACGAGCGCGCAACGCTCTATTCCTCGACAGAGTTCAAGAAGATCAGGCTGCTCTACTTCACCGGCGAGTACCGAGCCTGGGAACGCGAGCACGCGGGCGTGTGACCGGCGCCGACGCCGCCGCGACGACGGACACCGCGCGCTCATCTCAGCTGTACGAGTGGGCCCGCGCGCTGATGCCCGGCGGCGTCAACTCACCCGTTAGGGCGATGCGCGCGATCGGCCGCGACCCGATCTTCATCGCATCGGGCAAGGGCTCGACGATCACCGACGTCGACGGCAACGACTACGTCGACTGGGTGTGCTCGTGGGGGCCGCTGATCCTCGGCCACGCCGACCCCGATGTCATCGAGGCCGTGACCGCGGCGGCGGCACGAGGGACGACGTTCGGCGCGCCCACCGCCGGGGAGGTCCAGCTCGCCGAGGAGGTCGCCGGCCGGATCCCGTCGGTCGAGATGATGCGCATGACCTCGTCGGGAACCGAGGCGACGATGAGCGCGATCCGGCTCGCGCGCGCGGTCACCGGCCGCGACAAGATCCTCAAGTTCTCGGGCGCCTACCACGGCCACGTCGACGGCCTTCTCGCCGAAGCCGGCTCCGGCCTCGCCACGCAGGGAATCCCGGCCAGCCCGGGCGTGCCGAAGGCTGCGGCCGCCGCGACAATCGTGGTGCCCTGGAACGCCCCGGAAGCGCTGCCCGACACCGATGACGTTGCGGCGATCCTGCTCGAGCCGATCCCGGCCAACATGGGCGTCGTCCCACCGGCGCCTGGCTTTCTCGAGCTGCTCCGCCGCGATGCCGACGAACACGGAGCGCTGCTGATCTTCGATGAGGTGATCACCGGCTTCCGGGTCGCGCGCGGCGGCGCCCAGGACCGCTACCGGGTGCTCCCCGACCTGACGATCATGGGCAAGATCATGGGCGGCGGTCTCCCGGCGGCCGCCTACGGGGGGCGCCGGGACCTGATGGAGCGGATCGCGCCCGCCGGCGACGTCTACCAGGCGGGCACGCTGTCCGGCAACCCGCTTGCCACTGCGGCTGCCCTGACCACGTTGCGCAAGCTGAAGGACGCCGCCTACGACCGGCTGGCCGCGACCACCGACGCGCTCGCGCAAGGGCTGCGCGACGCGGCGGCCGCGGCGGACCGGCCCGTCCACGTCCAGAGCGTCCCCGGCTTGCTCACCGTCTTCTTCTCGGAGCGGCCGGTCCACAACTACGCCGGCGCGGTCGCGTGCGACACCGACGCCTACGGCGCGTGGTGCCGCGGGCTGCTCGCGCGCGGCGTGTACGCGCCCGCGTCCCAGTTCGAGGCGTGGTTCCCGTCGCTCGCCCACACCGACGCCGACGTCCAACGAACCGTGGACGCCGCCGCCGAGGCGTTCGGGGAGCTTGCCGGCCGATGAGGACCGCCCGGGACGGCGCCCATGCGCTCCACGAGGCCCTGACCGAGCAGGGCGGCACCGTCGCCGGCGTGCTCGAGGCCCCCGCCCCCGACGGCGAGTGGCTCGACCGCCCGGGCCCGGCACAGCTTGCCGCCGCCGGTCCACGGGCGCTTGGCCGGGAGCGCGTGTACGAGCTACTCCTCGAGATGATCCTCGAGGGATACCGCCTCCATTACGACGAGCCGCTGATCGTCGACACACAGGACGTCGACCTGGCGCTCCTGCTGGGCGATCAGCTGTACGCGCTCGGGCTGTCGCGGCTGGCCGCGCTCGGCGACCTCGACGCAGTGGCCGAGCTGGCCGACGTGATCTCGCTCGCCGCCCAGGCGCACACCGCCTCTGATCGGGAGCTCGCGCAGGCGGTCTGGGAGTCCGGGGCGATTGCGGTGGGATGGGGCTGGAGCGAAGCCCACGCCGAGGCCAAGGCGAGAGCGCGGGCCCACGATCCGGACGCCGCCGAAGCCCTCCGCGCGGCCGCTTGTGCGGTTCGTAGCGAGCCCGCGGACCGCCGCTTGTGAGGTTCGTATCGAGGTTGTTAGGCGCGTGCGTACCGGGTCTCTCGGTGATGACCTTTTCGCGGCCGTGGCGGTACGCTGTCCGAGTCTAAGTTCGCCGTAAGGAACGTGAGGCGTCCGTGCCCGATCGACACAGGGAAACGAAGTCGAATTACACGCTCGACCGGGGCATGCCCGGCGCGTTCGAGGGTGAGACCGTCACCCGCCGGCGACTGATGAACCTGGCCGCGAACGGCGCAGGCGTCGTCGCCGCCGCGGCGTTCACACTCCCCGCGCTCGGGTTCGCGATCGCGCCGATCTTCAAGCGCGAGCAGTGGAGCTGGCAGGCGGTCGGAACCCCGGCGGACTTCACCGACAGCGACTACGTGACGAAGGTCATCACCATCACCCCGGGTATCGGCGAGGCCGGCAACACGATCGCGTACGTCAGGGCGCGCAACCCGCAGATCGACACCGAGCCCGAGGACCAGTACAACCACTGGGTCGCGCTGTCCGATCGCTGCATGCACCTCGGCTGTCCGGTCAGGTACGTCGAGGCCGCGCAGCGCTTCATCTGCCCGTGCCACGGTGGCGTGTACGACTTCCGCGGGATGGTCGCGGGTGGCCCGCCGGTCCGTCCCCTCGACCGCTTCTTCACCCGCCTGAACCAGGACACCGGCTTGGTCGAGCTCGGCCCGCGGTACTCGGTCAACGACGAGCTCCAACGGTTCGCGCCGCGGTTCCCGGGTGAGCCGATCAACGGCATCGGCCAGTATCTGTACCCGGCCCAGTTCGACACGGCCTCGCCGCCGCCGAAGTAGCCGAGATGCCCAAGATTCCCGCACCGCCGCTGCCGAAGACCCTCCAGCCCAAGCCGAAGAAGCCGGGCGAATCCAACGGCCAGGGCCCCACCCACCCCGCGCCGCTCGAGGCCGGGATCTCCGTCGTCGACTGGCTCGACGAGCGCACGTCGCTGTCGGGCGGCCTGCGCTGGCTGTTGTGGCGCAAGGTCCCGCGAGGGATCAACTGGGCCTACACGCTCGGCTCGGCGACCCTGTTCGCGTTCCTCAACCAGGCCGTCACCGGCGTCTTCCTGGCGATGTACTACCGCCCGGACGCCAGCGGCGGGGCCTACGAGTCCGTCCGCAACATCAACGACAACGTGTTCCTCGGCCAGCTCGTGCACGCGATGCACAAGTGGGGCGCGTCGGTGATGATCATCCTGATCTTCCTGCACATGGGGCGGGTGTTCTTCTATGGGGCCTACAAATATCCGCGCGAGCTCACCTGGGTGATCGGCGTCGTGCTGCTGATCCTGACGCTCGCGATGGGCTTCACCGGCTACCTGCTGCCGTTCGACCAGCGCTCCTACTGGGCGTCCGTCGTCGGTATCAACATCAACGCCGGCGGCCCGTTCATCGGGCCGTTCCTGTCGAACTTCCTGCTCGGCGGCGCGGACTTCGGCGCCACCACCCTCTCGCGCTTCTACGCGATCCACATGCTGCTGATCCCGGGCGCGATGGCGGCGTTGATCGGCGCCCATCTGTATCTGGTCACCAAGCTCGGCATCTCGGCCCCACCGTGGCTCAAGTCCCACCCCGAGCACGACGGCGACCACGAAATCGACATGGCGGAAGTGTGAGCGCGCGAGCTGACACCAGACGTGCGCCACGCGTGGGCCGCGGGCCCGGAACCGACCCAGGACCGCGCGCATGAATCAGGCCCAGAAGGAGGCCTACCTCCGCGAATACTCGATCCTGAAGAACGAGGGCAAGCCGTTCTTCCCGTACGCGGTCACCAAGGACGCGGTGATGGCATGCGTCGTGATGGCGGTGATCATCTTCCTGGCGCTGATGTTCGGCGCCGAGCTCGGGCCGAAGGCCGACCCGACCTCGACGACCTACGTCCCCCGGCCTGACTGGTACTTCTTCTTCCTGTTCGAGGTGCTGCGCGTGATGCGCAACGTCCCGAAGTTCACGCCGATGGCGACCATCGGCGTTCCGACGATCTGCATGATCCTGCTGTTCCTGCTGCCGTTTTACGACCGCAGCCCGGAGCGGCGCATCGAGCGGCGCCCGGTGGCGCTCGCCGCCGGCATCGCGACGATCGCGGCGATGGCCTACCTGACCTACAGCGGTGCCAACACCGGCTCGCCGAACAATGTCGACATCGCCACCCCGTCATCGCTGACACCCGCCCAGGCGCTGCAGTTCAGAGCCGGCGCGGACGTCGTCGGCGAGTCGGGCTGCCTCGCCTGTCACGTGATCGGCAACAACGGCAACAACGGGCCCGGGCCCGGGCTGACGCACATCGCGAGCACGGTCCCCGAGCAGCAGATCGCCTCGACGCTGCGCAACCCGACCCCGCCGATGCCGTCGTTCAAGGACCTGCCGCCGGAGAAGTTCAACAACCTCGTCTACTTCCTCTCGAATCTGCAGTAGTAGCCGCGCTCTCGGGGACCATGGTGAGTGGAGACCTCGCGCCGGCCGGCGCACCCGGCGCGCTAGACGAACCGCAGGTCCGAGCGATGTTCGACCGGATCGCCGGTCTGTACGACCGGATGAACACCGTGATGACCGCGGGCCTCCATCACGAGTGGCGTCGGCGAGCGACCGACCTCGCGGAGCTGTCGCCGGGCGGCCGCGCGCTCGACGTCGCGACGGGCACGGGCGACCTCGCGCTCGAGCTGGCCAGGCGCGTCGGGGCGGGCGGCGAGGTCGTCGGGGTTGACTTCTCCGAGCGAATGCTCGAGCTGGCGCGCGCCAAGGCGGAGGAGAGGGCGGCGAGCCTCGGTGACGCCGGCGTGCGCTTCGAGACCGGCAACGCGCTCGCGCTGGCGTATCCGGACGGGGCGTTCGACGCCGCCACCGTCGGGTTCGGCGCCCGCAACTTCTCAGACCTCGACCGCGGCCTGTCGGAGATGGCCAGGGTGGTCCGCCCCGGCGGGCGCGTGGTCGTGCTCGAGATCACGACCCCGCGCCGGCCGCCGCTCTCCACCTTCTTCGATGTCTGGTTCGACCACATCGTCCCGGTGGTCGGCCGGATGGTCGATTCGCAGGCCTACAGCTACCTGCCGAGCTCGGTCAAGCGATTCCCGGGCCCCGAGGAGCTCGCCGCCGTGATGTGGCGATCGGGGCTGCGCGATATCCGCTACGTGCTCACCGCCGGGGGCATCATCGCCTTACACGTGGGAACGGTCCCGACCTGATGACCACAGGCGCACAGGCCGTCGTTGATGCCGGGGGCGAGGAGCTGACGCGGATCATGGACCGCGTCGAGGAGAGAATGAGGGCGCTCGCTGCCGGTCACGGACCCGTGCTCGCGCGGTACGCCGGCGACACGATCTCCGCCGGCGGCAAGCGCCTGCGCCCGCTGCTCGTGTGCATCGCGGCGGGCGCGCCGCCGCCCGAGACCGACGGGCTGGTCCGCGCCGCGGTCGCGGTCGAGCTCGTGCACGGGGCGACGCTCGTGCACGACGACGTCCTCGACGGCTCCGCGCTCCGTCGCGGGCGCCCGACCGTCGTCGCCACCGGAGGCCGCGACCTTGCGATCGCCACCGGCGACCTGCTGTTCTCGCGCGCGTTCGCCGAGCTCGCCGCCGGCGGATCGGCCCACGCGGTGCGGATCATGTCCCGGGCCAGCCAGGAGCTTGCGCTCGGCGAGCTCGCCCAACGCGAGGATGCGTTCAACCCCGAGGTCACCGTCAGGCGCTACCTCGCCCGCTGCCGGCTGAAGACCGCGGTCCTGTTCCGAGCGGCTTGCGAGCTCGGAGCGCTCGAGGGCGATGGCGAGCCGGAGGCGCTCGGCGCGTTCGGCGAGCGGATCGGCCTCGCGTTCCAGATCCTCGACGACGTCCTCGACGTGTCCGGCCCCCCCGAGCGCACCGGCAAGCCGCGCGGAGCCGACCTGCTCGACGGCACGGTCAACCTGCCGCTGATCCTCGCCCGCGCCCGGGATCCCGAGCTGGCCGCGCTCGACCTGCGGAAGGTGCGGACGCCGGAGGACGCGGCCGCCGTGTGCGAGCGGATCACCGTGACGGGTGCCCTCGGCACCGCCAGGTCCCGCGCCCAAGAGCTCGTCGCCGACGCCAAGCTCGAGCTGCCGGCGTTGCCGGCGCGTCAGCGGGCCGCGCTGGAGCTAGTGGCGGACGGGGTCGTCGAGCGTTACGCCTAGAAGCTCCGGTGCGTGTCCCCTGCGGGCGCCCGCGCGCCGTTCGACCGACACGTTGGCTACGGCATCGGGCGCGAGGCACCCGAGGGCGACACGCACCTACGCAGCGTCGGCGAGCGGCGGATGCCGCGCGCCGACACCGGTCCCTTCCCCTAAAAGTCTTCCGGGAGAATCTGGTCGGCGTGCAGGGCGGTGATGAACCGGTCGATCTGATCGGCCATGTTCGCCTGCGTCAGCCGCTGGAGATCCCGGAGCATGTCGGCGAGGCCCTGGTCGAGGCGATCCTCGAGCTCGCGCACCTGGTCCTGGGTGTAGAGGCCCTCGGTGTACCAGTCGCAGTTCGGGCAGTTGAGCACGAGGTTCCAGCACTCGTCCGGAGCCTCGGACCAGTCGATCGGCTGGACCAGGTCGGAGGTGCAGTCCGGGCACACGTGCAGGCCTCGAACGGCGTGGTTCTGGTCGCCCCACCGGACCACCTCGATGCTGCGTCCGCTGGGGAGCACGATGCGTCGGACTGAAGGCTGTTCTTGCTCGGGATTCATAAAGCGTCTCCGAGCCCTTAATCGGCCCGCGCCGCGGGCAACTTGAGGCGCTTCTTAACGAGTAGCCGAGCGACCCGTTTTCACCCCCTGGTTGGACCGGGTAACCTTCGAATCCCCATCCGGAGGACTGTGAATGTTCCGTAATCCCACCACCGATCTGATCGTCGTTCTGGTGATCGTCCTGCTGATCTTCGGCCCCAAGCGGCTGCCCGGCCTCGGCAAGCAGCTAGGCACGGGGCTGCGCGAGTTCAAGGAGTCGATCACGGGGGAGAACAAGGACGAAGAGCAGGCCCCACGGCCCGAGATAACGGCCGCCAGTGCCTCGACGCCCGAGGCCGCGCCGAGCCCGACTTCCACCGAGCGCGAGTCGGCCGAGGTCGGGTCGCAGCCCCGGCCCTAGCGGCCGTCGGTCCGGGAAGTCTCCGGCATGGCGAAGGTCCTTCGGCCCATCGGGCATGACGACCGGCTGAGCATCGTCGACCACCTCGACGAGCTCCGCTCGCGTCTATTCGTCTGCCTCGCCGTGCTGGTGGTCGCGTTCGGCCTCTGCTTCTGGCAGAACAACCATCTGCTCAAGGTGCTGAACCGGGCGCTGCCGCACAACTCGAGCGTCGCCGCCCATAACGGACTCGGCTCGGTACCGTCAGAGGCGGTCCAGCTCCGTCAGCTGTTCACCAAGCAGGCCGCGGCGGCTACGGCGCTGGCCAACTCCCCCGGCATGTCCGCGCAAGCACGGCAGGCCTACCTCCAGGAGGCGGCCGCGTACAGCCAGACCGCCAAGACCCTCCCGGACAGCGTCTCCACCCAGGAGAAGCCGATCACGATCGGCGTCGGGGAGTCGTTCACGACCACGCTCACCGTCGCCGCGTACTTCGCGCTCCTGTTCTCTTTACCGGTTCTTATCTACGAGGGCTATGCCTTTGTCATACCTGCTCTAAGCAAAAACGAGCGCCGTGCGGCGTTACCGGTGATGGCGGCGGCGCCGCTGCTGTTCCTCGCCGGGGTGGTGTTCACGTACCTCGTGGTGCTGCCGCCGGCCGTCCATTTCCTGCAGGGCTACAACGCCGACCAGTTCGACGTGCTCGTGCAGGCGAAGTCCTACTACTCGTTTCAGATCCTCACGATGCTCGCGGTCGGCGTCGCCTTCCAGCTGCCGCTCGGGCTCCTCGGGCTCCACCGGGTCGGAGTCATCAACGGAAGCACTCTGACGCGACACTGGCGCTACGCTACGGTCATCATCGCCGTGATCGCCGCGGCGATGCCAGGGGCCGATCCAGTCACGACCGGGCTGGAGACGCTGCCTCTCGTCATCCTCTTCCTGGCCAGTATCGTGTTGCTCAAGATCGCCGACCGCCGTGCCGCGGCTCGCGCCGCCGCCGAGGCGAAGGCCGCATTCGGCGACGGCCTCGACCCCACCTAGGCCATGCTGTTCGACCTTCGTAGCCGCGGTAGGCGCAGGACCGTGCAGGCCGTCTACCTGTTGCTTGCGATCCTGCTGGGCGGCGGCCTCGTTCTGTTCGGAGTCGGCGCCGGCAACGGCCTCGGCGGCCTCCTCAACGCCTTCAACGGCGGCGGATCCTCATCCGGACAGAAGGCGGTCGTCAGCCAGCAGGAGCAGCAGGCGATCAAGCAGACCCAGCAGACCCCGAACGATCCCCAGGCCTGGGCGAACCTCGTGCAGGCACGCTGGACCTCCGCCGGCCAGGGCGCCAACTTCAACTCCTCTACGGGCCAGTTCACCAAGTCAGGCCTCAACGAGCTGAGCCTGGCCACGCAGGCTTGGCAGCGCTACCTCCAGCTCGAGAAGAACCCCGATCCCAACCTCGCCGTCCTCGCCGCCCGCGCCTACGCCGGCCAGCAGAACTACGCGGGCGAGGCCAGCGCCTGGGATATCGAGACGGCCGCCGACCCGACCGCGGTCAAGGGCTTCGAATGCCTCGCGGTGTCGGCCTACGCCGCCGGACAGACTCGCAAGGGCGATCTCGCCTCGGCGAAGGCGCTCAGCATGGTGCCCAAGGCCCAGCAGGCCCTGCTCAAGAACCAGCTCGACGCGGCCAAGACGCAGCCCTCGGTCGCACAGCAATGCTGATCGCCCCAACCGGGACCGGCGGGTAACATCGCCGCCAAGGGCCGTTAGCTCAACTGGTAGAGCAGGGGACTCTTAATCCCAAGGTTGGAGGTTCGAGTCCTCCACGGCCCACTGTCAAACCCCCGCACAGCGGGGTTTTCTCGTTCTCGTGGCGCGTCAAGACGACACGCGGACTGCGGATGCCTGTCGGGCGCTGGTTGACAGATCGACGACCGGCCGCGCCACCCAGGCCGCGAGGAATGGCAACCAGCATGGTGCGCGTAGGCCAGCGCTCGCGATACGAGCGCATCAGGACCGTCTGGCCCGACGAGGACGCCGCCGCTTGAAGCGTGCGGACCGCCGGCCCGACGTATTAACCCGAGCGTGCCATGCGGTGCTGCCGAGCCACGGGGCGGCCGCTCGGCGTGTCGCTGGAAGCCCGAAGCGGCAGTCAGGCTGATGTGCTCACGGGCGAGATCCAGGTGCCGGTCTCGGTCGTCGCGGGACACCCGCTCTTGCCCTCGCCCGGGTATCGCGATCCCGGTGTCGGTATAGCCTCCCTGTCCCGGGGCGTTCCTCGGAACGGGTCTCGCGGGACGCCTCTGCACAAGCTCGGGCGTGGAGGTGCCGAAATGCTGAGGTGCTGCATGTCAGGGTGCCCCCGACGCGACGGTCTTGGAGTTAGATGAGTGATTCCATGTCGAGAAGCTCTGACCGGCTCCGCTCACCAGGTTGAAGGGCCACGACAGGCGCGGCCCACGACACCAGGAGACCACCATGCCGAAGTACCTGCTGCTCAAGCACTACCGCGGCGGCCCCGAGCCGCACCATCCCTTCCCCCCGATGGACCAGTGGGCTCCCGAGGACGTGGAGGCGCACATCGCGTTCCAGAGGCACGTCAGCGACCTGCTCGACGAGAACGGCGAGTACGTCGACGCCCAGGCGCTAACACCGGCGCGCACCTGGGTGCGCTACGGCGGCCCGGACGCTGCGCCAGTCACCACCGACGGCCCGCTGCCCGAGACCAGCGATCTCGTGGCGGGCTGGTACATGATCGACGTCGAGTCGCATGAGCGCGCGGTCGAGCTCGCGGCCTACGTGTCCTCTGAGCCCGGCCCGGGCGGGGAG
>Ga0116217_10002454_pt1 | contig 17241 bp, 14 predicted proteins | sample Sb_taG_6_FD_89697 | JGI IMG/M metagenome (GOLD analysis project Ga0116217, IMG submission 89697) | Peat soil microbial communities from Weissenstadt, Germany - Sb_50d_4_PS metaG | ecosystem: Environmental > Terrestrial > Soil > Wetlands > Peat | place: Germany: Weissenstadt | collected 2010-09-21 | reverse complement strand
TTCTTCTCTACCAAATCGAGAGATGTCGCAGAGAAATACTTCTGGAAGAATTCGGCGCGCGTCTATAAGTGGATCAAGCGTGCGGACGATCAGCCGAGCCTGACTTGATTCAATTGGCCGCGTCGCAGGTTTCCCTATTCAGCTCAGCAAGACGATATGCTGTTGTTGCGGCTCGCGCATCATGAAGCGGACACACAGCGCGAATTGGATGGGATAGGATTCTTCGTGTTCGATCAAAGGAGAAGCCTGCATGTTGGATCGTTCTTTGGTAACATCCCCTTTTCAAGTTCTCAGCCCGCCTCTTCGCTCTCTGATTGCTGGAGCGCTGCTGATGGCGTCCGCTGCATCAGGCGCCCAGCAGGCAGCGACTGCGTCCCCCGCTAACTCGCCGGCATCTCAGATCGGTAGCACCGCCGAGGATCGAAGTAATACTTGGACAGCTCCGCCGGGCTCGCAGATCACTGTGGATCGCCGCTCTGGCCGAATCAGCATCACTCTCCCAGTCCAGCCGACCGACGGCTCAAGAGAACAGGCCCTGCGTTTTGCTGACTGGAATCTCCATCCCTACGCGGGCTCAGGCCCATATCCCGCTGCCCGGGAGGAGCCAGCCTCGCTGCCAACACACACTGTATATAGGCCGGCGGATCTCTCGAAAACTCCCAGGCTTCCGGTCTTGCTATGGGCCAATGGCGGATGCAGGAACACATCGGTTGAGTTCACACGATTCCTCGGCGAACTGGCATCGCACGGGTATCTTGTCATCGCCATCGGCCGAAGCAACATCCCCTTTCTTGTCATTCACGGCAGCATCGCCGCAGTGGCGAATGAGAAAGACGGTAACGGCAGTCCGCTCATCATCAGCGATCCTGCAGTCCTGATCGAAGGTCTGGACTGGGCCATATCCGAAAACAGCCGCAAAGACAGCGCGCTGAACGGCAAGGTGGAAACATCGAAGGTCGCGACCATCGGGCAGTCGTGCGGTGGTCCGCAAGCTTTTCGCGCAGCCAAAGACCCGCGCATCACCACCGTGGTCGCGCTCAACAGCAGCTTCCCCACCCAGGCCGCGCCCGGGATTGTCGGCGGCGCAAACGACGGATGGATTGCAGAAAAGTTGACCATTCCTGCGGCAATTTTTACCGGCGGTCCGGCGGACTCGGGGTTTAGCGGCGCAGAGCAGTGCTATAGGGCACTCGGCTCTACGTTGCCGGTGCTCAAAGCCAGCCTCAATACGGTCGGCCACACCGGTGCCTATCCGATGCCCGATCTTCGCTGGTCCAGTGCGGTTCTGGCTTGGCTCGACTGGCAACTGAAGGGGGACAAGCGTGCAACGGCGATGTTCACCGGCCCGGATTGTGCGCTTTGTAGAGATCCGGATTGGTGGATCGACACAAGAAACATTCCCTGAGAAAAGTCAATTCTGCCGAGCCCCATTGCCTCTTCTCGCCCGGATCTGGAGTTTTGGCTCATCCGCATCAAATTGTCTGACCCGGGAGATGTGCAGCTTCGTGAGGAGACATTACTCCGATGACACGATCCTTACGGGGTCCAATAGACCTGCAGGCGGAGTCGGCCGCGCCACACTATTCGCGGCGGCTCGAGGACGCGTGGCTGATCCGGAGTTTGCGGGCGCCGGCGCCGGGCCTCTGCCGACAGGAGCCGCCCTGACTTCAATCTCGATCACATTCTGTCCACGCTTCAGGGCGTGCGTCAGATCCCAGCGGTAAGGCTGCCACCCGCGCGCCTGAAGATCGACACCGTTCAGGCGCACATCAGCGTAGTCGCGGACATCGGCACATTCGAGCCAGATGCGACGCTTGCCGGTGGGCTTTGTGCTCAAGACAAATTCCTTCGTGTACGTTCCTTCACCGGCTACGTCCTTGACTCCCAGATCCTGCCATGACTTCAGCGGACTAGTGAAGCTTTGACCATTGATGCTGAGCGACCAGTCCCCCTCGAGCTCCTGAACCACTTTTCGCGACGCGAGAACCGGCTCCGGCGCGGAGACGCCGGGTGGAAGAGGACCAATCACAATGACCCTTGCTTCATATGGCTCCAGCGTAAGAGGCAGTTGCATCAAATCTCCCTGCACTGTGGCATCGAGCATCGGATGAATCTGACCTGTGGCCAAATCCCAGACCTGTGCGTGACCTCGGCCGGCGACCGTCGCGGTCCGCGTTTGCTCCACGTTGCTTTCATTGAAGATGAAGTAAAGGTCAGCATCGGCCCATGTGCGATGCGTATATTTGATGGGCGGAGACGCCTGATCGAGGTGAAAATCCGGCTTGGGCAAATCCGCGATCACGGCGGGGGTAAGATCGTCTGCCGGCTCGTGCATGGCGAAGCTCAAGTCGGGAGCCGGCTCCGGGTTAAGGAAAGTCCGCTCAACGACCATTGAGGGTGTGTTGCCAACAAAGATCACTTTTCCGCCGTTGCTTGCAAACGTCCGCAAAAGGTCCAGAGAAGCTCGCGTGATAACAACCGAGGACGGAACGATCACGGCGCGATAGAGCTGGCCGCTCAGGTTCCTGAAGCCTTCCTTCTCCAGGGTCGCCACCGAGCTGAGCGATTGCTCATCGAAGTAGTCAAAATCAATTTGGTGCTCCAGCAATTCTTTCGATAATCTCGTGGTGCTGCGATCAGCATCTTCATCGCCCAGCCACATGCTGTTTGCCGGATGATACAAGGCAATTTGCGCAGCGGGCCGGCCGATGGACATCAGATAGCCGGCGCGATTGGTGTACCACGCAAGCATGGCAAAGGCCGGCGAGATTGGGATCGCGCCCGTAGCTCCCGTCATCCCGCTGCGCCCCAGAGCGCCCTGTAACTGCAACGCTGTCAGGCCCTCCACCAGCTGATAATCGAGCTGGAATTTGCCGTCAATGCCCAGTGCGCCGCCCTCCTCGGCCCACGCCTTGGGCCGCCCATATAGATGTGCAGCAGAGGACGCCAGCTTGGGAAAGTTATTGTTAAGCGGGGACGTCGGATCATCCACGTTCATCATGGCTGGAACAAGCTGGTTGAGGTTGTCCACGCCGGGAACTTCGACATGGCGCATATCGCGGAAGAAATCTCCTTCGTTGCGGATCAGGTCTTCGCCCCGGGAAAGATTCAGCATCAGTTCTTCGTGATTCAGATGGACAAGATACTCAATCTGGTTCTGTGCGCACCACTCTGCCTGCACGCCGAAGAAACTGTTGCTGAAGATGCCGCTCCAGACATCCCAATAGTCGGCCTTCACCCTCCATGCTTCGTCGGTCATTCTCGGCGCGAAGAGCAGCGGCAGATACGGCTGCAGATCATAACCCTTCTTTTCGCGAAACTGCTCGAGCAGAGCAGGGGTCCATGGCATGAAGCCGGTATAGTCCGGCTCATCGCCAAAGAAGCCAAGCACCGTCGTTCCGAATTCGTCGCCGAAGAATCCCTTGTACACTTCGTGAGTGGTCTTCAGGAATGCTTTGGTCTCCTCCGGATTGAGATAGTCGATCAATGAATACAAGCTGTCTTTTGAGTACGTGCCGTCGGCGCGATTGATATAGCGCGTGGGTGAGCTGCGGAATACGTGGCGGATGAATTCGATTTGCCAGTGTCCGTCGGGCGGCGCTGTCCATTTGATTTGACCATCCACGATCGGCACCGTCTCGGTCGCTCCCTCCAGTGGTCCCACAGGGCCACCCGGTGTCGGACCCACTCCCATGGCTGGCTCCATCGCTGCGAGCGCCATTCTTGGCGACGCGGGCATATTCACGGCCATCGCAGCCAGCGTGTCCACTGGCACGGGCATTGCAAGCGTTTGCCCTGGTGCGACGCTCACATGAACATCCGCAATAATGCCCTGCATCGCCAGTTGCGGATAATCTTCGCTAATCCTTCCTCCGGCAAAGCCGCTGGGGTAGCTGCCCTCATCTGCCAGCCAGACTTTCATGCCGCGTTTTTTCGCCTCTTCCACGGCAAACTTTGTCAACACGAGATGCTCGGGCGAAAGATACTTGGGTGTCATGCCTCGCGCGGGTCCGAAGTTCACGACATACATACCCTCCTTTGTTAGGGCATCGAACTCGCTGGTGATGCGTTCCCTAGTGAGCGGACCACCCCAGATGGCCCAATGAATCGCTCCATACTCTCGCGGAGGAGTGACAAAATTCGCGGCAACCTCACGGGTTGTGGGAACGGTAATCTGCTGCCACGGCTGTTGCGCGAGCAGGGTTAAAGGCAGGCCCAGGAATAAGAACCAGAGTTTCGAGCGCATGTAGAACCTCGCAAGTCGCAGTAATGGTTCAGATGGGAAATTGTATGTTGAATGAATCCTGAAGTAAAATGGCGCATCGCGTTTGAGTTCCCCCTTTTCCCGGACATCAACCGCGCCCGGGAATTGTGTCCAGCGAATTCGATCTTCTGGAAGTGTTTCTTGGCATGATGAAGCGGCTCTTCGATCCCCGTTCAGTCACCTTCAGTGGCCATGGCGCGCCCGCAGTAGCATGGTGTGTCGTCTTGCTGTTTTCCGGTGTCTGCGCCGCGCAAAGCCGCGGAGACAACTGGGCACGTTGCGAGAGCTCGGATCCGGACACCAGCATTGCAGCCTGCACGGCGCTGATCGATTCGGGCAAAGAAGATGCGGAGAACCAGGCAGTTGCTTTCAACAGCCGCGGTATTGCATACGCCATGAAGGACCAACAGGACCGGGCGATCGCAGATTTCAATCAAGCGATCCAGCTCAAGCCCGATTACGAAGGGGCCTTCAGCAATCGCGCCAATGAGTACGCTTCAAGAGGCCAATTCGATCGGGCCATGAGCGATTACAGCCAAGCGATTCGCTTGAGGCCAGACGATGCGAATGCCTACAACTACCGCGGCGTAGCCTACGTTGAGATAGACCAATTCGGCAAGGCCATCGAAGACTTCGACAACGCGATTCAGTTGCAGCCGGAGAACGCTGGCGCGTTGAATAACCGCGGAAGTGCATATGACTCGGTCGGCGAGTACGAGAGGGCGATCGCGGACTTCAATAAGGCGATCGAAATCAAACCAGACTACGCCGAGGCCTACAGCAACCGCGGCAACGCGTATACCGACGAGCGCCAGTACGACAAAGCGATTGCGGATTACACAAAGGCTCTGCGCCTAAATCCCGAAGATGCGGGGACCTATTACAACCGCGGCGTACGATACCTGGACAAAGGCCTGTCGGACGGAGCGATAGCCGACTTTGGGCAGGCGCTTTACATCAGGCCGGATCTGGCCGAGGCCTATAACGGGCGGGGCATCGCCTACGACAGTAAGGGCCAAGAGGAGCTGGCGATTGCAGATTTCGACGAGGCAATTCGCCTAAAGCCGGACTATGCCGAAGCCTATACCAATCGCTGCTTCTCCTGCGCAATTGCCGGACAGCTTTTGCGGGCCCTCGCGGACTGCAATGAGTCGCTGACGTTGCGTGCGAACGAGGCGGCGACGCTCAACAACCGCGGCCTGGTGCATCTAAAGCTGAACGAACCGAGAGCGGCAATGGCCGACTACGATACAGCTGTCGCGATGAATCCGACAAATGCTTCCTCACTCTATGGGCGTGGGCTGGCAAAACAGAGATCAGGGGACGACCACGGAGGCGAAACGGATATGCAAGCTGCGATGGCGATCCAGCCGGATATCGCAGACCAATTCGCAAAATGGGGAATAACCGGCAAGCCCGAATCGGAGAAAACTCCGAATCAGACAGATGGTGAAAGGAAGAGCGCTCGATGAAAGCCAGATTCGCAATTGCGTCTGCCTTTTGGATCTCAACAGTTACCATTCCAGCTTACGCGCATCACTCCTTTGCGGCTGAATTCGACATCAACAAGCCTGTACGCCTGACGGGCAAGGTCACTCGCGTCGAATGGACCAATCCTCACACGTACTTCTACATCGACGTTGTGGATGCAAGTGGCAAGGTGACAAACTGGGGGATTGAGGGCCCGAGCCCTGGCGCGCTGAGCCGCCGTGCGTGGGGGAAAAACGATTTGAAAGTTGGCGACACTGTTGTCGTCGAGGGGTATCGCGCAAAGAACGGTTCCAATACTGCCAATGGCCGTCGCGTGACGCTGCCGGACGGACGCAGCCTCTATGGCGGCAGCCCCGGCGACGGAGGACCAGGCGACGATGGGACCGACCAAGGTAATCTTCCAGCGACAGGCACAAACAAGTAAGGCGAGCCGGGCAATGCAGTGCGCCGAAGACGCGGATCTCCGGCTGACTTGAGATGGGAACGTCCCCTATGCCGATTCTTCAGCATTTTTGCGAGACGCTGTATCATTCCGGCTTCGGAACGATGTTGCGCGAATCGAACAACGCCTTTTCCGTCATCGAGTCGGTCCACGTATTGAGCATCACGCTACTGATCGGCACCATCGCGGTCCTCGACTTTCGCATGCTCGGGCTCATTCTGCGGTCGATCGCCGTAAGCAGCGTAGCGCGCAGCGTGATGCCGCTGACATGGTCAGGCTTTGCAGTCAGCGTGATGAGCGGCTTCCTGCTTTTCTGGGCGGAAGCGGAAAAGATGTACGTCAATCCCAGTTTCCGGGCGAAACTGGTGCTGCTCGCGCTGGCCGGAATCAATGCGCTCGTCTTTCATCGCACCATTTACCGGCGTGCCCAGGAGTGGGAGCGTCAGCACGTGTCTCCATGGCGGGCACGGGCCACAGCCTTTGCGTCGCTTATGCTTTGGAGCGGCGTGATTATCGCAGGCCGCGCCATTGCCTACTTCTGATCGATCTGGAAAGGACTTGTTCTACGCATGGGTTTGCACGGCTCGTTCATGGCGCTTGCTCACTCTCCGTTGGGTCACGCGATGCAGACATCGCGCTGGGCCTTTGCCGTGGTCGAGATGGTGCATCTGCTGGGCCTCGCTGTCCTGGGAGGGTCTGTTCTGATTGTCGACCTCCGGCTTCTCGGTGTCATTTTGAAAGGCGAATCGGCGATCACCATCAGCCGCGAATTAAGCCGCCTTTTAATAGGCAGCCTTTTGGTCATGGTGCTGTCGGGGATTGCATTGCTCTCGGAGGAGGCAGGCAAGTGCTACTACAGCCCGGCTTTTCGGTGGAAGATGGCGCTGCTAGCTGCGGCGGTCATCTTCTACTTCACATTGCATCGACAGGCGATTCTGTGCACACGGAGAGGAACTCTAAAGTTGTGGCCGCGTATCGCGGCCCTCGTATCGCTGCTGCTGTGGCTTGGAGTGGGCGTGGCGGGACGCGCTATTGGCCTGCTGTAGTTTGGCGGAAGAAGGGAACGAGGATGGGCGCGCAGATACGCAATCTGCCGTTTCGAGTCTGCGAGGGCGCTCTTCTTTGCGCTTTCTTCAGCTCACCTGCCGGTGCAAAGGCGCAGGTGGCACCCCTGCCTGCAGGAGTCGAAAGGCTATGTGTAATTCAATTCGATCGCGATGTGAAGCGTCCAGCGCGCGTGGAGGACGCAGCGCTTCCTTGTCTAGAAGAAGCTGTGAAACGAATGAGAGCTGACGCTGCCGTAAAGCTGGTCTTGGTGGGCTTGAAGGACCCTTTGAAGGACCATGATGCAAGCGAGAGCGGGAAGATGCGGGAGACGGAAGATACAACAGGCTACGACATCCGTCTTGAAGACTTGGCTGCCTACAGATCGCTGAACACCAAGGGATACCTGGTGCGCTGGTATCCCATCGACCCCGCGCGCATCTTCCCCACGACCGACGAATCTCACTTCGGGCAGACCGTAACTTTCTACCTTGTGCCGGGAGATGCAGACTTCAACCACAATTACCTGGGAACGACAAAGACCAATGAACGCCCGTGCACGGTGAAACCGTGCTACCTCGCGGATGAAGAAAGCCTGGCGGCGCAGCCGCGAAATCGAATATTGAGCGTTGGCACAGGCAAGCCCGGCAAGTAAACCCTTCGTGACGAAGTTTGCTTTCGCGCGAACAAAGAGGTGGCCTTCTTGATTACAAGGAAAAGACTCTACGATCTAATCTGCGAAGTCCGAATCGGACTTCGACCAGGCTCGCTCGCGTTCTTTCTCTGCCTCGGTCTGGTGGCGCAGGTTTCAGGCCAGGCTCCGGCGCGGCGCAATTCCGGAGAACGCCCGTTACACAACGAGGCGGAGCGCTCCGCGCGCTGGAAGACCGTCGTCATGCCTTACGAGCGTGCTGGGCTCAGCACGCGCGAGCAGCAGATGGTTGCAAAGCTAGCTGATGCCTGCCGGTTGATAGACGAATTGTATTGGCATCAGAGTGATTTGGGTGGATGGGCGGTTTATCGCGTGACGCAAAGCCCGGTGCTTGCCAAACTCTTCAGCATCATGGGTAGCCGTTGGGATCTGTTGGATGATAATTTTCCGTTTCTGGGCGAAGAGCCTATGCCCCCCGGCCACGAGTTGTATCCCTATGGACTGAACCGGGAGCAAATTGATCACTTTGCTGCAGCGCATCCCGAGATGAAGGATGCGCTCTTCGATGAGCGCACTGTTGTGCGGGGCACGCCGGACCACTTGCTGGCCGTTCCGTACCACGAAGCTTATGCACAGTGGCTTCGACCGATGGCAGCGGATCTGCGCACAGCGGCAGACCTTTCGCCAGATCCGGCTTTCGCCAAATATCTCCGATTGCGCGCGGATGCGCTGCTCTCAGACGACTACTATGCCAGCGACATCGCGTGGCTCGATCTAAAGAATCCGAAAGTCGATCTGATCTTCGCACCGTACGAGACTTATCTGGACAACTTACTCGGTGTGAAGACCTCCTATGGCGGGGCAATCTTGATTCCCGACCAGGAATAGAGCCGCAGGCTGAACCTTTATCAAGCGAATGAAGCGGCCATGCAGCAAGCGCTGCCTATACCCGACGCGGACAAACCATCGAAGCAGGGCCAGGCCACTCCGATGGAGGTGGTCGATTCGCCGCTTCGTGCGGGCGATCTGAGGTACGGCTACCAGGCGGTAGCCGACAATCTGCCCAACGATGCACGCATTCATGCGGAGAAGGGAACGAAGAAGATCTTCTTCAGGAACTTCATGGATACACGCGTGAATGATGTGATTCTACCCATCGCAGCCAAGTTGTTGGCGCCAGCGCAGGTCAACGATGTTACGGCAGACGGATATCTGACTTTCGTGATTCTCCACGAGATCTCGCACGGACTTGGGCCTGCGTACGCACACATCGACGGCAAGCAGGTGGATATTCACGAGGCCATTGGAGGGACATTTGGTGGACTCGAAGAGGCCAAGGCCGACGCCACTGGCGTCTTCCTTGCCAAATGGCTGGTCGATCGAAAGATTATGCCGGACAGCATGCTGGAGAAAATTTACGGCTCGTATGTGGGCGGTATCCTTCGCACGCTGCGGTTCGGCACAAGCGAAGCTCACGGCCGCTCGACTGGGAAATGAAAACCGTCACGGTCGCGCGAACCCTGGAGAAGGGAAGGGGATGGACGTTCGCGCCAACCAAACGAGCGCGCAGCCGCCGCCAGGTAAAGCTCGAGAGCTGGGTGGCGCGTCGACTCTGGCATCTATATATAAGGGGGCGGTCTCGACCAGACTTCAGCCCCCCAACGGCTCGGCCGATTTTCCGCACTCCTAGAGGCCAGCCGATCAACAGCGATTCCCTCGCCCGCGAGTTCAAGCGCCTCCTTCACTAGGCCGCGTTGCCGACCTTGCGTCTCTACGACCTGCGCCACACCGCGGCGACTTTGGCGCTATCGGCCGGCGTGCCGCCTAAAGTCGTGTCCGAGCAGCTTGGTCACGCGACAAGTGCCTTCACTCTCGACGTCTACGCACACGTGTTGCCGCACATGCAGGCCGAAGCCGCAGAACGCGTCGAGGCGCTCCTTGGAATGGCCGAGGAGCGAGAGAATCTCGTCGGGCGACGAAAGCCGCCGCAATCGGTCATTCCCGTGAGCACAAGGTTTAACGGACAGCAAGTTGTCGCGTCCAGATCCAACGGACACGTCATCATTTGAACCGCACAAGCAACCTGCGCCGTACGCGCAGCTCAAGAAAGGAAGAAGTCCATGGTCGAGCCCGTCATCACCTGCCCCCACTGCCACAAAGAAATCAAGCTGACCGAGTCGCTCGCCGCACCGCTGGTCGAGGCCACCCGACAGGAATTTGAAACAAAGCTTGCCGAGAAAGACACCGAGATCGCGCGCCGAGAAGCGGCCGTCCGCGACCAGGAACAGTCCGTAGCCGCGGCCAAAAGACACGTCGCGGACGAGATCGAGGCGGGAGTTCGTCGGGAGAGAGAGACGATCGCGGCCGAGGAAGCAAGGAAGGCACGTCTGCTGGTCTCGGACGAGCTCCAAGGCAAGACGCGAGAACTGGCAGACCTCGAGGCCGTCGTGAAAGCCAAGGACGAGAAACTGGCCGACGCGCAGATGGCACAGGCCGAGCTCATTCGCAAGCAACGGGAGCTCGACGACGCGAAACGTGAGTTCGAGCTGACCGTCGAAACGCGCGTTCAGGAATCGCTCGGCGCCGTTCGCGAGAAAGCCAAGCGCGAAGCGGAAGATGAATTGAAGTTGAGGCTGGCGGAGCGCGAGGAAACCATCGCAAGTATGCAGCGACAGATAGAAGCTCTCAAGCAAAAAGCCGAGCAGGGCTCGCAGCAACTTCAGGGCGAAGTGCAGGAGCTCGAACTGGAAGCCCTTTTGGCAGCGAAGTTTCCCTTAGATCTGGTGGAACCCGTTCCCAAGGGAGAGTTCGGTGGAGACATTCTCCACAAAGTGATTTCGCCATCTTGTCAGCCATGTGGCACGCTCATTTGGGAGTCGAAGCGCGCCAAGAACTGGAGTGAGGGCTGGCTCGGGAAACTGCGCAATGACCAGCGGGCGGCAAAAGCAGATTTCGCGGTTCTGGTCAGCCGGGTACTCCCCAAGGAAACTGTTGCGTGCGATTTCATCGATGGCGTATGGGTCGTCGAGCCGCGTTGTGCAATTGCGGTGGCTATTGCACTGCGGCAGTCTTTGATCGAGGTGGCAGCGGTTCGCCAGACAAATTTGGGGCAGAGCACCAAGATGGGGATGGTCTATGAATACCTGACTGGTCCGCGTTTTCGCGCCCATGTCGAGTCAATTGTCGAGAAGTTTACGGAAATGGAGCAAGACCTCGCCAGGGAACGGAAGACCATGACGCGACTGTGGGCGAAGCGCGAGGAGCAGATCCGCGGGGTCATTGACTCCACCGCCGGCATGTATGGCGACCTGCAAGGCATTGCCGGCAGGAGCCTCGACGAGATCGAGGGGCTCCAGATGGGCATGCTTCCCGCAGGAGAAGACGATTCAAGCGCTTGATGGACGGCTGTCTGCCGCTTGCCCGGGATCGCAATTCGGATGTGTTCGCAGTGAAGTCGATCTCGCCTAACTGCGAGCGCCCAGGCATCTATGCGCCGAACGAATTTTCCGGCGTCCCACAACTGCGACTTGTGCGCTTTCACGGCTTAGACCAGCCGCAATTTGTCTCCGGATGGGATTTTGGCGAGGGACAGGCTCGTCAGAGTCGACGCATATAAACTCGCTTTCGTTCACCGAGGCCACGGAACGGAATTCGGAGGCAGTGAATTCAACTGATTGGCGCGAAGAGAGGCGAAATGGGGCGTATGCGATCCCAGCGGCGCTAACTGAAATTACCAAGGTGCTCGAAGTGAACTGAAATAGTAATCTTGTTGGCCGTCGCCCCGGGTCTGGGGTATTTGCTTGACGGTATCACTCTTAACTGATATATCATACAAACGACCCTTGTAAATGGATTTGCGTCAAATTTCTGAATGCTCTTGTGTCTGCTCTGGCTCAGCGATGAATGAGGCAGAGGGGTCCTTTTTGTCTGGTGAACAGTGATTTTTCATAGTCGAGATCTGGTGCTCGGAGATGAGACATGATCATCGAGACCATGAGTGCCTAGTACAGAACCGGAGGAATACATCGCTCGGCGCGGGCAAGCGGAATCGCGAGATTCTTGCCAAAGCTTTTAGCCGGGTACAGGGCGGGTTGAATCGGCCGGGTGCGCGTTCGCCACAGCGACTGGATCGGTGACAGACGCGATCTGCCAGGTGGTGTGCCGAGAGGCGGTGCCACAAGCTGGATGTTTGTCGTTCGTGTGATGATTCAAATCGTTATTCCGCGAGGTAGGCAATGTTTCGAATTCGGGTTCTTCTCATAGCTGCAGCAGTTGTTGCGATCTGCGATTGCCTCGGGCACCCGCAGACCCCCGCTTTTTCTCAGTCTGCGTTGCGTGAAGGAATTACGGTCGATGCACATGGGACCTCCACGCCGTTCCCACACGTATGGGAAGAGATGTTTGGTTCTGGCCATGCAAACCTCGTCATGCGTGCGGATTATCAGTCGGACCTTCGCCTTGTGAAGGGCGTTACAGATTTTCGCTTCGTCCGGTTCCATGGCATCTTCGGCGATGAAAACGGCGTTTACAGTGAGGATGCGCAGGGCAGGCCGGTTTACAACTGGTCCTACGTCGACCGGATTTACGACGCGTTGCTGGCCAACGGGATTCGCCCTTTCGTCGAAATCAGTTTCATGCCCAAACAACTTGCCACCCGTCCCGACCTCATGGGCTTCTGGTATCTCCCTATCGTTTCGCCGCCCGCCGACTATGCGAAATGGGACGCGCTGGTTACAGCGTTTGCGCGTCACCTCGTCGATCGCTATGGAATCGATGAAGTGGCCAAGTGGTATTTCGAGGTCTGGAACGAGCCCAACGGTGGCTTTTGGACCGGCAGGCCTGCCGAGAAGACTTATTTCGAACTGTATGATCACACGGCGCGCTCGTTGAAAGCGGTCAACACGCGCCTGCGCGTTGGCGGACCCGCGACCGCCGAGGCCGCCTGGGTGGGCGACACGATCGCACATGCCGTTCGCGACGATGTGCCGCTCGACTTTGTGTCCACACACGTCTACAGCAACGATTCCATCACCGGTGTCTTTCACGATCGCCGAGCCATCGCACCCCGCGAGATGGTCTGTGCCGCGGTCGACAAAGTTCATGAGGAAATCCTCCACTCCGCCCGCCCTGACATTCCTCTCATCTGGAGCGAGTATGGTCCCGGCGACAATCGTCAGTCTTACACCGACTCGATTTACATGGGCCCCTGGCTTGCCCAAACCATAAGCAAGTGCGCGGCCGAGACAACGTTGATGTCCTATTGGACCTTCTCCGACGTTTTTGAGGAGCAGGGAGTGATCAAGACTCCTTTCTATGGTGGGTTTGGCTTGGTCGCAGAAGACAGCATTCCGAAACCGTCCTACGATGCCTTCATGCTCTTGCACGAGTTAGGCGACGAGAGGCTGCCCGCGCCCGTCGACGAAGCCCTCGTCACACGGCGCGCCGACGGTACCCTGGTGATCGCCGCCTGGAATTTGGTAGATCCGGACACCGCGGGTTCCGACAAGACCATCACCTTCGAACTGAAGGGAGTGCCTGATGGCGCTTACGCGGCAATTCGCCGCATCGACGCAAAACATGGCGATACGCTCGCCGCGTGGAAGGCGATGGGCAGTCCGAAGTATCCCACACGGCAGCAGGTTGAAGCGCTGCAACGTACGGCGGAAATCGGGCCGGCCCAGGATTTGCCTGTGCGTGATCATCAGTTGAAACTCGTGCTGCCACCAATGGGGTTGGCTGTGGCTGAGATCCACTGAATCGTAGAGGTGTTGTGTTGCTTTATGAGTGAGGTGGCAGGTTAATCGCATGAAGATCGTTTAAGTCCGAGGAGAGCTATGCGAATCTGCATGAATACGGGTATGCTGTCGGCTTTGCTGGGTTGCGCTCTGGTGGGCGGTATGGCCGCTGCCCAGGCGCCGGTGCCGGATTCGCCGGCCATCGAGGCAGAGGCTCGCTCCCTGCTGAACAAGCTGACTCTGGAGCAGAAGGTCCAACTGCTGGGCGGCGTAGAGAGCATTTACACACACGCCATGCCGACGATCGGGCTGCCGGGGTTCAAGATGTCAGATGCGTCGGTGGGAGTGGACGCTTGGGGCCCCACGACGGCGTATGCGGGCGGCGTCGCGCTGGCGGCGACATGGGATCGTGTGTTTGCGCGCAAGCTGGGCGAGAGCCTGGGCAAGGATGCGCGCGCCCGCGGCGTCAATTTCCTGCTCGGCCCCGGCCTCAACATCGCCCGCTCGCCCACCGGCGGGCGGAACTTCGAGTACCTGTCGGAGGATCCGTACCTGAATGGGGCCCTGGACGTGCCGTATATCGAGGGCGTGCAGTCGGAGGGCGTGGCGGCCACGGTGAAGCACTACGCGCTGAACAACGAGGAGTTTGACCGGCACAATGCGAGCGCCGATGTGGACGAGCGCACGATGCGCGAAATTTATTTGCCGGCTTTCGAAGCCGCAGTGACCAAGGCACATGTGGACGCGGTGATGAACTCCTACAACTTGGTGAACGGAGTGCATGCGACGCAGAATGAGTTTCTGAACCTGAAGGTGCTGAAAGGGGATTGGGGCTTCAAGGGGATCCTGATGTCCGACTGGGACGCCGTCTATGACGGAGTGGCGGCGGCCAACAACGGGCTTGATCTGGAGATGCCAAGTCCGCTGTTCATGAACCAGAAGACCCTTCTGCCGGCGGTCAAGGATGGGCGAGTGAAGGCGTTGACCATTGACGATAAGGTGCTGCGCCTACTGCGGGTGGAGCTGCGTTATGGCTTCGCCGACCGACCGCAGTTTGACCCCGCCGACTCCACCTACTCCGTCGCCGATCGCGTCGTGGCCCTGCAAGGCGCGCTCGAAAGCATCACGCTGCTCAAGAACGAGGGCCACCTGCTGCCGCTCGATCCCGCGAAAATCAAGACCATCGCCATCATCGGCCCCGACGCCTGGCCCGCGGTTCCGGGCGGTGGCGGATCGTCTCAAGCGACCGCCTTCGATCCCGTCAGCCTGTTGACCGGTATCGCCAACTTCCTCGGCCCCGATGTGCACGTTCTCTATAGTCGTGGGCTGCCCGATATGACCAATGTCTGTCGGAACACGAGTTGGGAGAACGGCGTTCAGGTTGAGACCTTTCCCAGCCGAGACTTCACAGGCAAACCGGAGACCGGCATCCGCCAGGACGTGTCCGACTGGCGACAGGAGCAGTGGGGCCCTATGGACAAAAACCCACGCAGCATCCGCTACACTGCCGCTTTCAAGGCCGACAAAGCCGGCAAGTACCTGCTGCTGGCGGCCGCCAGCGGCGAAGACACGTTCAGAATCCTCGTCGACGGCAAACAGGTCATTGCACAGATCCACGCCGAGGGCCAGGTGCCGAGATCCATGCCCCTCGATCTCGTCGCCGGCCAGACCGTCAACATCGTCGCCGACTATCTGCCCTACTCGCCCGGTGCCCGCTTTGGCCTGGGCCTCGCCTATGAGCCGGACCTGGTCTCAGCCGACGCCAGGAAGTTCGCGTCTCTCGCCGATGTTGTGGTCGTTGCCGCAGGCTTCAATCCCGTAATCGAAGGCGAGGGGCACGACCGCACCTTTACTCTTCCCTGGGGCCAGGATGCGCTCATTGGGGCCATGGCCGGCGCCAACCCCAGCACGATCGTCACCCTTACCGGCGGAGGCGGTATGAATGTCGAGCCCTGGCTTGATAAGGTCCCCGTGCTGCTTCACCTCTACTATCCCGGTCAGGAGGGCGGCAGGGCTGTCGCCCAAATCCTCTTCGGCAAGCATGACCCCGAGGGCAAGCTCCCGGTTACCTTTGATCGCAGTTGGGAGGACAGCGCCTCAGCGCCGTACTACTACGGCGTCTCCGGTGCCGACACCACGCTCCACGCCATCGCCGATAACGGCGAGCCCGTAGACTACACCATCGAGCACATCAAGTACGGCGATAAGCTGATGGTGGGGTACCGCTACTGGACCACCACCGGCAAACATCCGCTCTTCCCGTTCGGCTTCGGTTTGAGCTACACCACTTTCCGGTTCGCAAACCTGCAGGCGCCCGCAACCGCCTCCTCCGGCGCCACGGTTCCGATCAGCTTTGACGTGACCAACATTGGGAAAGTGTCCGGGGCAGAAGTGGCCCAACTCTACGTCTCCGACCCTTCTGCCAAAGCCACGCGCCCCGAGCGCGAACTAAAGGGGTTTGAGAAGATTCGCCTCGCTCCCGGCGAAACCAAACACGTAACCCTCAACCTAGACGCACGCGCCTTCAGTTACTGGGACTCGACAGACCATAAGTGGACCATCGAACCCGGCAAGTTCGTCATCCACGTGGGAGACTCGAGCGAAAACACTCCGCTGCATGCGGATTTGACGCTGAACTAGCAGGTAACCATGTCGGCAAGAAAATCCCCGCAAGACAGGGGACTTCTTTGTCAGTGAATTGGCTTGTTCACTATTTCAGTCACTTATCAACCCACTCTCCGCCATCGCCGACAAGTTCAGTGCAAAGGCGATTTGGAAATGTGGCTCCAGGACATCGTTGAAAACAGTCAGAGGCTCCAGAGAAGAAAGAGCGGGCACCATGATCCTCGCCGGGCCGGTCAGAATTGGGGTAGCGAAGCGGCGGCGATGTAAGGAGAAGTGGGTGCGAAAGTGATCATGGTGAAGTAGGTCGTCTGCTTCAAGCGGCGGCCGACTGCAGCTCCAATTCCGAGTCCATGAAGTAGTAACATATCATGTGGCAAACGATGAGATGCAGATCTTCGATACGTCCCATGTGAGGATTACGGCGGCACAATGGGCCTTCCGAAAGATCGGTTTGTCACGTCAATGAGGAAATTGGAAAATGGACACGCTTGCAATTGACATTGGCGGGACGAAGTTCTCCTTAGCTCTCTTCCAGGACAGTCGTATGAGCCGCCGTGAGACCCACGCTACGCAGCGCGACGGTGGCCGCGAATGGATGGTGAAGCGGATTGTCTCAATTGCGAGATTCTGGCGGGAAAGCAATGACTTCGAACGTTGCGGTATAGGTTTCGGAGGGCCCGTGGATTTTGTCTCGCAGAGAGTTGCACTTTCAATGCACGTCGCCGACTGGCAGGGTTTTCCGCTTGCCGCTTGCATCCAGGACGAACTGGGCATTCCGGCGGTCATCGACAATGACGCCAACGCAGGCGCCCTTGGAGAAGCCCGATACGGCGCAGGCGCTGGTTTCGATCCTCTTCTTTACGTGACCCTCTCCACAGGTATAGGCGGCGGCGTGATTGTCGGCGGCAGCATCTACCGGGGGGCGGATTCCTATGCCGGTGAGATCGGCCACATTACCGTCAGGCCCGGTGGCCCAGTGTGTATGTGC
>Ga0116217_10002453_pt1 | contig 17241 bp, 13 predicted proteins | sample Sb_taG_6_FD_89697 | JGI IMG/M metagenome (GOLD analysis project Ga0116217, IMG submission 89697) | Peat soil microbial communities from Weissenstadt, Germany - Sb_50d_4_PS metaG | ecosystem: Environmental > Terrestrial > Soil > Wetlands > Peat | place: Germany: Weissenstadt | collected 2010-09-21 | reverse complement strand
CCGCGAACAGGCTCTTTTTGATGACGGCGTGAATACCCCAGTTGCCGTCGACCACCTGGGTAACACCAAAATCGACTCCAACCGAAATCAGCGAGATCGCCTCGTCCTCGGTCAAACCTTTAGTGTTCATCAGGAAGCTGCGCATCTTTCGGAACGCATCCCGCAGCGCAAGATCGATGGAGGATTTTTTGTAGATCTCCTGTTGCGCCGTCGGGCCGAGCTCTTCCAGATAGTTGGCGAAGCTGAAGCCGTGCAGCACCCATTCGTCCTGCGTTTCCAGAAGCGGATAGTTCAAGCTGGCCAGCGATCCGGTCAGATTATCCTTCTTGTGCAAAACGAGCTGGAACGTGCCGGTCAGCGACATTTCGATGGCGGTGCCGCACAACTCGGAATCGCCTTGCGCAGCATGTGAATCGCCGATCGAGAACAAGCCGCCGGGCACCGCGATCGGATAGTACATGGTCGCGCCCTTGCCGATGCGCCAATTGTCCATGTTGCCGCCGAAATAGCCGGGCGGAATCGAGTCGACGACATCAGCCTCTTTCGGCGCCAGGCCCATGACGCCGAAATGCGGGCGGATGGGTATGCGCACGTTCTTCAGGATTCCGTGGGTTTCCTGGACGATCGAGTGATCGACGGGCACGCCCGGATAGTCGATGATTTTGTGCACGACGCCGAACGGGTCGGTCTGCGGCACCCAGCGGAAATTGTAGACCGCTTGGGCCCAGTTGCGCTGTCCGCTTGTGTCGATTTCGTAGATCGTGCAGACCTCACGCGGCTTGGGGTCGGTGAGCAGGTCGTTGTAGTGGAAGCCCCACCAAGCCGCCGCGTTGCTGCCGAACGACTTGCCGGCGTAAGCGGGGTTGGCGCAGGGCCGCGGCTTAACATCCATGATGCGGACTTCGAGGATGTCGCCCGGCTCGGCACCGCGGATGTAGACCGGTCCGGTGCAGATGTGCACGCCGAAACCTTCGCCGGCGCCGCGGCCCAGGAGCTTGCCGTCGATCGGCCCGGCGCCGCGGCGATTGACGCCCTTTTTATCCTTCGTCCACAGATAGATGCTCTCAAGTCCGGGATCGCCCTTGACCATGCGTTCGGTATCGTCGCCGGCGTGATGGGTAACCGCTTCGATGGTGATGTAATCGCCTGAATCCACTTCAATCTGCGGCTTCAAGAGCTTGCTGAAATAGCCCCAATGCACGGTGTCGGCGTTCGCCGGCAGATAGTGGTAAGTCGGCTGGCCGGGTTTCGTTTGCGCCGAAGCCGGGGTGGCCAGTGTGCCCGCGCCGGCCCACGCCGCCGCTGCTCCGCCTCCTGCGAGAAATGCACTCTTGAGAAAGCTACGCCGTTCGCCGTCGAGGTCCGCCAGAAGCTTCTGCCGATGTAGCTCAAAGTCTGGGCAGGTGTGATCGTCTCCTGTGCACATGACTACGTTCCCCCTGATCAATCGTTGAAGTGCCGGCCATTCGACCAGTCGCACGGGACAACAGCGGCAACTTACATGCCAACCGGAGGCTAAGCTTAATCACTCTGCCGCGGAGGCGAGTGGCACATCGCGCACGCGATAGGAGGCGGCGTCCGGCACCAATTCGATGCGGCGTCCGTGGAATGCGCCCAGCGTCGACCGGTGACCAATGGAAATAATAGTCGTGTTCCTGAGCCGCTCCTGCAGCAAACGGTAGAGCGCCGCTTCGGCGGCCTCATCGAGCGAGGCGGTTGCTTCGTCGAGGAAGAGGTAATCGGGCGCATGCAACAGAGCGCGCGCAATCGCCAGCCGCTGCTGTTCGCCGGGCGACAGCATGCGATTCCAATGCGCCTCCTCGCCGATACGGCCGACGAGTTCGGGGAGTCCAACCGCCACCAGCGCCTCGGCGACGCGGGCGTCGTCAAACGTGCCCGCCTGTGCCGGATAGCTGACGGCTGCGGCAAGCGGCGCGACCGGAAAATATGGCCGTTGCGGCACCAGCATCATCTTGGCGTTCGCCGGCACCCGCACCCGGCCCGAACCGAACGGCCAGATGCCGGCGATGGCGCGGAATAGCGTCGACTTGCCAGAGCCCGACGGCCCGGTGACCAGAACGCGCTCGCCTTCAGGAAACGCGATGTGCTCGGCGGCCACGATCGGATTGCCGTCGGGCAGGCGCACGTCAAGCTGCTCGATGGCGAAGCCGCCGTCGGCAAAGCGCGGCACGATTTCGACCGCCGGAGGTGTCACGGCGAGCGCCTGGCTCGCCGCGACGGCTTCCTCGAATCCGGTTAAGCGCGCGACGACAGCACGCCATTCCGCGATACTGCGGTAGGAGGTGATGAAATAGGAAAGCGCATTGTGCACGTTGTTGAAGGCAGATGCAGTTTGCATCAAGCCGCCGAGCTGCATAGCGCCGGCAAAATAGACTGGGCTGACCACGATATAAGGGAAGATCACGGAGGCTTGCGAAAAGCTTTGCGTGAAAAACATCAACTTCTTTTGCCGCTGCATGAGCGCAAGCCAATTGTCGACCACAAAGCCGAACCGGTCCAGGTGCCGCGCGCGCTCGGCCGCCTCTCCGCCAAGCGCGGCGATCTGTTCGGCGTTCTCGCGCGAACGCACGAGATTGAAGCGGAAATCGGCTTCGAAACGCTGCTGCTGGAAGTTAAGCGGAATGAGCCGCCAGCCGATCAGATGAGTAAGCAACGTGCCGATAGCCGCATAGAACAGGGCTGCCCAGACCAGGTAGCCGGGAATTGCCACTTGCACCCCGAAAAGATGCAGCGGCGCCTGTTCGGAGAGGACCCAGAGAATGACGACAAACGAACAAAAGCTGACGATCGAATTCAGAAATCCGGTGCCGATCGAAATCGTGTATTCCACGAAGGATTTCAAATCTTCTGCGATGCGCTGGTCCGGGTTGTCGGCCGCGTCGCCGAGCAGCTGCATGCGGTAGTGATTGGCCGCGTGCAGCCATTGCTGCAAATAGGCGTGCGTCATCCAGCGGCGCCAGCGAATTTGCAGCCATTGGGTGAGATAAGTCTGATAGACCGCGAGCACGGTGTAGATCGCGGCTAATGCGCAAAAAAACAGGATGGCGCTGACGAATGCGTTCCAGTCGCGATCCTGCAGCGTGTTGTAGAAGCGATTGTACCATTGGTTCAGGATGACTTGCCCCGCCACGAGCGAAAGCTCGATCGCAATCACGCCGGCGAGCAGAATGCGCCCAGGCCAGCGGTCCTCCGAGCGGAAGTAGGGAATGGACAGCCGCCAGATCATGGCGATTGCCGAAGTGAAATTTTTCAAGGGTTGCTCCCTCATTGAGGCACGGGCGATACGAAGTGTTCAATGCCGCGTGCACTGCAAAAAGCCAGGCTGCCCACAGGAGTTGGGCATTTCGTTGGTGCTTTTCGACGTCCAGCCCAAAGCAGTATTGTCGCGCCCTCGCTTTTGACCATAACATGCGAACCTGGGGACATCATCGCACGGATCGGACGAAATTCGCGCGGAACCCGCGCGCAAAGTCGGTGAAATTTTGTCCATGTTGGCCGCGGTGGGCGCCTTGAGACATTGCGGCCGGCGGCGGCACGTCGCCGAAAGAGAAGCGCCGTCAGGCGCCGGATGTAGGGAGAGAAGCTCATGTGGAATCAGGTCTACGATCCGTTCAACAGCCCCGTCCTCTCGACACTCGCAGCTGCCTTGCCGGTGGTATCGCTCCTCGCCTTGATCGCGTCCGGTAAGGTTAAAGCCCATCTTGCGGCGGTTATCGCGCTGGTCGTGGCGATTTTGGTCGCGATTGTTCTGTTCACCATGCCTGCCGGTCTCGCAGTGCGCGCCGCAGTCCTTGGCGCTGTCGTCGGCTTCTTTCCCATCGGATGGATCGTCCTTAATGTCATCTTTCTGTACCGGCTGACGGTAACGACGGGTGCGTTCGCTACCTTGTCGCAGGCGATCGGTGGCGTTACCCGCGACCGGCGGCTGCAACTCCTCCTGATCGCGTTTTCCTTCGGCGCATTTTTTGAAGGCGCGTCCGGTTTCGGCACGCCGGTCGCGGTGACGGGTGCGATTCTGATCGGCCTTGGTTTCTCGCCCTTGGCGGCTTCCGGTCTGTCGCTGATTGCCAACACGGCTCCGGTGGCCTACGGCGCGCTCGGCACGCCGATTGCGGGCCTCGCCAGCGTTACCGGCCTCGATCCATATTTGCTCGGTGCCATGGTCGGGCGGCAATTGCCGTTCTTTTCACTCCTCGTGCCATTTTGGCTGATCTGGGCTTTCGCAGGGTGGCGCGGAATGCTGCAGATCTGGCCCGCGATCCTCATCTGCGGTCTGTCGTTTGCGGTCCCGCAGTTTCTGATCTCGAACTTCGTCAATCCATGGATCGTGGACGTTGGCGCTTCGCTGATCTCCATGGCCTGTTTGATCGGATTCCTCAGGATCTGGCAGCCAGAGGAATTGTGGCTGTCGCCCGCGCTGCGCCGCCGCGATGATTCCGCTTCCACCGCCCCACCGCTCTCCACCGCCAAGACCGAAACGCCAAGCAGCGCTGCGGTGTGGCGTTCGCTGCTGCCATGGATCATCGTCTGCATCATCCTGTTGATGTGGGGCACCGGCTGGTTCAAGAGTTTGGTCAATCCGATCTTCACGTGGAACTACCCGGTCGCCGGCTTGCATAATCTGGTGCAGAAAGTACCGCCGGTGGTGGCGAAGCCGGCGCCTGAGGGTGCGGTGTTCGCTTTCACTTATATTTCGTTCACCGGCTCCGGCATGCTGCTCGCGGCGATTATCTCCGGCTTCGTCATGGGCTTCTCGCCGGCCAAATTGGTCGTTGAATACGGCCGCACCATCAAGGTTTGCGCGTATTCGCTGATCACCATATCGGCCATGCTGGCGATCGGCACGCTGACCCGCTATTCGGGGGTCGACGCAACACTCGGCCTCGCCTTCGCCGGGGCGGGCGTCCTATATCCGTTCTTCGGCACGCTGCTCGGCTGGCTTGGCGTCGCGCTCACCGGTTCCGACACGGCCTCGAACGTGCTGTTTGGCGGCTTGCAGAAGATCACGGCGGAACAGCTCGGTCTCTCGCCGATTCTCATGGGGGCGGCCAACTCCTCCGGCGGCGTCATGGGCAAGATGATCGATGCCCAGTCGATCGTGGTGGCGTCGACGGCGACCAATTGGTTCGGGCATGAAGGTTCGATTCTGCGCTTTGTGTTCTTTCACTCGATCGCGCTGGCCTGCCTTGTCGGGGTCCTGGTGACACTGCAAGCCTATGTGTTCCCTGGAATGATCGTGCATTGACGCAGATTGCCCGGAACTGTAGCCATGACGCCCCTTCGCTCGCGCGCCTGGCGGGGAGCGGGCGCTTCGCACCGATTTCGTCGCCATCGATGGTCAACGGGGAGGAATGATGTTCGGCGTCACTCGGCGTTACGGCTCCTGGCTATTGCTGGATGTGGCGCCGATGCCCGGCTCCAAGCGCGTGCCGATCATCGAGATTGACGCCAACGGCGCGGCCTCGATCGATCTCTGGTGCACGAGCCTGCGCGGTCAGGCCACCGTCGGCGAAGATTCGATCAGCATCGTGCCGGGCCCGGTGCAACCCACGCAATGTGCGCCGGATCGCCAAAGCGGCGACGAGAATTTGTTGGCCGCACTGGCCCAGGTGACGAACTGGCGGCGCCAGGGAGATGTCATCGAGCTTTCCGGCGCCACCACGCTGCGCTTCCGCTTAATGACGAACTGATAGCTGACTTCAACTTACGCCTTGGTCGCGCGCGTCATCAGGAACGGCATGCGGATGGCGTTGTCATCGTAAATGTCGGCGGCCATCGCCTCGAAATCGGCGCGCAGCTTCGCGAGCCTGGGCGGATCGTCTTTTTCCAGTGCGGCAACCACCTTCGCCAGCGGGCCGATGGTTTTTTCCTGCGCCATGCGGAAGTGCGCAACGCTCAGCGCCGGCGCCGTCAGTGTGGCGCGGTCGAACGTCAGGTGCGTCACTGACGCGCCGAGCCGTTCGCGAACGATATTGGGGTCGCCCCATAGCGCCGGCGGCGCCGGCGGTTCGGTTCCCGATGGCGGCGGCGGCAAATAGCCCGCGATAAAGGTGAACATGCGTCCGGTGAAATGCTCGGGCGGCCAAGTCGAGAAGGCGAGGCGGCCGCCCTTCTTCAGAACGCGCAGCATCTCTTTAAGGACAACGGCCGGACGCGGCGCGAAGATGTGGCCGTACTGGCTCAGTACCACATCGAACGAGGCGTCAGGATATGGAAGGGCCTCAGCGTCGCCTTCGGTAAAGTCGATATCGACGGCGGCTACGCTGGCATTGTGGTGAGCGCGCTCGAGCAGCACTGGCGACAGATCGAGCCCGGCAACTTTGGCGCCGCTGCGCGCGGCCGTGACCGCCACGACGCCGGTGCCGCAAGCGACGTCGAGCACTCTTTGCCCGGGCGCCACCTGCGCGAACTTTACCAGCTTGGCTGCGGGAATGGTCGTGATGACCTCGACAGGCAGGAACGACGACCATGCTTCGCGCTGGGCTGCTTTGAATTTGTCAAATGGATCGGCGTTGCCGGCGGCCATCGTTTTCCTCCTGCGTCACTTCCATTACGCCGAGCTTATTGCCTGCGGCGGTGCCGGAACAGATGAAAAAAGGGCGCGGTTTGCACCGCGCCCTTTCGCGTCTCGTTTAGAGTGGGATCAGAAGTCCATCCCGCCCATACCGCCGCCGGGCGGCATGGCCGGCATCGCCGGCTTCTCTTTCGGCATCTCGGCGACCATGGCTTCGGTCGTCACCAGGAGGCCGGCGACCGAGGCCGCATCTTGCAGCGCCGCGCGCACGACTTTGGCCGGATCGACGATGCCCTTCTCCAGCATGTCGACATATTCCTCATTCTGCGCATCGAAGCCGAAGGTCTCCGATTTGTTTTCGAGGATCTTGTTCACCACGATCGAGCCCTCGAAACCGGAGTTCTCGGCGATCTGGCGCAGCGGCGCTTCGATTGCTTTGAGCACGATGTTGATGCCGGTCTGCACGTCGGGATTATCGTTGGTGAGCCTGCCGACCGCCCTCTTGGCGCGCAGCAGCGCCACGCCGCCGCCCGGCACGATGCCTTCTTGCACCGCGGCGCGGGTGGCGTTGAGCGCATCTTCGACGCGGTCCTTCTTCTCTTTGACCTCCACTTCGGTGGCGCCGCCGACGCGGATTACCGCGACGCCGCCGGCGAGCTTGGCAAGCCGCTCCTGCAGCTTCTCGCGGTCGTAATCGGACGTGGTCTCTTCGATCTGCGACTTGATTTGCGCAACCCGGCCTTCGATGTCCTTCTTCTTGCCGGCGCCGTCGACGATGGTGGTCTTCTCCTTCTCGATCACCACCTTCTTGGCGCGGCCGAGCATCGAAATGTTGACATTCTCGAGCTTGATGCCGAGGTCTTCTGAAATGAGCTGGCCGCCGGTAAGCACGGCGATGTCTTCCAGCATGGCCTTACGGCGATCACCGAAGCCCGGAGCCTTTACCGCCGCGACCTTCAGGCCGCCGCGCAGCTTGTTGACGACCAGCGTGGCGAGCGCTTCGCCTTCGACGTCTTCGGCGATGATGAGCAGCGGCTTACCCGACTGCACAACCGCCTCCAGCACCGGCAGCAGCGCCTGCAGCCCGGGGAGCTTCTTCTCGTGCAGGAGTACGTAGGCATCCTCGAGCTCGGCCAGCATCTTCTCGGCGTTGGTGATGAAATAGGGCGAGAGATAGCCGCGGTCGAACTGCATGCCCTCGACGATCTCGACATCGGTCTCGAGCGCCTTGGCCTCCTCGACGGTAATCACGCCCTCATTGCCGACCTTCTGCATCGCCTCGGCGATCATCTTGCCGACTGTTGCGTCGCCGTTGGCGGAAATGGTGCCGACCTGCGCCACTTCCGACGACGAGCCCACTTTCCTCGCGCGCTTTTTGATGTCGGCGACGACGGCACTGACGGCCAGATCGATGCCGCGCTTGAGATCCATCGGATTCATGCCGGCGGCGACCGACTTGGCGCCTTCCCTGACGATTGCTGCGGCTAGAACCGTCGCCGTCGTGGTGCCGTCGCCGGCCTCGTCGTTGGTCTTCGAGGCGACCTCGCGCACCATTTGCGCTCCCATATTCTCGAACTTGTCCTCGAGCTCGATCTCCTTGGCAACGGTGACGCCGTCCTTGGTGATCCTGGGAGCGCCGAAACTCTTCTCGATCACGACGTTTCGGCCTTTCGGGCCGAGCGTCACTTTCACCGCGTTGGCGAGCGTCTCCACACCGCGCAACAAGCGTTCGCGGGCCTCGCCGGAAAAGCGCACTTCTTTTGCAGCCATAACAATCTACTCCTTAGGTCCTTTTTGTTCGCGAGCGTGTCAGGCAATCACGCCCATGATGTCCGACTCCTTCATGATGAGGAGATCCTCGCCATCGAGTTTGACTTCGGTGCCGGACCATTTGCCGAACAGCACGCGGTCTCCGGCTTTGACGTCCATGGCAACGAGCTTGCCGTTCTCATCGCGGCCGCCGGGCCCCACGGCGACGATTTCGCCCTCCTGCGGCTTCTCCTTGGCGGTGTCAGGAATGATGATGCCGCCTTTGGATTTCTCCTCCGCTTCTATGCGCTTGACGACGACACGATCGTGCAGAGGACGGAATTTGAGTTTCGCCATGATCACCCTCATTGCCGCTGCTGCGCGGCCTGCGTTACGAGAAAAGTTCGTGATTATAAAGGCTTGGCACTCTCCACCAATGAGTGCCATGAGCCGATCGCGACATAAGGTCTGCGCCGGAAGCTGTCAAGCAGGCGAACGGCGAGTTGGTCGATGCGCAATGGGCTTGTTTGCAGCTACCGATGGGTCTAGCCGGCAAGGCGAAAACCCGCCACCATGACGGCCAAGTGTTTGGCAAGAAATGGCTGGCATGTTCAGCGCGATGGCGCGACTCGCGGTTTGGCGCAATTCGATTTTGAGGGGGGCTTCATGAGGGCTTGGCGGCGCGATATTCGGCTTTTTGCGCGCCTTGCGGGGGTTCTTTTTGTCCTATCCGCGTGCACCACGAACCCGCCGTCTGTCGAGGCTCCCCCGCCTGCGGGGCCGGAAATTCCTGCGACGATACGGCCGGAGGAAGTCGTCGGCCGCTGGGGTTACGGCTCGTATCATAACGAAGGCGACCGGGCGCGCACGGAAGCCGCTGCGCGCGGGCAGTGCGGCCAACCGGTGGTAATCAATCGCGGACCAGGCGGCGGCGTCTTGATGTATCTCGCCGACAGCGCGCAACTCCAGGAGCTGTTCCTCAAGGGCAGTGCGGGCGGCAGAAATTATATCGGTCCGCCCGGTCCGGCCGGCGGACCGCAGGATCGAGAGGTGGTCTCGTTTGACGGCCGCGCCATGGTTCTGCGCTGGATGAATCCCGAAGTGCAAAACCGTTACGGCACCGGCGTCTATGTGCGCTGCGGGGCGGAAGGCGCGTCCCGCAAGTCCGCCGGACACTAAATGCCGGGCGCGGTCACCGCTCGGATTGAATGCCGCGTTCGAAGAGTGAATCGATATCGCTCTGCGAAACGTGACCCGCATCGTCTCCCAACCGCGGACCGTTGAGCGGCGGCGCGGCGTCGACGCGCGCCAGCGCATCGAGAGCGCGGGCGATCTGACGATCCAGGCCAGCGAAGGATGCCAGCACTTTCGCGACTCGTTGGCTGGTCAGATCCTGAAAATTGCAGGCCTCGAAGATTTGAATGACGCAGTCGCGGATGTCCTGGGTAAGCCCGCGTTCGAAATGGCCCTTGAGCGGGGCGGTGAGGTCGTTCGCCGCCTGATCGATGTGTTCGGCGGCGGCGAGAATTTTTTGCGCCGCCAGCTCAGTGTCCTGAGCAACTGCTTCCAGCTCGTCGGCGAGACGGGTAGCCGGCACCGAAAGCCCGCTGCTGGCCGTCTGCTTTTGTTGCGTTCCGCGAATGGCGGAGAGGATGAGCCGCAGCTGCAACACGAGCTGTCGAATGTCATCTTGTCGCGCGATGCCGCTTTCGGCCGTTTGTGCCGGAAACGGCAGCGCGAACATGGCGCGCAGCGTGCTCAGCTCGCGCAGGATTTCGCCATGACGCGACGTGTCGTGTTGGTCGGTCGGCTCGGACCGCGCAGCGCTCGACTCTTCGATGCGAAAGACTTTGCGCGGCGCAGGCATTCTTACCCCCACGCCAACATTAGGGCCGGCCGCTTATTGCGGCGTTCACAGGTGGACGCGGCGCCGGTCAGCGACCGGAAATTAGCAAACGATTAACGTGCCGCTGCGGAATTTACGCAAAATAAACTCTAAAGTGATGAACAATCTACGAAGATGCAGGTGTGGCGGCCGCGCGCGAGAAAATTAACCAAACAGTCGAGGTTTCCGCCTGTACTCGAAGCGCCGGCGAACGCGTCGTTCGGTTCGGCGTGAAACGTGCAGAGTTCCGTATGGCCCGAATCTTTCCTTCTCCACGCGTGGCGTGCTCCGTGGCGGCTGGAGCCGCCGTTGTCCTGATTGCTTCGCACGCTGGCGCAGCGAGCCAGGCGCTCGATCCAGGCTGGCAGATCGTCTATGCCGGCCAGCCCGGATATGACAGCGACGGGCTCATCGATTCGATATTCGGCGACGGCAGCGGGCAACCAATTGTCGCTCGCGCCTACCAGCCGCCGGTGCCGATTTATCCGCCGGAATCTGGCCCAGCGGCGGAGCCGGCCGCGCAACAAGGCGCGCCGATCTCTTATCAGCAGCCGACTCCCGCCTCCTATCAAGCGGCTCCCCCGCAACAAGCGAGGACGCACCGGCCGGCGCCAGCTTACTATCAGCAAGCGCCTGCGCAACAAGCGCGCGCAACAGAGCAGGGGCCCGTCTACTATCGGCAAGCACCGGTGCCGCTGCCCGCTGCACAGCTTGTGCCAGTAACCAGTTGGCAAGGAGCCTCGCAGTCACAAGCTCCGGCGCGGCCTGATCCGCGATACAGCGGGCCGCCGCCCGCACGTCCCGGGCGCGGCTTTCAATCTGCGCCTGCGAATTATCAGATCGCGGCTGCTCCGCCGCCATCCGATCCTCGATACACCGCGTCTGCGCCCGGACCGCAGATCCGTGGCGCTCGGCCTGCGCCGGCGAACTATCAAATTGCCGCCGCGCCGCAGCCGCCTTCCGATCCTCGATACACCGGATCGGTGCCTGGACAGCAGATACGTGGCGCCCGGCCTGCGCCGGCGAATTATCAAACTGCGGCCGCGCCGCAGCGGCAACCTGATCCTCAATACACCGGGTCGGCGCGCGCGCAGCAGGTCCGGGGTCTGTTGTCCGCGAATTATCAGGTGGCGCCCGTGCCCCAACCCGGCGCATATCAGCCGCCCGGTCAATATCCACAGCAGCCGGCGCGCCAACGGCTCGCGTTCGGATACGAAACGCAGCAACAACAGGGCTATGCTTACCAGCCTCCGGCTTATGCGCCGTCCACTTATGGCGACATGGCACAGCAGCAGCCGGTTGATCCGCGCTACGAGCGTCAGCTCGTCGAATATCGCGGCGGCGAAAAGCCAGGCACGATCATTATCGATACCCCGCATTTCTTTCTGTATCTGGTGCTCGATGGGAGCAGGGCGCTGCGCTATGGCATTGGCGTTGGACGGCCCGGCTTCACCTGGGCCGGCGTGAAGAGCATCTCTGCCAAGCGCGAATGGCCGGATTGGCATCCCCCGGACGAGATGTTGGCGCGGCGGCCCGATTTGCCGCGCTATATGCCCGGTGGTCCCGACAATCCGCTTGGCGCCCGCGCGCTCTATCTCGGCTCCACACTTTATCGGATCCACGGCTCCAACGAGCCCTGGTCGATCGGCACGCAAGTGTCGTCCGGCTGCATTCGGCTGCGCAATGAGGACATCATCGACCTCTACGGGCGCGTAAAGGTCGGCAGCAAAGTGATCGTGATCTGAAAGTTGCGTGGCCCAGAGGTGGGTGGAGCGAGAACGATCGGACAGGCAGACCCGGATTTTGCTTTGCTCAATCCCGGCGCCCGGTCACTCCTACTCCGCGGCAGTCCGGGTGTCGGCGTCTGACTGCTTTTCCTGCTCGCGCGGCTTCACGGCATGCTCGGCCACGAAATAGACCGGCCGGCCTTTGATCTCGTAGAGGATCTTGCCGATATATTCGCCGACCACACCGAGCATGATGAGCTGCACGCCGCCCAGCACCATCACGCCGACAAACAGCGACGGGTAACCCGGCACCCTTTCTCCGTAGGCCATCGTTTCGTAGATGATCTGTGCGCCGTAGATGAAGGCGGTCAAGGCAAGCAGCGATCCAAGCCAGGTGGCGACACGCAAAGGCGCGACCGAAAAGGCGGTCAATCCGTCGATCGACAGGCCGATCAGCGAGCGCAAGCTCCAGGTGGAACGGCCGTCGGTGCGCGGTGCCGGATGATAGTCGATGCGGATCTGACGAAAGCCGATCCAGCTTGAAAGCCCCTTGAAGAAGCGATTGCGCTCCGGAAGCCGGCGTAGCGCATCGGCGGCGCGCGGCGAAAGCAGCCGAAAATCGCCGGCATCCTCGGGGATTTTGGTGTGCGCGCCCCAATTGATCAGCAGATAGAAGCTCTTCACCAGGAACCGCCGCACCGGCGACTCGTTCGCCCGATGCGCTTTGGCGGTGTAGACCACGTCGTAGCCGTCATCGTGCCAGTGGCGCACCAGCGTCTCGATCAGTGCCGGCGGATGCTGGCCGTCACCGTCGATGAACAACACGGCGCCGAGCCGGGCGTGATCGAGGCCAGCGAGCAGCGCGGCCTCTTTGCCGAAATTGCGCGACAGCGAAACGACCTGAACATCGAGCGTGGTGGCCGGCAGTTGGTGAGCGATCGCAAGCGTATCGTCGCGGCTGCCGTCGTCGACATAGATCACTTCGCAGGCGAGCCCGTGATTGGCGTCGAGCGTGCGCGCTACCTCAGTGAGCTCCGCATGCAGGCGCTGCAGCGAAGCCGCCTCGTTATGGAGGGGAACGACAATGGAAAGACCAGGCGCCGCAGTTGACGGCCCGCCGCGCCATTGGCGCTGCGCTCCCTCGGGCGCCGGTTTTGTCGGCCCAGGCTCCCTTGCCACGTTAATCACCGGCAGCTCCTCTCGCGTGCGATTTATATAGTAATCAGCCTTTCCTGTCGCGTAGGCGATGTCGCAGGGCCGCTTGTCAATCCGCCGCCCCGGGCTGGCGGATCGCCTTGAACGTGATATGCGAAACGGCAATGACGCACGTGTCCCTTTACGATCGCGCGCGCGCGCGCCTGGTCGGCGGCTGGAGCAATCGCGCGGTGACATTCAAGGCGACCGCCTTCGCCATGGTCGGCGTCGTCAACTCGGCCGTTGATTACGGTGTTTTCCTGGTCGCCCGGGCTTTGCTCGACCGCTCCGTGGCAGCATTCGCGCTGTTCGCTTCCATTTCCGGCTTGTGCGAATGCGGCAGCGCCGCGGCGATCTCCTTGATCGCCGCGAACGCGATCTCCTGGATCGTCGCCGTCAGCGGCTCCTACATTATGAATTCGACGATCACCTTTGCGGCCGAGTCCGGGCGCAAACTGCGATGGCGGGCCTATTTCGCTTTCGTCGCCTCGGGCATCGCAGGCTGGATCGCCAACACGGCGACGCTTCTGGTGGCGGCAGAAGTGCTGCTCCTGCCGGTGTGGCTGGCGAAACTTATCGCCATACTCGCCAGCTTCGTCGTGAACTTCTCGCTTTCGCATTTCGTGGTGTTCCGGGTGCGCAATCATCCATCCAGCGATGCGCCGACGGGCGTGTGAACCCAGCGCGTCCGGCCGCGGCGCGTAGAAAACATGCGCGTTTAACCGACGGGCGACGCGTTCCGGTCGAGCTCGGCCACCAGCCGCTCATAGAGCGGGTTCTCGCGCGTGTAGACATAATCGAGGGCGGCGACGGAAACCGCCTCGGCGCCGTGCTCACGCAAAAAGCTGGCGAGGCCGTGCACGTGCTTGGGCGGGCAATGGAGCGTCAGCATGCCGGAGGAGGTGGGGCCGCCGAATGGCGCGGCGACGCCAAATTGCTCCCGCGCGGCATTGAGCAGCGTGTCGTTCAAGCCGGCAAAGCGCGTGCGCACTTCGCAAAAGGCATGGGCACGTTTCTGCGCGGCGAGCCGGTCGAGCAGGAAACAGGCGGTTTCGCGCCGGGCAGCGTCCCAGGCGGCGGTCCGCGCCGCGACGAGGTTAGCCTGTGAACGCAGGATCACGCCGTCGTCGATCACTTTCAGGCAGTTGGCGGCAAGCGTCGAGCCGGTGGTCGTAATGTCGACGATCAGTTCGGCCGTGCCGGCGGCGGGCGCGCCTTCGGTAGCGCCAGAGCTTTCCACGATGCGATAATCGACCACGCCGTGGTCGGCAAAGAAGGCGCGCGTAAGATTGGCGTATTTGGTGGCGAGCCGCATTTTGCGCTCGTGCTTGAGGCGGAATGCGGTGGCGACGTCATCAAGATCGGCCATGTTGCGCACGTCGATCCAGGCCTGCGGAACGGCGACGACCACGTTAGCGAAGCCGAATCCGAGCTGATCGATGAACACGACCTGCCGATCAGCATCAAGGATCATCTCGCGCACCAGATCCTCGCCAGTGATGCCGAGATGCACGGCGCCCTGGCCGAGCTGGGTGGTTATTTCCGCCGCCGAGAGATAGGCAATTTCGACGCCGTCAAAGCCTGAGATGGCGCCACGATAGTCGCGCGCGCCGCGCGGCTTCACCAGCTCCAGACCCGAGCGTGCAAAAAAGGCTTCCACGTTTTCCTGCAGGCGGCCCTTGGACGGCACGGCAAGAATGAGCGCGGCGCTCATGCGGCTGCTCCGCAGGCGGACAATTCCTCAATCGACGCCGCAAATCCGACCGCCGGGATTTGTTGGCGCGCGCCGAGCCGGGTCAGCAATCCGTCGTAGCGACCGCCGGCGATCAAGGGGCCCTTGGTGCGGACGTCATGCAGCTCGAAGACGAAGCCGGTGTAATAATCGAAGCCGCGCCCAAAGGCGGTCGAGAAATTGATGGCGCCCACATTGACCCCGCGCGCGGCAAGAAAGCCGGTCCGCGTCTCAAACACGTCGAGTGCCGGTGAGAGCGCGAGCTTGGCGTCGGCTGCGAGCGCGCGCAATTCGCCGGCGGCTTCGTCCGGATCGCCGCGCACGGCGAGGAAGCGCTCGATCAGCGCGCGGGTTTCGCGCGGCAGCCGCGTTCCGGTGCCGAGCGCGGCTTGTTCGAGAAAACGCTCGGCGATCTCGGCGACAGAACGGCCGCCGACCGCGGCAATGCCAGCGATCGACAGGAGATCAGTGACGAGATGGTGCGCCGCCTTGGGGTCGGAGCCGGCGAGGGCGGCCAGCACGCCGCGGTATTCCGGCTGGCCGTTGGCTGCAGTGAGCGCCAGTTGATCCAAGTCGTGCGCCAGCGACCATTTCCTGTTGAAATCCTTGATCAGGCGGCGCTTCCAAGCCGGCGCCAGATCGAGCGCGGCGACAAAGGCGGCAAACAGGCCGACATCGCCGACGCGGATTTCCGGGTCGGTCAGTCCGTAAAGCGTGGTAGCCTCGAGCCCAAGCGACAGCATTTCCGCGTCGGCTGCAGCTTTGTCCTGCCGGCCGAAGGATTCGATACCGGCCTGAAGGAATTCCGTCGCCGCTCCTTCGCGGTGCCGAAACACGGCGCCGAGATAGCAATAGCCCGCGGCCTTGCCCGCTGCCGGCGATTGCAGGTAAGCGCGGGAAACCGGAATGGTCAGGTCGGGCCGCAGGCACAGTTCGCGTCCCAGCGGATCGCTGGTAAGGAACATGCGGCGGCGGATGTCCTCGCCCGACAGGTCGAGGAACGGCTCCGCCGGCTGCAATATCGGCGGATCGATCGGCGTATAGCCCGCGCGCATATACGAGGAGACGAGTTGCTGCGCCCGCAGATCCGAATTGTTTGCTGCCATGCTCGACATGCTGGCCCGTTCGCACCGGCCCTATGGTTAATCCATTTTGCGAAGGCGCGGCGATAGCGTTGATCCCGCGGCCCTTTAGCATGGCAGCCGTCGATATTCGATGAAGATCGGCGGGCGCCGTTAATGGCCACCGGCCTGCCCGGCGAGCCTTCCGGTCAAGAAATGCCGTGCCGGGCGAGGAGGTTGCGGACGGTCGCTACCAGTTCGGTTTCCGCTACCGAGCGTTGCGCCTCGGCCTGTTTCTGTAAATGCTCCTCGCGGCCCTTTTCAAGCTTGGCAAGTTCCGCGCCGACGATCAGGTCCTTGATGGTCACTTCGCCTTTGGCTTTCTCGTCGGAGCCCTGGATGACGACGCAGGGCGCGTTGCGCTTGTCGGCATATTTGAGCTGATTGCCCAGGTTGCGCGGGTTGCCGAGATAAAGTTCGGCGCGAATGTCTGCCGCGCGCAATTTTGCGACCATGTTCTGATAATCCGCAAGCCGCTCCTTGTCGAAGACGGTAACGACGACGGGGCCGGGCTCGGGTTTGTTGTCGAGCTTGCCCAGGTGCATAAGAGCAGCCGCGAGCCGCGACACGCCGATGGAGAATCCGGTCGCCGGCACCGGCTCGCCGCGAAAGCGCGAAACGAGCCCATCATAACGTCCGCCGCCGCCGACCGAGCCGAAACGCGTCGAGCCGTCCTTGCTGTCGGTCGAGAATGTCAGCTCAACTTCGAACACCGCGCCAGTGTAATATTCAAGGCCGCGGACGACCGAGGGGTCGACGCGGATGCGGCTATAGCCATAATTGGAAGACGCCACCAAAAACGCGATCTCATTCAACTCGTTCAATCCATCTTGAAATGCGGGCGCTCCTGAAAGGCCTCTCAAGCTTTTCAGACTGCTGAGGATCGTTCGATTGAAAGCAAGCTCTTCGTTATGTGCAGAAAAAGTCGGTGTTGCAAACGCCGTTTCGAGAAAGCCAAGGAGCTGATAAATTTGGTTGTCGTTCAGACCCGCTCCCTTCGTAAAATCTCCGCTTTCGTCCTTCCGGCCAGGACCGAGCAGCGCTCCAACTCCACCGCGACCTAGACGATCATATTTGTCTAAAGCGCGCAGAACTGTAAGGCGCCTCCCAGTATTGGCTTCGCCGCCAAGGTCGATTGCTTCTAGTACGCCGTCTAGAATCTTGCGACTGTTCAATCTGACAATGTAGTGACCGCCGAGCCCCAGCGCTTCCATCGTGTCGGCGGCCATCATGCACATCTCGGCGTCGGCGGCGGGCGAGGCTGAGCCGACCGTGTCGGCGTCGAACTGCATGAACTG
>Ga0116217_10002446_pt1 | contig 17275 bp, 14 predicted proteins | sample Sb_taG_6_FD_89697 | JGI IMG/M metagenome (GOLD analysis project Ga0116217, IMG submission 89697) | Peat soil microbial communities from Weissenstadt, Germany - Sb_50d_4_PS metaG | ecosystem: Environmental > Terrestrial > Soil > Wetlands > Peat | place: Germany: Weissenstadt | collected 2010-09-21 | reverse complement strand
GGGGCTTTACGGCATCCTGATCTACGTTGTCCTGGCGGTGTTCATTGCGGGACTGATGGTCGGCCGCACGCCGGAGTATTTGGGCAAGAAGATCGAAGCCTACGACGTGAAGATGGCAATGCTGGTCACGCTAGTTTTTCCTCTTGTGATTCTCGTGCTTACGGCTATCTCGTCCGTGCAGGGATTTGGCACATCCAGCATCACCAATCCCGGTCCTCATGGCTTGACCCAGATTTTGTACGCCTTCACATCCATGGCGGGCAATAATGGCTCGGCCTTCGGAGGACTGAACGGGAATACGCTCTGGTACAACACTTCGGGTGGAATGACCATGCTGGTGGGCCGATTCTTCATGATCATTCCCATGCTGGCTATTGCTGGCAATCTCGCCAAGAAAAAATATGTGCCGCCGTCGCTGGGAACATTTCCGGTGACCACGCCATTGTTCAGCGTGCTGCTGGTGGGCGTGATTCTGATCGTCGGAGCCTTGACTTTTTTCCCTGCACTAAGCCTGGGCCCCATACTCGAGCACCTGTTGATGTCAGTCGGGAAGACTTTCTGAGGAACTATGGCAGATAGGAAATCGAAATCCATTTGGGACATGAAGATCGTGCGCCGCGCGCTTTGGGATTCCCTGGTGAAGCTCGATCCGCGGAACATGATGAAGAATCCGGTGATGTTCGTGGTCGAAGTTGGCAGCGTGGCTACGACGATTTTATTGATCCGCGACGTACTGAGGCATCAAGGGGCGTTCGGCTTCAACCTCCAGATTACGCTCTGGCTCTGGTTCACGGTCTTGTTCGCGAATTTTGCCGAGGCCATGGCGGAAGGCCGCGGCAAAGCCCAAGCCGATTCTCTTCGTAAAGCCCGAGCCGAGACGATTGCCAATCGTCTACTGCCCGACGGCAAGATCGAACAGATTGCCAGTTCCAAACTTCGTGCTGGCGACTTGGTGAGAGTTGTAGCCAGTGAGTTTATCCCTAGTGACGGTGAGATTCTCGAGGGTGTGGCTTCGGTAGACGAATCCGCGATCACCGGCGAATCCGCCCCCGTAATCCGCGAAGCCGGAGGCGATCGCTCAGCCGTGACCGGTGGCACGCGGGTGCTCTCCGACTGGCTGAAAATCAAGATTACGTCCAACCCCGGCGAAACTTTTCTGGATCGCATGATTGCTCTGGTAGAAGGAGCCGAGCGCCAGAAGACGCCGAACGAAATCGCGCTGAACATTCTGCTGGCAGGACTGACGATTATCTTCTTGCTGGCCGTCGTGACTCTGCAGCCCTTCGCCATTTACTCCGGTTCACCGCAGACCGTTTTTGTGCTGGTATCGTTGCTGGTCTGCTTGATTCCGACCACTATCGGCGGACTTCTCTCCGCCATCGGAATTGCAGGCATGGACCGCCTGGTGCAACACAACGTGTTGGCGATGTCTGGTCGAGCGGTCGAAGCTGCAGGCGACGTCAACACTCTTCTGCTCGATAAAACCGGAACCATCACTCTGGGCAACCGGCAAGCCTCGGAATTTGTTCCAGCGCCGGGGATCACCGAAGCGCAAATGGCGGACGCGGCACAGCTTTCCTCGTTGGCGGATGAAACTCCAGAGGGCCGCTCGATCGTCGTGCTGGCCAAGGAACGCTACGGCCTTCGGGGCCGGGAACTGGCTTCGCAGGAAGCCACATTCATTCCCTTCACCGCACAAACCCGCATGTCGGGCGTGGACATGGATGGCCGAGAGATTCGTAAGGGCGCGGTGGACGCCATCACAAAATATCTCACTCAGCACGGCACCGTTCTTCCTAAAGAAATTCAAGCTGCCGTCGAAACCATCGCGCGCTCCGGCGGAACGCCGCTGGTAGTCGCGGAGAATCGCCGGGCTCTCGGCGTAATTCACCTCAAGGACATTGTCAAAGGTGGAATGCGCGAGCGCTTCGATCAGCTTCGTGCCATGGGAATCAAGACCGTAATGATTACCGGAGACAATCCACTGACCGCAGCCGCGATCGCGCGAGAAGCTGGCGTCGACGACTTCCTCGCCGAGGCCACTCCGAAAGACAAAATGGATCTGATCCGGGGCGAACAGAAGCAAGGCAAGCTCGTCGCAATGACCGGCGATGGAACCAACGACGCCCCCGCATTGGCGCAGGCCGACGTCGGCGTGGCCATGAACACCGGTACGCAGGCGGCAAAAGAAGCGGGCAACATGGTCGATCTCGATTCCAATCCCACCAAGCTCATCGAGATCGTCGAAATCGGCAAGCAGTTGCTCATGACTCGTGGCGCTCTGACCACATTTTCCATCGCCAATGACGTAGCCAAGTACTTCGCGATTATTCCGGCGATGTTTGCGGCGACCTTTCCGGTCTTGAATACGCTAAACATCATGCAACTCAAGACTCCCCAGTCCGCGATTTTATCGGCAGTCATTTTCAATGCCCTGATCATTGTTGCCTTAATCCCGCTAGCCCTACGCGGAGTGAAGTATCGGCCCATGGGAGCTGCGGTCCTGCTGCGCCGAAACCTCTGGATTTACGGTGTTGGCGGCATCATTGTACCGTTCGTCGGAATCAAGCTGATCGATATGTTCATCACAAGCGTGGGGATGGCCTGAGAGGATTGTCATGAAAAAGAATTTGATAACTTCGGTGCTGATGACGATCGTGACCACGGTTCTGCTCGGAATCGTTTATCCGTTGGTGGTCACGGGACTGGCGCAACTCTTTTTCAAAGACAAAGCCAACGGCCAGCTGATTGTGCAAAATGGCAAAGTCATAGGTTCGCACATCATCGGCCAGGCATTCGTTGGACCCGGCTATTTTCATTCGCGGCCTTCCGCGGCGGGCAATGGATACGACGCCGCAAATTCCAACGGCTCCCAACTCGGTCCCACCAACCAGCATCTGATTGACCGGGTGAAGGCGGATGTTGCTACCAACCAGGCGGATCATCCGGGTCAGCCCGTGCCCGTCGATTTGATAACGACGTCAGCTTCAGGCCTCGATCCCGACATCTCTCCCGCAGCGGCTGAGTTTCAAGTTTCACGAGTCGCAAAGCAACGTGGAATTTCCGAAGATCAAGTGAAGCGCCTCGTTCAGGAGCACACTCTGCCGCGCCAATTAGGCCTGCTCGGAGAACCGCGTGTCAACGTGCTTGAGTTGAATCTCGATCTCGACGCAAAGTTCCCGAAAAAATAGCAAAGCGATGGAGGACGGGCGTCCTCGCCCGTCCAGCCGGCGGCGACGCCCGGCAGCCATTAGAAAGTTTGCTAAACTTCCAAGCGTGGCCCGCATCGACCATCTGGAGTGCACAAAATGTGGCGCATCAATTGATGCCACTCGCCCGCAGACCATATGCCCGAAAGATGGCGGCGTTCTGTACGTCCGCTATAAACTCTCCGCGCTGAAGCCCAAGTTCACGACTGCGTCGCTCGCCGGTCGCATGCCCACGATGTGGCGCTACGCCGAGGTTCTGCCAGAAGCCGAGCCGGTCTCGCTGGGCGAGGGCTTTACGCCGATGCTACGCTCCCGCGAGTTCCCCAACGTCTATATAAAGGATGAAGGTTTAAACCCGACCGGCTCGTTCAAGGCTCGCGGCATGTCGGCTGCCGTCACGATGGCGAAGGCGTACGGACTGAAAAAATTGGCTGCTCCTTCCGCGGGAAACGCGGGTAGCGCACTGGCAGCTTATGCCGCTGCAGCTGGCCTTCAGGCATATATTTTCATGCCCAAAGATGTACCGCTCGCGAATCGAGTTGAGTGCGAGACGTACGGCGCAAACGTCACCCTGGTCGACGGCCTGATCAGCGATTGTGCGCGCATGGTTGCCGAGAGAAAAGAGAAAGAAGGCTGGTTCGATGTGTCCACGCTCAAGGAGCCTTTTCGCGTGGAAGGCAAGAAGACCATGGGTTACGAAGTCGCGGAACAATTGGGATGGCGGGTGCCGCAGGGCATTATTTATCCCACTGGCGGTGGAGTCGGCCTGATCGGGATGTGGAAAGCGTTTCAAGAGATGCAAGACCTGGGCTGGATCGGCGCGGAGCGTCCCCAGATGATCGCGGTCCAAGCGGCTGGCTGCGCTCCTATCGCGAAAGCATGGGACGATGCCAAGCCCGCCGCGGAATTCTGGCCGAACGCCGCCACCCTGGCTGCGGGTCTTCGTGTGCCCAAAGCCTACGGAGACTATTTAATTCTCGATATTCTCAAGAAGAGCGGCGGCGTCGCACTGGCGGTCACCGACGACCAGATCATGGACGCAGTGCGGGAATGGGGTCGGGTGGAAGGAATTTTTGCCGCGCCGGAAGGAGCCGCCGCGCTGGCCGCGTATCGCAAGTTGCGCGCCAGTACTTTCTTCGGCCCGGACGACACGGTGGTGTTGTTTAATACGGGCTCAGGCTTGAAGTATCTGGATGTGATCGAGGATCGGAAGAAGTCCGAGCATCGATTGGCCCCCGCCTCGCGGCAAATCGGCGGAATTATTGGGCCTTATTAGAGTTTTCCTCCATCGTGGTTTTGTGGAAGGGCACGGCCTTCAGCGGTGCCGATCGGAACCAGACTATGACCGAGCATCTCTACTACCACGATTCTTTCCTTTACGAATTCGACGCGGAAGTGTTGGATCTTGTATCGAACCCCGAATCTCGGCCCGCCGTTATTCTCGATCGCACCGCGTTTTATCCCACAAGTGGTGGCCAGGCCTTTGATACAGGATCGCTTGTCCTCGGCGAGACAAAAGATCGACTCCACGTGACCGATGTGACGGAAAGAGAGGATGAGCAGATCCTACATGTTATCGACGATGCAGGATCGATCCACAAGGGAAGCCGCGTTCATGGTCTGATTGATGTTGACCGTCGCCGCGATCACATGCAGCAGCATTCTGGCCAGCATGTGCTCTCGGCGGCGTTCGTGCGTTTGTTCAATTTGCCCACGGTCTCGTTTCATATGGGTGTGGACTCTTGTTCCATTGACTTGGATACGAAGCAGCTAACTGCTGCCCAAGTCGAAGCCGCCGAGGCGTTGGCGAATGATGTCGTCATGCAGAACCGTGCTGTCAGTACCCGTTTTGTGACGCAGGAAGAGGCGCAGAGTTTAGGACTGCGCAAGATTCCGCCGGTCGAACGCGACAAGCTCAGGCTCATCGACGTGCGTGATTTTGATTTGACCGCGTGCGGCGGGACGCATGTCTCGGCAACCGGACAGATCGGTTGCATCCTGCTAAGGAAAACAGAAAAGACTCGGCAGGGATGGCGAGTCGAGTTCGTTTGTGGCAAACGCGCTGTCGCCACCGCGCGACACGATTACAGCGTTCTGGCAGAGTCTGGCGGCCTGCTTTCGAGTCACATCTGGGATATTCCGCAACAGCTACGGAAGTTGCAGCAGGAAGCGCGAGCCGAGCGGAAATCGGGTGAGCACCTGCTGGAAGAGTTGGCCGACTTGTATGCCAGCCGCTTGCTGGCCGAAACTCCGGAGGGCAGCGGTCGAAGAATCGTAACTCGCACTTTCCTTGACCGTGATCTGACGTTCATTAAATTGCTGGCCCAGAGGTTGACTCGTCAGAGCGCTGGAGTGATCGCACTTCTTGGAACCACTTCCGAGCCGCCCGCACTAGTGTTTGCGCAATCCCCCGGGCAACCGTTCGACATGGGAGGGCTCATGAAGGAAATGCTCGCACGCCTCGGCGGACGTGGCGGAGGAAGTAAGGAAATGGCACAGGGCGGACCTACGCGAATCGAAGGATTGGAGGCAGCCCTCGCCGAGCTCGCGGCACGGCTGCGCGAGCATAGCTAGAAACGTAGCAAGCTACGTTTCTACGGTTCAATTCTCTCTGTAGAAACGTTGCTTGCAACGTTTCCGGTCGGGCCTCACGGTCGAGGGTGGCCTGTCCCCACGCGAAGCGCCGTGCTACATTCTCCTCAGCGGATCTCTTCAACGGCGAACCATGGAACAGCGGCTCATCCTTGTCAATCTACTGATCAAGCTCGGCGTAGCGGCCGCCGTGGCCAGCGTTCTCGTCCGTTCGGTTGAATTTAAGTCTCTTCTGTTCCGCCAAAGTCGCGCTCTGAAGCATCGGATCTACCTGATTCTGTGGATCGGCGTTCCGATGGCCTTGGGAGTGTGGGTCCGCTTCATTCAAACCAGTTTCTTAGCCGGAGATTTATCTTTTGAAACCACGGTCCTTCTAGGTGTGATTGGTGGCCGGTTCACGGGGATGGTGGGCGGAGCGCTCCTAGCGCTTCCGGCCCTGTTGCATGGGGAGTGGGCCACTCTACCTTTCAATCTTCTGGTGGGTTTCGTCGCCGGACAACTGCGCACCCTGACTCCCGACCGGGAAGACATCTGGTCGTTCTCTCCTTTCATCGATCTGAGCATTTATCGCATGATCCGGCGCAATCTGCCCACTCCACGCCTGTTCGACTGGCAGACCATGTTCTTCGTTACCATCGTCGCGCTGCGTTTCGTGCAGACGGAGATTTCTCGCTTCCTGCCAAATGCAACTTTCAGCCTGGAGAGTCCGAACCTGTGGGTCGAAGCCTTGATCTACGCCACTTCGGTTACCGTGATCGGCATAGAACTGAAAATCTGGAACAGCGTTCGCATCCAGATCAAGCTCGAAGAACAGGAACGCCTGTTACTGCAATCCCGAATGGAAGCGCTGCAAAACCAAATTAACCCGCACTTCCTGTTCAACACCCTGAACTCGGTCTCCTCGCTGGTGCGCTTCGATCCCGATACGGCGCGCGAACTGATCATCAAGCTGGCCACGATTCTGCGACGACTACTGAGCAGCGGCGACGCCTTTGTACCTCTGCGCGAAGAACTGGAGTTCATCGATAATTACCTCGACATCGAAGTAGTCCGTTTCGGACGCGACAAACTGCAGGTCATGAAGGAGTTGGAACCCGCGTCGCTCGATGTGATGGTGCCCAGCATGTTGCTGCAGCCGCTCGTCGAGAACTCGATCAAGCATGGTCTCTCCTCTAAGATTGAAGGTGGCAGCATCTTCCTGCGCAGCCGGTTGACGGACTCCCAGCTGATTATTGAAGTAGAAGACGATGGCGTGGGCATGGGCGCCGCGAACCTGCTGGAAAAGCCCAGTGGCCTGGGCGGAACCGGAATTGGGATGGCCAACGTCGCGGAGCGGCTGAAAGTGTTGTATGGAGACACGGCCCGCATGACCATCGACAGCCATGAAGGGAAGGGAACCCTGATTCGTTTGCGCCTTCCGGTGCTGCAGAGCGAGGGATCGATTCCAGCGGCGCTCTACGAAGAACGTTCGAGTACGCGTCGGTAGAACTCCTCATAGTGAGGGATGATCTTCGAAGCACAAAACCTGGATTTCGCGACTGCGCGGCACGCCTTCCCCATCTCCTGCAAGCGGTTTTCGTCACTGAGTAGTTCGATCGCGTAGCGCGCCATCGTATCGACATCCCCAACATCCGCCAAGAAACCGCTCTTTCCGTGCTCAATCACCTCAGGCACCCCTCCCACGCGGGTTGCAATCGGCACGACCTCGCAAGCCATCGCTTCCAGGGCAGCCAACCCGAACGACTCCAATTCGCTGGGCATGAGGATCAAGTCAGCGAGGGCCAGCTTTTCGTGAACCTCATCCTGCTTGCCCAGAAACAAAACGTCGTTATGAATCCCCTTCTGCACCGCCAGCCATTCCGCGCGCGAACGGTCTGGCCCATCGCCAATCAGTAGCAGCCGGGAAGGGATCTTCTTGCGGACGCGATCGAAAATTTCAATGGTATCGGTAATACGCTTTACCGGCCGAAAGTTCGACAGATGTACCATGAGGCGTTCACCGTTCGGGGCATACTCCAGCCGGCGCTGCGGCGCCTCGGCATCACGAATGTAGACGTCGCAGTTCACGAAGTTGTAAATGACTTCGATGTGATTCTTTACATCGAACTCACGCAGCGTACGCTCCCGTAAATATTGCGAGATGGCAGTTACGCCATCGCTCTGCTCGATCGAGAAACGGGTGATGGGCAAGTAAGAGCGATCCAGCCCGACCAGCGTGATGTCGGTGCCGTGAAGCGTGGTCACAAAAGGCAGCTTCTGTCCTCTGGGCTTGGCAGCCAGCATTTGTCGGGCTAATAAAGCGCTCACCGAATGCGGGATCGCATAATGCACATGCAGAAGGTCCAGAGCGTACAGTTCGGAGACTTCCGCCATTCTCGTCGCCAGTGCCAAATCGTACGGAGGATATTCGAACAGCGGATATCGCGACACGTCGACTTCGTGGTAGTGAATATTGGGATGCAGTTCGGTCAGCCGGATCGGCTGAGCATAAGAGATGAAATGAATTTCGTGCCCACGCACGGCCAGTTCCACGCCGAGCTCCGTGGCGACAACTCCGCTGCCACCGTAGGTCGGATAGCAGGTGATTCCGATCTTCATTCCCCGGTCCTTTCAACGAAAGCCTGTTCGGCTGTCTGATTCGATGGTGACCGGTGCGATGGGATTCAGATTTTGGAAGCTCAGGACGGATGAAATGGAGATAAAGAATCAGGACTAGGAATCTGCGTTGCTCGCGCCCTTTGCGGCGTCGCGGCCTCTGAGACCCTCGTCCAGTATATCCAGATGCTTCTGCAGCCGGTCCTGGACGTGATTGTCTAGTTGGGTAAACTCAATGCCCATGCCTACTCCGCCATCGCTGGCTCGCACCACCCCGCTGGTTTGAATCTTCTCAGAGTCCATCCAGAAAGTGATTTTGACTTTTGTGCCGAGCGGTAAAGGAAGAAGGGTTTCTACATAACAACCGCGACCGCCAATGTCAGTAGCGTTGGTTTGCATGTGAGTGCGCCGGGCATCCTCGAACCCAATCTCCAGAGGAAACAAAACCTTATGCCGGACGTAGCGCCGTTTGTTTTTTGAGGGAGCGACCTCAGTCGTGCCTGGCTTGGCCAGTTCCCGCCAGGGGGTCTGCTGGTTTGGCAGAATCTGTACTCCAGCCTCAATCTGCCTTGCAACGCCGCCATCAAGAACCCACACCACTTTAAACCGAGCTTTCTTGTCGCTGTGTTGCACGCCGATAACGTCTCCAGCCTTCAGCGGATGACCGATGCCCGAAAGCCGGGCGCCTTCACTGCTGAGATTGTTGGCGTTGGCGTTTTGAAAGAACGGGCGGCCGTCTGCATCCATGCCCCACACTCGTACCAGGATTACGGTCGCGACCCGGGTTTCCGGTCTTTTGTCCATGTCTTTACGTGCCTTCCGCCGTATTCTCAGCGGCTGGCATATGATACCTTGGCGCTCGCGCCCTTGTTACTGCAATTCGGTGGCTTGCGGATATCCAAAGGCCGTGTACGTCCGGGGGGTTGCGATACTCGGGAATCTCAGGCGAGGTCGCGGTACGAGATCAGCTGAATTCCACCTCGACCCAGTAGTTCGCGGGTCTTGGGCGAAGTCAGCAGCTGTAGCTCCAGCGCACGAGACTGGCGCAGGCGGGTTCGGATGCTGCCCAGTTCGCTGTCGTTATATCCGGGGTGGCAGACGAATTCCCAGGTCCCTTCCGGGAGGCTCTCCACGATGCTCGCGAATTGGTAATCATCCATCGCACCGGTACTCACAATGCCCACAGTTCCGTCAGTCGTAAGCATCCCTGCGTCGGTGACGGAGTTTCGGAACCTCCTGCCTAAGCGGTTCAGAACGGTAACCTGGCTGTACCGCTTCCATAAGCTCGGGTATTTTGCCAGGATAGAAAAGCGTACCGGTCCGAAGGGATTACGCACCGCCGGCACGCCGCATGTGCGAGCCGCCCGTAACAATGGCCGCAGTACCTGCGGCAAGATGTGAGTGTGCTTGTGCGTATCTAGGTGGGAGACGACAAGGCCGGCCGATTGCAGTTTGCGAATTTGTGCCGTGACTTCAGCTTCAATCTCGTCGGCGTCGACCCTGCCACTGACTGCGCGCAACGCGAAGGCACCGAGCCTGTCGTAGAAGCGTCCGTCTTTTGCCGTTTTATCAGACAGAGTGGAAGCTTGTCGTCCGCCAAGTACAGGCGAGCCGTCTATGAGTACCACGTGGCAGCCGACGCTCAGCCGTGACGCGGACTTTGCGTGCGCGATCGCATCCTCGAATGCCTGACCATTGGCCATGAGGGTAGAGGACGTTACGATTCCATCGCTGGAGGCTTCAACAATGGCGCGATTCACACCCCGAGTAAGCCCAAAATCATCCGCATTAACAATCAAGCGCCGCACGCGACAGTCTAGCAGCCGTGAGCACTCAGCTCTCAGCACTTAGTCCCGGAGGATCGATCTGGTTTCTAAGACTTAGTGGCTGAGTGCTGAATGCAGAATGCCCTATTCACATTGACCGCTCTCTCGGCGCTCCCGTATACTGAAAAAGTTCTTCGTGTGGATGCCCCTCATCTCTGCGAGGCCTATCATGTGACGGTGACTTCATGATTAGCGTCATGAATGATGAAACCACAGGGGGCGAGGGGCGGTTAGCTCAGTTGGTTAGAGCGCCTGCCTTACAAGCAGGAGGTCGCAGGTTCGAGTCCTGCACTGCCCACCAGTTCGGAAATTCCGGTCGTCAAAACCGGGGACGTAGTTCAGTTGGTTAGAACGCTGCCCTGTCACGGCAGAGGCCGCGGGTTCGAGTCCCGTCGTCCCCGCCATTCTTCTCAAGCACTTGCAACCCTAACGTCCAGCAAATCAGGGGATGTTAGGGGATGATAAGCGCCGAACGAGAATGGTCCCATCTGAAAACCCTCACAAACCGCATTCATTGGATTAGGTTTGTCTTCGGCAAAATACCCGTCGGCAAGATGGCGCTTCTGCAGTGCGACTTCACGACAGCTTACAAGAGCAGGTCCACCGCTCTCTTCGTTCCGGTTTGTTGCTGCAAAGACGATTAGTAACCTGCACAACCCGTTCGAAATCCCATAGATCTCACCGCATCCGCCGCAAACGCTAGCGGCTCACTTCAAACGACTCTATCGAAACTGCCCCGACCACGACACCAGCACGCAACCTCCGCATCTCAGGGCAGTTCCGATAGGGATCTATCGTATAGCGCTACTGATTCGCACAATCTGTAGACCGCCGCCGTGACATGGCAACAATGAGATGTAACTGATTGATATCAATCGGTGTCGGCGGACGTCGTTTGATGCGAGAAGGTGCCGTGCGTCGCTTCTTATCGTCCCCCTTAACATCCTCAGATTGTTGCTTGGCCCAACGACCTCCGAAGGTAGAAGACTTTAGTGATTTGTTGGATCCCAGTCGATTTTAGTTGCTTTCGTATGCCAGGAGTCTTCTCTCGCCGGAGAGTTGACGCAGCGGCGCCAAGTCCTGGGTGAGTTCAACCGTGCCCAGGTATTTTCCTTCGTGGTTACGAACCGCGAAATAACGAATATGGACGAACTTGTTCTGAAAGTTGATCCAGAATTCGGCAACGCTCTGGCGCCCTGACCGGAAGTCGTCCAGGATCTTGTTGACCGTATCGGCGCTGCGCGGCGGGTGGCAGTGCTGAACCTTGCGTCCGATGATTGCCTTACTGCGCGCGAAAATACGATCTGGGCCTTCGCTGAAAAAAGCAACCCGATCATCGGCGTCTACGAAGGTCAGATCGAGCGGCAATGTCGAGAGCACGGCGGTTAGTTGTTCGACGCTAACATGCCCGGTCGGCATCATGATTGTGCCGTCTTTGGGTACGGTGCCAGTCGCGGCAGCCGTAGCCGCCGGAGGATGGTATCCCTTCTGGGGTTCGACCAGACACCAACCATATTGCGGCGATGCGGACCATATCTCAGCCCACTCGTTTTGAGTGAGGGTCTGCAATGACATTGGAAGGAGGATGTTTTCCTCTTTGAAGATCATCTCTTCCACTGCTGACAGGGCAGGTTGCGCGTGCTGGGCAAAGAACTGTTTCACCTCGGCGACTGTCGAACCGCAGTCGTGCGCTGCTTGATTCATCTGTTTCAGCAGCTTTCGCACCTCGTCATCTTTGGACCACATGACCTTGGATGGTCCGGTGATTCCGTGCCTCTCAAGGCAAGAAAACAGCGCGTGCTCCCTGCGCTGATAGTGTTTGTCGAGATCCATCAGATCATTTGCCGATTGCCGCAGGCGAAAGACGATTTCCTTCGCGTCGCTAGCCGGTGCCAAGTTTTCAGTTTCGAAGAGGATTGTGCGCGCGGCCGCGATTACTTGTTTGAGTGCCGCGTTTTCCCGGCGAAAGGTATCGAGCGGGTGCCCTGGTTCAACCGTCGGCGGGGATGCCAGTTGGACAAGCACATCACGCGTAACCTGTGAGTGCAGATCGCACATCGACCGGACCTCTTCGACTGGCATTCCCTCGGCCATCAACTGCTGTTCCATGGCCATGACCTCTGAGGCGTCCGTCTCGCCGACGATCTTTCGGAGCTGTTCTTTTACAAGTTCAGGAGCGGCTCCCGCATGCAAGTGTTGGATGATCTCCTTCAACATGGAAATTCGATGCGCTCGATTGTCAATTAATTCGCTCACAGTTCTTCTCCTGAATACAGACTAGGCCAGCCTGAGGATTCAGACGATGACTTATGTCACGGCGGGAAAGAGACATGCTTGCACCGGGAACACATACCTCCGGTCACCTCCCTCCGATACAATAGGCATCGTGCCAGAACCTACTTCTGCGGTTGGAAAGACGCTCGCCAAAGTACCGATCTTCTCCGGGTTGACGGAAAGCGAATTGAATTTCCTCGCTCAGCGGGCTGTGCCGCGCAACTACTCGGCCGGGCAGAGCGTCTTTGGCGAAGGCGAGGCCTGTTCAGGACTGTACGTTGTCGAGTCCGGTCACGTCCGAATCTTCAAGAGTTCAGCCAACGGGCGCGAACAGGTGCTCAGTATCGATGGGCCGGGTAGTTCCATTGCCGAACTTCCCGTATTCGATGGTGGGAACTATCCGGCGTCCGTAACGGCTATCGACGACGCCACGCTGCTCTTTGTCAGCAAGCAAGACTTTCAGGCGTTGTGCTTGGCTCACCCTCAGGTGGCGCTGAAGGTCTTGCGGGTTGTCGGTTCGCGCTTGCGTAGACTCGTTGGCATAATCGAAGAACTTTCGTTCACCACAGTGCGTCACAGGCTGGCTTCGTTTTTGCTGCGCCTAGCTCAGAAAGATGGTGAGCGTGTCGCCGAAGGAGTGGAAATCACGTTGCCGGCCAGCAATCAGGAACTGGCATCGCACATTGGCACGGTCCGCGAGCTCGTCTCTCGCAATCTTTCTCGTCTCCAGGCAGAGGGGATACTGCAGATCGACGGGCGGACGGTGACAATCTCAAATCTGAAAGCGCTAGAAGCCGAAGTCGATTCAGTGGAATAGACTCGAATCTACTGTCGCGCTCACTTTCCCCTTGATTCCTCCGATTCTGAGCTGCCTCATCCAAAACTGCCCTTCGTGACAAAAGTCATCGGCACGGGTCTGCTGCTCCGTTAACCTCAAGACATCGAGCGCGACCAATCAGCATTGAGCTGGGTCGTCAGGAGACTGCAATGACCATGACCGCCGAACGAACCGTCCGTGAATTGGCGCTGGAAAATACAGCGGCCACCAGAGTTTTCGAAAAGCTGGGCATTGACTACTGCTGCGGAGGCAACAAATCCTTGGGAGATGCTTGCCGGGCATCAAATCTTTCAGTCGATCAGGTGATCGATTCCCTGGAGATGGCTGAGGAAGCGGCGCATGCTGCGCAAAAAGACCGGAACTGGCAAATTGAACCCCTCGCGGATTTGATCGCACACATCAAGAACACACACCATAAATACACGCGTGAAGAAATGGCTCGCCTCGTTCCTCTTCTAGATAAGGTTTGCTCCGTCCACGGAAAGAACCATCCCGAACTGCAACAGGTCCGGACCAGCTTTCAGAGCTTGGTTCAGGAACTGACGACACACATGATGAAAGAAGAGCGAGTTCTGTTTCCCTATATCGTGAGGATGGAAGAAGCCGTCATCCAAAAGGAACCGGTTCTGCCACCACCGTTTGGCAGTGTGCAAAACCCAGTGTCCATGATGGAACACGAGCACGACTCTGCCGGGAATGCATTGCGCGCCATGCGCGAAGCCAGTTGTGGCTACACGGCTCCGGGCGACGCGTGCATCAGCTACCAAACGCTGTACAAGGCGCTGGCGGACTTTGAAGCCGATCTTCACCAGCACATTCACCTGGAGAACAACATTCTCTTTCCTCGGGCGATTGCGATGGAAAAAACCCACTAACGGAGAGAACGGTCATGTCTGCACTTCCAACGCGCATTGAGAAAGAAGCTGGTCGTCCACTCACGCCGCTGCAGATTTTCGATATAACAGCGGCGCGAGAAACGACACTGTCGCGCCTGCTGATGCTCTACATCAGTACGGGGCTGCTGTTCATGTTGCTTCCAGGAACCTTTCTCGGAGTATGGAATCTCTTGGCGATCAGTAGCCATCGTGCCGCGGATTCCGTGTCCGCTGCATGGATTCAGGCACATGGCCATGCTCAGATCTTCGGTTGGATCGGAACATTCATCCTGGGAATTGGGTTCTATTCCATTCCCAAGCTGCGTCGTTTAAATTCGTTTGCTTTGTCGGCGGTGTGGTCGTCATGGGCGCTATGGACCCTCGGCGTCACCTTGCGATGGCTGACCGGCGTCTACCAATGGCAGTGGAGAACTCTTCTGCCTCTGTCGGCCGCCCTTGAACTGGCTGCCTTTGCGATTTTCTTCCGCACTGTTTCCGGCCATCGTCCTCAAGATTCCGACAAAAGCAAACTGGACGAATGGGTATTTATGGTTATCGCGGGATCGGTGGGTTTACTTCTCGCTCTTCTGGTCAACTTTGGTATCACGTTGTTCCTCGCGATGCGAGGAACATCTCCCGAAATACCAGCCGAGTTTGATCAACGTTTTCTTGTTCTTCAGACTTGGGGGTTCTTAGTACCTTTCGTGTGGGGTTTCAGCGCAAAGTGGCTTCCTGTCTTTTTGGGCCTACGCTCAGTGCGCGGACGCGTTCTTTTACTTGCGGTCGCTCTAAATTCTGCCGGCGTCTTACTCGCCTTCGCAGGTTGGATGAAGGCTGCAAGCCTCGTTCTGGTCGCCGGTTTGGCAACGGCAGTCTATGCGCTCCGGTTGTTCGAACCGGTCGCGCGCCCAGCGAAGGTCAAAGGAGTGCACACCAGCTTTCCAGTCTTCGTTCGTCTGGCGTACATCTGGGCTTTGGTTGCGGGCACACTAGGAGTATGGGCGGCTTCCGTTGAGAACTCGCACGGTATTTGGGGAGCATCACGACACGCACTAACCGTTGGCTTCTTAGCCACAATGGTGTTTGCCATCGGACAGCGGGTGTTACCGGCCTTCTCCGGGATGCGATTACTGTTCAGCACGAAGCTCATGTTCATCGCAATTTTCTCTCTCACCGTCGGATGTCTGCTGCGCGTCAGTTCAGAAATTATTGCCTATCAGGGCTGGGCACGATCGGCGTGGACGTGGCTTCCTGTTTCCGCCATCACCGAAATGACGGCTGTAACATTGTTTGCGATTAACTTGCTGGCTACATTTTCGCGGCGGCCCCCACCCACGCAGTCCTAGGAGAGCGACAAGAAACATGCGGCAGATTCATCACCCGCTGGAGGATGGTTGTGGAACTCAAACTGGATTTCGATGAGCGTCCTTTTATTGTGATCTGGGAAACAACCCAGGCATGCGATTTGGCGTGTGTGCACTGTCGCGCCTGTGCACAACCCGTCCGCAGCGCCCTGGAGCTTAGCACTGCCGAAGCCAAGAGGCTCATTGATGAAGTGACAGCCCTGAAGGCCCCGGTCTTCGTCCTGACCGGCGGAGATCCCTTGAAGCGTCCCGATGTTTTCGAACTGGTTGAATACGCATCGTCCCACGGTGTGCGGATTTCCTTAACACCCAGCGCTACTCCTCTGTTGACCAGGGAGGCCATCGTTAGACTCAAAGCCTGCGGGCTGGCGCGACTTGCGATTAGCCTGGATGGCCCGACAGCCGAGGTTCACGATGCATTTCGCCGGGTGCCAGGCTCTCACGAGTGGACCCTGCAAGCTGTCCGTTGGGCACGAGAGATCGGCCTTCCCGTCCAGATCAACACCACGATTACGCGACGCAACCTGCAGTATTTGGACTCCACGATTGCAGTGATGGAGCAACTCGACATCGTGTTGTGGAGCGTCTTCTTCCTGGTACCCACGGGTCGAGGCACCACAACCGACTTGATCTCCGCCGAAGAGTTTGAACAAGTGTTTGAGAAGCTCTACGAGACATCCCGTCGAGTAAAGTTCGATATCAAGAGCACAGAAGCTCAGCACTACCGTCGTTTCCTTTTGCAGCGCAGGACCGAGGAAAAGAGAAAGGGCAAGGCCTCACCACTGCCACCGATGCTCGGCACCTACACACCGGACGGCATCGGCCGCGCACCCCGAGGAATCAACGACGGCAAAGGGTTCGTATTCATTTCGCATTTGGGTGAGGTTTTTCCCAGCGGTTTCCTGCCAGTTTCTGCCGGCAACATCCGGAAACAGTCGCTTACTGAACTCTACCGGCATTCTCCGCTTTTCGTTTCACTGCGGGACAGCGCGAACCTCAAAGGCAAGTGTGGTGTGTGCGAATTTCGCGAAATCTGCGGCGGCTCGCGAGCGCGAGCCCACGCACTGACCGGGGACGTGTTCGCCGAGGAACCGTGCTGCATTTGGCAGCCGAAGGCATATCAGAGTGAGAAAGTTGCAACGAAACAGATCTGTGTGCCGGTGTGAGACCCGAATGCTAGTAGGAAAACGGGACAAGGGCGAAATGAGTGCGAGAGAGCGAATGCAAAACAATAACCATCAGAATGAGAGCAAGCCGGAAGAACAGCGTAGCATTGAGGATGTCCGTGAGAATTCTGGAAAGGGCAAGCTCCAATCGGAAACGATGTTGGGAGTGGTTTTTGAGTGACCGAGAAACGCGCTTCTAAGAACTTACAAGAAAGCTGTAGATTCGGTGTCACTCGGGCGAAAGCGGGCTGCTGGCTGAGAGATGGTTTCGCTGTGTAACCTGGCGACGGTCATGAAAGTCATGGGCCACACGGGTGTTGCCTACCTCGATGCGGTATCAGCGTCCCGGCCTCGAATCGATTCGCGAGGCCATCGATCAGCGCCAATGACGTCACAGTGAATCGAGGGTACCGTAAGAAGCAGGAGTAAGTGGTTGGAAAGCTGGAGCCGACGACCAGAGTTGAACTGGTGACCTGCCGATTACGAATCGGCTGCTCTACCAACTGAGCTACGTCGGCTCGACCGCTGTTTACGCG
>Ga0116217_10002441_pt1 | contig 17300 bp, 17 predicted proteins | sample Sb_taG_6_FD_89697 | JGI IMG/M metagenome (GOLD analysis project Ga0116217, IMG submission 89697) | Peat soil microbial communities from Weissenstadt, Germany - Sb_50d_4_PS metaG | ecosystem: Environmental > Terrestrial > Soil > Wetlands > Peat | place: Germany: Weissenstadt | collected 2010-09-21 | reverse complement strand
CGAGCAGGTAGATCTGGCCCACCGAGAGGTAGTTGGCCGCGCGCCACCAGCCGTCCAGCAGGCGCAGCTCCTCGGGCGCGAGGGGTCTGGGCGCGTCGAGTGAGCCGAGGGGTCTGGCGGCGTCGGCGGCATCGATCACAGCGCAGACTCTACGCGGGCCATCGGTAGCGACCCAAACCGGCAACCTGGCCGCCTCCGGCGGCCCCTCAAAACAAACCCATCGGTGATATCTACTGAGTACGACCGTGGCAACCCCCGCTGATCGGGGCCTCTCGCGTTCCCTACGGTGTGGTTGAAATGCCCGGTCGCAGCATCCGCATAGCTCGCATCGCGGGGATTCCCGTGGGGGTCAGCCCGTGGTGGCTCGTGATCGTCGTGCTCATCACGTGGTCGCTGGGGGCCGGCTACTTCCCCGAAGCCGTTCCCGGCATCGGCTCCGGGGCGGCCTACGCGCTCGGCCTCGCCAGCGCGCTGCTGCTCTTCGCCAGCATCCTCGCGCACGAGTTCGGCCACGCGATCGTCGCGCGCCGCCACGGCATCGAGGTGGAAGAGATCGACCTGTGGCTGCTCGGGGGCGTCTCGCGCATGCGCGGGGAGGCGCACGATCCCAATGACGAGCTGCGCTACGCGCTCGCCGGCCCCGCCGTCACCGCGCTCATCGCGGCCCTCTTCGGGGTGGCGCTGCTGCTGCTGCCCGCCTCCACGCCCGCGGTCGTGCGCGCGCTCGTCGAATACCAGGTGCTCGTCAACGGGCTCATTCTCGTCTTCAACCTCCTCCCCGCGTTTCCACTCGACGGCGGGCGCGTGCTGCGCTCGCTGCTCTGGCGGCGCAGCGGCGACATCGGGCGCTCCACCGCGACGGCCGCGAGCGTCGGGCGCGGGTTCGGCTACGTGATGATCGGCCTCGGCGCCCTGGAGTTCCTCAGCGGCGCGCCCACGGGGCTGTGGCTGGCGCTGATCGGCTTCTTCGTGGTGATGGCCGCCGGCGCGCAGTCGGTGGGCGCCCAGGTGCAGGCCGCCCTCTCGGGCGTGCACGCCCGCGATCTCATGAGCACGCCCGCGGTGAGCATCCCCGAGCGGACCTCCGCCGCGCAGGCCGGCTCGGGCTGGTTCCTGCCCTACCGCTATACGTCGTTCCCCGTCGTGGACGACGACGGGCGCGCGCTCGGGCTGGTGGGCGTCGCGCAGATCGAGGGGCTCACGCGCCAGCAGCGCGCCACTCAGTGGGTCGGGGAGATCGCGGAGCGCGACCCGGGGTTGATCCTCACCGGCGGCGAGGACGTCGCTCGGCTGCTCGAGCTGCCGGTCTTCGTGCGAGTCGGGCGGGCGGTGGTGGTCGACGAGCTCGGCAGGCCCGTGGGTCTGCTCTCGATCACCGATGTGCAGCGGGCGCTGCGCGCCTCGCGCCTCGCCGATCGTGCGGTCGGCGGCAGTGGCGCGGCTGGCGCCGGTGGCAGCGGTGCGTCCGGCGGCAATGGCAGTGGTGCGGCTGGCAGCGGTGCGTCCGGCGGCAACGGCAATGGCAATGGCAGCGGGCGCGACAGCGCGCACGCCGCGGTGGGCTGAAACCTCAACCCTCGAAGAGGAGACTCGTGATGTTCAAGAACGTGCTGGTGGGAGTGGATGGCAGGGCGGGCGGCCGGGATGCGATCGCGCTCGCCCGTCGCCTGGCCGACCCCGATGGCGAGCTCACGCTAGCGCACGTGCACAGCGGCGTGTTGCGCCCGGTGCATGCCGCCACGCCCGGTCTGGTGCAGGCCGAGCGCGAGGCCTCTCATGCGCTGCTCGAGCAGGAGCGCACGCAGGCCGACGTGCAGGCGCGGCTCGTGAGCGTCGTCTCGATGAGCCCCGGTCGCGGCCTGCACCAGCAGGCCGAAGAGCAGAACGCCGACCTGCTCGTGGTTGGCTCCTGCAGCCACGGCGCGATCGGCCGGGCGATGCTCCGCGACGACACGCGCGCGGCGCTCAACGGCGCTCCCTGTGCGGTGGCCATCGCCTCGCTTGGCTACGCCGAGCATCCCTCTCCGTTCGCCAAGGTGGGCGTTGGGTACAACGCCTCCCCCGAGAGCGAAGCGGCGCTCGCGGTGGCGCGCGAGCTGGCGCTGCCCACCAGGGCCACGCTTCACGCGCTGGAGGTCGTGCCGATCCGGACCTACGCCTACACCGGGATAATGCCTCCCGCGATTGGCGAGACCATCGAGGAGATCATCCGCGAAGCCGATGCTCGGCTGAGTGCGCTGCCGGGCGTCGAGGGTCACGCGGTGTATGGGCTCACGGGCGAGGAGCTCGCGGCCTTCAGCGACCAGGTGGATCTGCTGGAGGTCGGCTCGCGCGGCTACGGCCCGATGAAGCGCCTGGTGCTCGGCAGCACCTCCGCCTACCTGGAGCGCCACGCGCGCTCATCGCTGCTGGTGCTTCCCCGCCTCGCCGTAAGCCCGGGCGAGGACCCCACGACCGTCGCCGGCGAGTTGCGCGCCGATGCCCCGGCGGGCGCCACAGCCTGAGCGCTCCGAGCCGGAGCCCCAGCCCGAACTGGTCAGGCTGCGGGATGGCTCGTCGGTGAGGATCCGCCCGGTGGCCCCGGGCGACGAGGCGCAGCTGCGGTCGTTCCTGATGGGCCTGTGCCCGGAAGCCCGCCGTCTGCGCTTCTTCACCCAGGCAACCGACCTTGAGCGGGCCACGCGGTGGGCGGCGGATACGGCTCCCGATCGCTGCGGGCTGCTCGCCCACGACGAGGCGGGCGCGCTGGTCGCTCACGCCACCTGCGTGCGGCTCGACGAGACCCGTGCGGAAGTCGCCGTCGAGGTCGCCGACCATCTCCACGGTCGCGGTCTGGGGACGATCCTCGTCGCGCGCCTGGCCGCCATCGCCGAGCGGCGCGGCATCGCGCGCTTCGTGGCCGAGGTGCTTCCGGACAACCGCGCCATGCTGGCCGTCTTCCGGGATGGCTTCGACGCGCGCGTGGCGCTGCGCGAAGGCACCGATACGGTCGAGTTCCCCACCTCGGCCTGGCGGCTGGTGCGCGAGCGCTTCGAGGGGGGCGCCCGGGGATGAGCGCCCCGAAGCTCCGCCGGCTGCCGTGCTACGGTCGTGGGGAAATACGGATGCCTCGGACCTAAGTAAGCTCTTAGGCTTCCATCGCAGATGCCGTTGCAATCGATCCGAGGGGGCTGGTCTTGAGTTCTGTTGGCACAGCTGTGCTGGGCGCGGTCTTCAACCTGAACCACCCCGCGCATGTCGTGCACTGGCACTTCTTTCAGATGTCGGTGTCGAATATCCTCGTGATCGGGCTGATGCTGGTGGTGTTCGCGCTGGCGATCGCGCTGCCCTTCCCGGGCGCCGCGCGCCGCCGGGAGAGCCGCTCATGAGCGTCGCCCCCACCCCGGGCGCCCCCGCCACGGGCGCCCCCAAGAAGACCTCGTGGACGACCCGCACCCGTGAAGTGGCGGTGGAGAATCTGCCGCCCGAGAAGCTCCTCCCCGACAGCCAGCCCGTCTACGTGGCCTCCTGGATCTACGTCTTCGGGGTGGCCAGCATCGCCTCGCTGATCGTGATCATCGCCTCGGGCTCGATCCTGGCGCTGAAGGGACCGGCCTGGTGGCACTACACGGGCATCGGGCTCTTCTTCAACTCCACCCACCTGTGGGCCGTGGAGCTGTTCTTCTTCGTGATGGTGGTGCACCTGTGGGGCAAGTACTGGATGGCCGCCTGGCGCGGGGGGCGCAAGCGTGTGTGGGTCACCGGGGCGATCACCTTCATCGTGGCGATCCCCTGCGCGCTCACCGGCTACGTCTCCCAGCAGAACTTCGACTCGCAGTGGATCTCCACGCAGGCCAAGGACGGTCTCAACTCGATGGGCATCGGCGCGTTCTTCAACGTCACCAACTTCGGACAGATGTACAGCTATCACGTGCTGCTGCTGCCGCTCGCCGTGGTCGGCCTGGTGACGGCGCACATCCTGCTGGTCCGCCGCCACGGCGTGGTGCCGCCGTTCGAGCTGGACACCGCGCGCGCCGGGGACGCCGCGCGCGCCGGGGACGCCGCGCGCGCCGGAGCCGCCTCGCAGTCCTCTCCGCCCGAACGCACGCCCGCGCCCTCCGGCGTGGAGAGACCGTCCTCCGCCGCCGATGGAGCGCCGCGATCATGAGCCGCGACGACACCAAGCCCTGGGGGGGCGCCTACGCCCCCTATGACCTCGTCAAGGAGCTCTGCATCGCGGTCGGCGTGATCGCGCTCTTGGCGGTGCTTCTGACCGTCCTCTTCTCCTCGCCCGACGACAAGCCGAGCACGGTCGCGCAGTGGTCGCGCACGATGCCCGTGGACTTCGTCACGACCGCCACGGCCGAGCTGGAAGGCACCAGCACCACGGCCGCATACGGCCCGCCCTACAACCACAACGGCGAAGGCCAGCACATCGCCTTCGTCGAACTGCAGAAGTGGCTGGGGGTCAGCCATCCGATCAACACCGCCAACGACTACGTCATCGACCCCCTGCGCAGCGTCCCCGGCAACCCGGCGCTGCAGAGCGCCATCTCCACCTACCGGGCTGCGCCCGCAAAGACCCAGAAGGAATGGACCGAAAACTATTCCAAGGCCCTGGAAAAGGCCACGGTCGGGCCCAACGGAGCGGTCATCGTGCCGGCGGGCTCATACGGCCCCGTGCCGGTGATGATGAACGGCCTGCTCGCGCTTGCCCAGAGCGGCGGCCTCGACGGCGCGCTGCTCACCAGCAGCCAGTTCTACCAGACCGACTACACCAAGCCGCTGCTCTTCATGGCCGACGGCGGCCTGCTCGCCGCGCGCGCCGAAGAACAGCACCTGCTCGGCGACCAGTGGGGCATGATGAACGAGACCGGCAGCTACCCCGGCCAGGTGTGGCTGTGGCTCTACACCCTCTGGTATCAGGTCGAACCCTTCAAGGCCTCCGCCAACGCCGACGCCCTGGTGATGGTCGTGATGGGCGTCCTCAGCCTGCTCTTCATCTGCGTCCCGCTGCTCCCGGGGGTGCGCAGCATCCCCCGCTGGATCCCCATCTACAAGCTCATCTGGCGGGAGCAGTACCGGGCGGAGCAGAGCGGGGCCTGACTCAAGCCTCCTCCGCCTGCACCCGCCCCCCGGCGACGGCGTCGGCGAGCGCTTGATGGTCGAGGAGGTTCTGCTTGGCGTAGGCGGCGGCGAAGTCCGCGATGGCCTCATCGAAGACGCCGCTCTTGCCGAGGTAGCCGGCGATCGCCAGGCGATCGCCCGAGCGGGCATGGGCGCGCGCGAGCGTCCAGCCGCAGAGGCGCGCGTAGTTGCGCAGCTGCTCGTGGTCCATGGCTTCGATGTCCACCGAGAGCTTGCCATCCCAGAGCTGGCGCACGTAGAAGTCGCGCGGCTCATCGTCGATGCCGACGGCGGGGAGCCAGCCGAGGAAGATGTCGCTGGCGGCCTGCATCAGGCGCTGGCCCTCGACCACGCGCTGGCCGCTGTTGGCGTAGGCCGAGGCGCCGGCATGGGGCTCGAGCACCGATGCCTGGGCCTCCTTGCACTGCAGCACCAGGGGGTCCTGCTCGTCGCGGCCCACCATCAGGACCACCCAGGCGCGTGTGCCCACGCTGCCCACGCCCACGACCTTGCGCGCGATGCCCTGGAGGCGGTAGCCATCGAGGAGCGTGCGGCGCTCGTCGGGGAGGCTGTTGCGGTAGCCCTCGAGCAGCTGGCCCATGCGCTTCTCGAAGCGCCGGCGCTGGGCCTCCGGGAAGAGCTCCTCGACGGGCACGATCAGAGGCGGGGCGCTGACGAAGCGCAGCTCCCCATCGACCGATTCGGTGAGCTTGCCCAGCGCGCGCTCGGAGTCCTTGGCGCGGGCCTTGGCGATGTTCTTCTCGAGCGCCTTCACGCGCTTGGCGCCCGCTCCCCACTGCGCTGCCATGGCCAGGATCTGCTCGGCCTCAAGGCGCGCGTACCACACCGCGAGGTTGGTCATGGCCGCGAAGCTCTGCATGGCCTCGCGGTAGCTGCGCACGCCCCATACGACGGCCTCGCGGCAGTGCACGCCGTCGAGTTGGCGATCCTCGCCGGCGATCTGGAGGCTGGCGGCGAGGCGCTTGAGGTCCCACTCCCAGGGTCCGGGAAGGGTCTCGTCGAAGTCGTTGATGTCGAAGAGCATCTCCCGCTCGGGGGAGGCGAAGCCGCCGAAGTTGGAGAGATGGGCATCGCCGCAGAGCTGCGCGCGCAGGCCAGAGACCGGACCCCCACCCGCCAGATCGGCGGCCATCACCGCGGCGGCGCCGCGGAAGAAGGCGAAGGGCGAGCGCAGCATGCGGCCGTAGCGGATGGGCACCAGTTCGGGGACGCGGCTCTTCGCCTGCTCCTGCAGCTGGGCCACGGGATCCTCGCGCTTGGCCTCCGGCCGCCAGTCGGCGTGGCTTGAGCGCGGCGCCTCCCGGCGCAGGGCCTTGCCCTCGGCCATGCGCTCGGCGGGGGTCATGCCGACTCGCTCGGCGGCCGGCGTCATGCGAGTCGCCGCCGTCATGCGCTGCGCTCGGCCGGTGTCATGCGCGGGTCACGCCGTGGCCACCTTTGTCAGATCGGCGCGGCGGGCGCTGAATTCCTCGTCCGTGATGACCCCGCGCTCGCGCAGGTCGCTGAGGTCCTTGAGGGCGCCCGCGTAGGAGGCGGTCTGCTCGGCGCGCGCGCGGTTGTAGGCGGTCTCCATCGCGGCCTGCTCCTCCGGCAGGGTGGGGCGGGCGATGAAGTAGATCAGCATGCCGAAGACGGGCAGCACGAGGATGATGATGAGCCACAGGCCGACCCCCCACCATGGCAGATCGCGCCGGCGCACCAGCAGATCGATGATGGCGGCGATCCAGCAGAGGGTGATGGGGATGACGATGAGGATCACCCACAGGACTTCCCAGGCGGTCGAGGCGAGAATGGTAGGCACAGCGGCTCCCCTTGTTGGCTTGCGGGTCGATCACAAGGCTGCCACCGCGGCGGGGTGGCGCCCAGCAGGCGCGCAGGTCTATCGAGGGGATGCGGGCTGGTGTGTGAGGCCCCCGGCCGGCGCGGGCGCGGTCACTCCGGCACGGGCGCGGGCGCGGATGCCGGGAACTCCCGAGCTGTCTCGCGGCGGAGCATGTGCAGCCCGAAGAAGCCCAATACGGTGATGATGAGGATGCCGAGGAAGGTGCGCGTGGCCACGATGGGCCCCCACAGGAAGAGCAATAGCAGGAGCAGCGCGACCGCGCCGTAGGACAGATCGGGACGCTCGCGCAGGTAGGGCGCCATCAGCCGCCGCAGGGTGGTGGCCACGCGCGTGGGCCCCGCGAGGAGGCCCGCGAGGATGATGGCCGCGCCGATGAAGACCGTCGCCCAGGCGATGTCCGCGAGCACGCTCGTGCCGATCGAGTAGGCAGCTTCCACCGCGGGCTTCACCGATGCGGTGGCGGCGAGCGAGTTGACGACGGTGTGGCCGAGCACTCCCCGCGCGACCAGCACCACCAGCGCGGCCCCGATGAAGGCGCAGCCCACGGAGATGAGCGTCTGCCGCCGCCGGCCGCGCGCGAGGTAGATGGCCAGCGCGAACATCAGGTAGACGAGCAGCGGCAGTATCAAGGCGAGCGAGCGCAGGAGGTTGACGGCGTTCTGCATCGTCTTGAGGCTGTTGGCCTTGACCACCCGCAGTTCGGCGACGTTGGGGGGGATCTTCGCGACCACCGAGCTGGGCGCCCCCACGCGCGTGGCGGCGTCGCTGAGCAGTGGCCGCAGGTCGATGATGACTTCCCCGTGCCCGGGCGTGTGCACGTACTGCCCATGATTCTCGATGAGCTTCACGAACTCCCCGTGCGCGACTTCGTTGGCCTTGCGCCACAGCCCCTGCACGCGCGGGCGTTCGAGCGCGAGGTTGATGCCCTTTTCCACGAGGCTTCGCAGCGCCCCGGCGGCGGGCGCGGCGAGGGGCTTCAGTTCGGAGGGCAGCTCCCCGCGCAGTTCCCCGGCGACGTTCACGTTGGCGTAGAGCTGGTCGGTGAGGTAGCCCGCGAGGGCTTCGCGTATGGGCGGGCTTTCGAGCATCTGCGTGCTGGTGCTGCTCCAGTAGCCGCTGTCCAGCAGCTGGCGGTTGGCCCACACGGCGAAGATCGCGACCACCCCGAGCACGGTGGCCACGCCGATGAGCGAGCGCACGAGCCAGCGGTGGGGAGGATGCGTTGTGGCGTCCCGCGGCTGCGGCCGCTCAACGGGCGGGCTGTGTGATTGCTCGGGATCGGGAGGGGAGGGGCTCACGCGGGCGCTCGGCTGAAAGCTAGGCGCTCGCGCGCTTGCCGGCATGCGTGGAACCCCGTATGCGCGCGGGTGAGGCGCACCACAGTGGTTACACAGGCAAGCACTCATTGTTCCTTCAGTTGGAACAGCGAGCCCTGCGCAAAGCCCGCAATTGGCGCTACGCTGTGAGGGCTGCGCAGCCAGGCAGCCGGCAATGAGAGAACCCCAACATAACCGCGGGCAGGCCCCCGACACCGAGCGAACGCCCGCGGGCGGGCACGGCGGGCGGGGTGGGCGGAACTTGGTCGACAAAGGCGCCTCGCCGGCGCGAGTCGTGTCGTTAGGAGAGCGCCCGTCGCCCGCCGATGACGCGCCGGCGCCCGTCGCCGATGTGGCGCCCGGCGAGACCGATGTGGCGCCCAGCGAGATGATGGTCAGGGATCGCGCCGCGCGCAGCCTCCTGGAGATCGTGCGCGGGGTGCTGGGCGAGCTGGACCTCGACGCGGTGCTGGATCGCGTGCTGGAGGCCGCGCGCGAGCTCACCGGCGCGCACTACGCGGCGCTGGGGGTGCTCAACGAGTCGCGCACCGAGCTGGCGCGCTTCGTGACGGTTGGCATTGACGAGGCCACGCGCGCGGAGATCGGCGCGCTGCCGCGCGGCCAGGGCGTATTGGGCGAGCTGATCGAACACCCCGCGCCGCTGCGTCTGGAGGACGTGGGCAAGCACCCGCGCTCCTATGGCTTTCCCGCGGGCCACCCCCCGATGCGCAGCTTCCTGGGGGTTCCCATCGTGATCGGGGGCGCCCCCTATGGCAACCTCTACCTGACCGAGAAGGCGCACGGCGCGCAGTTCACGCAGGACGACGAGGAGGCCGTGTCGATGCTGGCCGAGCTCGCGGGGGTGGCGATCGACCACGCCAAGCTCTACGCGGGCACGCGCGAGCGCCGCGACGAGCTGGAGCGCACGGTGGCCGCGCTGGACGCCACCACCCAGTTCGCGCGCGCGATCGGCGCGGAGACCGACCTCGATGTGATCCTCGAGCTGGTGGCCAAGCGCGGTCGCGCGCTGGTGTCGGCGCGGGCGCTTCTGATCGAGCTGTGCCGGCCCGATGGATTGCTCGTGGCGGCCGGCGCGGGCGAGCTGCCGCAGGGGCTCGTCGGCCAGAAGGTGGGGCTGCAGGACACGGTCGCCAGCCACGCGGTGCGCACGCGCCGCACGCAGCACCTCGAGGACGAGCTCAACCGCGCGCGCTTTGACGAGCACGGCGTGGGGCGCCTGGGGGTCAGCGCCGAGGGCGGCCTGGTGGTGCCCCTGATCTTCCAGGGACGCACCTACGGCGTGCTCATGGCGCTGGACCGCCTGCACGAGGGACCGAGCTTCAGCGCCGAGGATCAGCGCCTTTTGGAGGCCTTCGCCACCAGCGCCGCGACCGCCGTGGCGACCGCCCAGTCGGTGGCCTCCGAGCAGCAGCGCCAGCGCCTGAGCGCCGCCGAGGCCGAGCGCGGCCGCTGGGCGAGGGATCTCCACGACGAGACCCTCCAGAGCCTCAGCGCATTGCAGATCCGCCTCTCGGGCGCACGCCGCGTGGGCAGGCCGGAGGTGCTCGCGCAGGCCGTGGAGGAGGCGGTGGAGTACCTCCAGGCGGGCATCGCCGATCTGCGCGCGCTCATCACCGATCTGCGCCCGGCGTCCCTGGACGAGCTCGGCGTGGAGGCCGCCCTGCAGGCGCTGGCCGAGCGCGCGCAGCGCCACGGGGTCGAGGTGGACGTGAGCATCGACCTGGCCTACGAGCGGGGCCGCGCGGACTCGCGCCACGTTCCCGAGCTGGAGGTGGCGCTGTATCGGATCGTCCAGGAGGCGCTCAGCAACGCCGCCAAGCACGGGCAGGCCGCGCGCGCGGTGGTGGAAGTCAACGAGGACTCGAGCTCCATCCACCTGACGGTGCGCGACGACGGCAGGGGCTTTGATCCCGGTACGGTCGAGAGGAATGGCTTCGGCCTGCTGGGCATGCGCGAGCGCGTGGAGCTGCTCGACGGGAGCCTTCAGATCGAGTCCGCGCCCGGCGGTGGGTGCACGGTGCGCGCCTCGCTGCCGGCGCAACGCCGCTCGGAGCTGGCCGTCGCGTCAGGGGGCTGAGACCTTTATTCCCGGCGCTCTCCGTCGGTATCGGTCTCAGCGGCCAACCCCCCGACCGCGGAGCGGTCGCTCTCCTCCAAATATGGCGCCAGGTAGCGCGCGACGATCTTGTTCGGGGGCGACCAGGTGGGGGTGTCGGCGATCTCCGAGCTGAAGCCGTGGCCGCCGGTGATGCGCGCCGTGAGGTAGCGCGGGCGGGAGGCCGTGAGGAGCACGCCGTGGATCGTGGGGTGGAAGGGCGCGGGCTCGATCGCGGCCCCCGCCAGCGCGGCGATCGATTCGGCCGCCGCGTCGGCCTGCTGCGCGGCCACGCCGCCGTACTTCAGCGCGAACTCGGTGGCGTCTCCGGCGGCGTAGATGGGCCCCACGCCGTGCACCCTCCCGTGCGGGTCGATGCGGATGAAGCCGTGCTCGCCCAGGGGGATGCCGCGCACCGGCGGCCCATACAGCTCGGGCAGCGCCACGATGCGGTCCACCTTCAGGCTGCGCCCGCCGGGGCTGATGTTCAGCTGGCCCGCGGCGGGCACCTCGGCGTAGGCGGAGGTGAGCACCTCGATGCCCGACTCCGCCAGCAGATCCCTCACCGCTTCGCTCACGGCGCTGCCGAAGATCGCCAGGGGGGCGTCCTCGGGGGTGACGATCGTGATCGCCAGCTCCACATCCTCATCGAAGGCCCGGCCCGCGCTCATCAGCGCCAGCTCGTAGATCGGAAAGGGCCACGCCATCCGTCCGGGCGCCACCAGGGCGAGGCTCTTCACGTAGCCCCCCTCGATGTCCTGCACGAGGCCGTGCAGGGTCTCGTCCATGTGCGCGTCGTCGATCGTCAGCGCGTGCTCGTAGCGGGGGTGCGCCAGCGCTCCCAGGGCCAGCACCAGCGCGTCGTAGCTCAACGGCCCGCCGCTGTGGGTGTGGATGGTGCGCTTGGCCGGGTCCACCCACTCCAGCGTGTCCCTGCGCAGCTGCGCGCCGGCGTGGGCCGCGATGTCCGCCAGGGGGTAGCGCTTGGCGGGGCCGTAGGAGAACGGCTCGCGCACGGTCAGCGGGCGGTAGACGAGCTCCTCGTTGGGCGCCAGGACCGTCACCCGCGTGCTCGGCGGGGCGAGATCGGCCAGGGCCAGCACGGTCTCCATGGCGGCCACGCCGCCGCCCGCCACCACCACGTGGAAACCGCCCCCCGCCTCGGCCTCGGCGCTGTGACTGTCCCCCGCGCCCGCCTCGATCTTCTCACCGGCGCTCGGGGGCGTCGGATCTTCAGCAGGAAGTGGTTCGCTCATGGGTCAAGTCTTCATCAGGCCTCGGGCCAGCGCGTAGTTTACGAGCTCCGAGCGCGTGGTGAGCTCCAGCTTGCGGTGGATGCGCGTGCGGTGGGTCTCGATCGTGCGCGGCGAGAGGTGCAGCTTGGCGGCGATCTCGATGCTGGTGTGGCCCAGGGCGATGAGGCGCAGCACTTCGAGCTCGCGCGGGGTCAGTTTGTCCTCGCCGAGCGAGTCTTGCATCACGTGCAGGCGATCCCTCACGCGCGGGCTCACCCATTCCTCGCCCATCGCCGCCGCGCGCACCGCCTTGGGCAGCTCTTCGTCGGCGAGGTCCTTCACGACGAACCCCAGCGCTCCGGCGCTCAGCGCCTGCTGGGCGAAGACCGGATTGTCGTCCATCGTCAGCACTACCACCTGCGTCGAGGGCACCTGCGCGCGCAGGTGCCGGATGGCGTCGACGCTCGAGCCGCCGGGCATGCGCAGGTCCAGCACGAGCACGTTCGGCCGCTGGCCCTGCACGTGGCGCACCACCAGCGTCAGGTCGTCGGCCTCGGCGATCACCTCCAGGTCGGGTTCGCTGTCCAGCAGCAGCCGCAGGCTGCGGCGCATCAGCGCGTGGTCGTCGGCCAGGATGATGCGAATCAGAGAGGGCGCCGCGGCCTCCTGAGAGGGTGTCGCGGCCTCCTTATCGCGCTCCTCGGGGGAAGTCGCCAAGTGCAGATGAGAGGGAATCAATTCAAGCTAGTGCCGCGCGTGCCGCGCTGCCAGGGGATAAAGGCCCCGATCGGATGCGGAAAAACACGGATTCGACGGGACGAAGCTCGGCAGCTCCAGCTCGATGCGCGCCCCGCCCTCGGGCGCCGCCCCGGCGGCGACGCGCCCGCCGTGGGCCTCGGCGATGGCGCGCACGATCGCCAGGCCCAGGCCGGTGCCCCCCGAGGCGCGATCGCGCGCGGCGTCGGTGCGGTGGAAGCGGTCGAACACGCGCTCGCGCTCGGCGGCGGGGATGCCCGGGCCGTCGTCGCTGACGAGGAAGCGCACGCCGTCGGGCGCCTGGAGCAGCACGTCCAGGCGCACCAGCCCAACTGGCGATGAGGTGTGCTCGATGGCGTTGCTCACGAGATTGCGCAGCGCCTGCGCGAGGCGATCGGGGTCCGCGGTGAGCGTGCCCTCGGGCACCTCCCCGAGCTCGAAGCGGCGCGGGGCCAGCAGGGTTATGCCGTCCCACAGCTCGCGCACGTAGCCGCGAAGCTCGATCGGCTCGGGGCGCAGGAACTCCGTCTGCTCGGCCTTGGCCAGCAGCAGCAGGTCGTCCACAAGGCGGGTGATGCGGGCGATCTCGGCCGTGACCAGGCGCTCCACGCGCTGTACCTCCGCCGCCGGCAGATCCGCCTGCCGTGAGGCCAGCAGCTCCAGCTGCCCGCGGATCACCGTCAGCGGCGTGCGCAGCTCGTGCGAGGCGTCGGCCACGAACGCGCGCTGGCCGGCGAAGGCATCGGCGAGGCGATCGAGCATGTGGTTGAAAGACTCCGCCAGCACGCGCACCTCATCGCGCCTGCGCCCCACGTCGTGGATGCGCGGATGCAGGTCGCCGGCGTCCACGCGCGCGGCCACCGCGGCCATGCGCCGCAGGGGCAGCGTGAAGCGGGTGCCGATCAGGAAGGACGCCGCCAGGGCGCCCACCAGCGCGAGGATGCCCGCGAGGATAAAGGCGCGCGCGACGCCTCGCTGGGCATGCGCCACCCCGGCCAGCGGCTCGCCCACGCCCACCGTCACGCGCAGGCCGCCGTGCAGCGTGAGCGTGCGCTTGTACAGACGCAGGTTGCCCACGTCGGGCAGGCTCAGCGTGGAGTAGCCATCGTGCACGGTGATCAGCCGGTGTGAGAGGCGGTTCTCCGTGACCTGCTCAGGAGGGCTCTCGCCGTTGTCGGGATTGGCGTTTCCCAACAGCTCGGGGCGGTTGGCGACGGTTACGGTCTTCGCCCCCTTTCCCAGAATCGCGAACTGCAATGTCGAGCTGGCGCTGAAGGGCTGGCCCAGCACATAGCGGCGTGTCGCCGCGGCGACATCGCGCGGCTTGCCGTTGCCAGTGCTCACCGTCCGCGCCAGATCGCCCAGATCGCCCGCGATCTCGCTGTCCACCTGGTGGCGCAGCTGCGTGCCCGTGCCTCGATAGACCGCCAGGAAGCTCACAGCCGTGCAGATCAGGACTACAGCCGTCACCCATGCCATCAGGCGCCAGCGCAGGCCGCTTGGAAGCTGCCGGCGAGGCTCAGGCGGAGGCATGACCGAGGCGATATCCCACAGAGCGCACCGTGAAGATCGGCGCGGGGCTCTCGGGGCGGCGCAGCTTGCGGCGCAGATAGCCGATGTAGACGTCCACGACGTTGGTGGCGGGGTCGTGCTGGTAGCCCCACACGGCGCTGAGGATCTGCTCGCGCGTGAGCACCTGCCCGGCGTGGCGCATCATGTACACCAGCAGCTCGAATTCGGTCGTGGACAGGAGCACGGTGGCGCCGTCGCGGCGCACCCTGCGGCTGAGCAGGTCCACCTCGATGTCCGCCGCGCGCAGCGTGGTCGTGGATGTCTGCGCGGCCACGCGCAGCTGGGCGCGCACGCGCGCGATCAGCTCGGCCAGCGAGAAGGGCTTGACGAGGTAGTCCACCGCGCCGGCCTCCAGCCCCGCCACGCGATCGGTGACGTCGCCGCGGGCGGTGAGAACGATCACGGGCACGCTCGGCTTGGCCTGGCGCAGGCTGGCGAGGATCTCCATGCCGCCCCGCCCGGGCAGCATCAGGTCGAGCACGATCGCGTCGAAGCCCTCGGCCAGCGCGCGACGCTCGCCCTCGGCGCCGTCGGTGGCGCTGCGCACGACGAAGCCCTCGGCCTCGAGGCCCCGCCGCAGGAAGTCCACGATGCCGGGCTCGTCCTCGATGATGAGGATCGCCGGTCCCGTCGCCTCCTCCCCGATGGGGTCGGCGGACTGCTGCATATGCGCGGCATGATAGATCCTCGTCCGGGCGCGTTCGGTCGTTTGGAAGCCGGCATTCGATGAGTTTTCTCATCTTGCGGTTACCGGATCCTTAGTGATTCTCGCCACACTGACTCTCATGGCGATCGACCCTGGCTCGCACACGCCCCGCTCGCGCGACAGCGCCCTGCGCCGTCTGGCCCTCTCCAACCGCTGGCTGATCGCCGGCTCGGTGGCGCTCACGGGCGTCCTCTCGGAGGTGGCCGCGCAGGCGTTCCCCGGCAAGACGATAAAGACCGGCGCGCAGGCGGCCGCCGCGCGGGAGGCAGCGGCCAGGCGCCGCTCCCAGCAGCGCTCCGAAGGGTCGGCCAGCTCGCTTGCGCCCCCCGCGACCACGCCCCAGGCGACGCCCGAAGCGCACACCGAAGCGACTCCGGAACGGCCCTCCGAACCGGCGCCGGAAACGCACGCCGAACCAACCCCCACGGTGCCCGCGGCACCGGAATCGCCCCCGGAAACGCACACCGAACCCGCCCCCACCGTGCCCTCGGCACCGGAATCGGCCCCCGAACAGCGCTCGGAAGCAACCCCGTCAGCGCCCGCGCAGGCGGAAGCGCCGGTCGTCTCCGGGGGGTCGTGAGGCCCATGCCGGGAGCGCTCATACGTGGGGTGAGGGCGGCGGAGTGGGAGGCGCTGGGGACGAGCGTTGTCCTGCGCGTCACCGACCCCGCCGCGCTGGCACGAGCGCGCGAGCTGGTGGAGCAGGAGCTGGCGGCGATCGACCGCGCCTGCAGCCGCTTCCGCGAGGACTCCGATCTGACGCGCGTCAACGACGCGGGCGGGCGGGCCGTGCGCGTGGATGCGCTCTTGATCGAGGCCCTGCGGGTCGCCCTGCGCGCCGCCGAGCTGACCGACGGCGACGTCGATCCTACCGTCGGGGCGGCCCTCGAGCTGGCCGGCTACGACCGCGATTGGCGGCTGCTGGCGGAGGCCGAGGATGACATCGCCACGAGCGCCGGCCATAGCGATCCACGGTCGCCCCTTACCACCCGGAGCCCGGCCGCTCGCCCAGAGCCTTCCCCCCCGGCTCCCCAGGTTGTGCGCGCCCACGTGCGCAGCGGGTGGCGGACGGTCGAGCTGGACTCCAAGCGCCTGACGGTGCGCGTTCCCGCCGGCATCCACCTGGACCTGGGCGCCACGGCCAAGGCGTGGGCAGCCGATCGGGCCGCGCGCGCGGTCGCGCAGGCCACGGGCGCCGGCGTACTGGTGAGCCTGGGTGGCGACATCTCCACCTGCGGCGAGGCTCCGGTGGGCGGCTGGCGGGTATTTGTCACCGACGACCACCGCAGCGACCTCAGCGCGCCCGGCCAGACGGTGTCGATAACCAGTGGCGGGCTGGCCACCTCAAGCACCGCCGTGCGACGCTGGAGCCAGGAGGGCTCCGTGAGGCATCACATCATCGACCCCGCCACGCAGGCGCCGGTGCAGGGCACCTGGCGCACCGCCAGCGTCGCCGCCGCGGATTGCGTGGACGCCAACATCGCCAGCACCGCCGCGCTGGTCAGGGCGGGCGACGCCCCGCGATGGCTGCACGAGCTGGGGCTGCCGGCGCGCCTGGTCGATGAGACCGGTCGCGTGCGCACGCTGGGCGACTGGCCGGCGGAGCCGGGGATGGCCGGGGTGGCCTCGCTATGACCATTCAGCTTGAGGTCTTGCAATGACCCTTCTGCTAGCCGCCACCAAGGGCCCCAGCATCTACTGGTACCTGACTCGCGCGACGGGCGCGGTGGCGCTGCTGCTTTTGACCATATCGCTGGTGCTCGGCGTGATGGATGCCCGCCGCTTCAACACCACCCGCTGGCCGCGCTTCGTGATCGACGCCCTGCACCGCAACGCCTCGCTGCTGGCGCTGGTGTTCGTGGTGGTGCACGTATTGACGACCGTGCTGGACAGCTTCGTGTCGATCCCGCTGAGCGCCGCGATCATTCCCTTCGCCAACTCCTACAAGACCTTCTGGCTGGGCCTGGGGGCGATCGCCTTCGATCTCATGCTCGCGGTGCTGATCACGAGCATGCTGCGCCAGCGCATCGGCTACGGACTCTGGCGGGGCGTGCACTGGCTGGCCTACGCCTGCTGGCCGATCGCCCTGATGCACACCCTCGGCACGGGCAGCGACGCCGGCAGGACCTGGCTGCTGGCGCTCAGCATCGGCTGCATCGCGGCGGTGCTGGTGGCGGTGCTCGCGCGCGTGTTGCCCGCTCGCTCCTTGGGGAGGCTGGCCACGCGATGAGCACCCGCATGGAACCCGCCACGCGTCTGGCTGAGGCGGAGCCCTCCGTGCGCGGCGCGGGCGAGGCAGGCCGCTCCTCCGGTCCCGCGGGCCTGCCCAGGCTGCTCAGCGCGATTCCCGCGCAGGGCGCCATGAGCCTGTCCGAGCACCTCGACGTGCACGGTCCGCCGCCGCTGGCGCGTGGCCGCCGCGAGCGCCGTGGCGCCTCCGCGCTGATCGAGCGCATCGAGCGCGCCGGATTGCGCGGCTACGGTGGCGCGGCCTTCCCCACGGCCGTGAAGATGCGCGCCGTGGCCGCCCAGCGCGGGCGCGCGGTCGTCGTTGTCAACGCCTCCGAGGGCGAGCCCGCCAGCCTCAAGGACCGCACGCTGGTGGCGGCGCTGCCGCACCTGGTGCTCG
>Ga0116217_10002435_pt1 | contig 17313 bp, 21 predicted proteins | sample Sb_taG_6_FD_89697 | JGI IMG/M metagenome (GOLD analysis project Ga0116217, IMG submission 89697) | Peat soil microbial communities from Weissenstadt, Germany - Sb_50d_4_PS metaG | ecosystem: Environmental > Terrestrial > Soil > Wetlands > Peat | place: Germany: Weissenstadt | collected 2010-09-21 | reverse complement strand
GCGATCACCGACCTCATCACCCACTGGCAGGACCGCTACAAGGGCGTACCCGGAGCTCGCGCCGTGATCGAAGCGCACGTGCGGGAATGGTGCGAGCAGATCCTCGTCGAGGTCGTCCTCGCCGCCCGCAACTCGACCTGGAGGGCAGAGCAGCTTGGGGCGCTACTCTCGCCCACGTCGCTCACGGCCGCCCTGCTACCGCGCCATCTCCTGCATGCGATGCTCCAGAAACGCCTCGCGCAGAAACTCGGCGCACCACGGGCCGGAACGAGTCGGTGAACGCGACCGCCAGCCCGCTGCGGCCGGATCGGGACGGGTCGCGAACGCCCCGCCAGGCTCCACAGGAGAGCTAGCGCTAGCTCGAGGAGAACGGGCTCGTTGAGCCGGCCGTATTGCGACCGGGCGCATCGGCTCGCTGTGGCCCGCGGGCACTCCACCGAGCTTGTCGATCATTTCCGGGCCACAGCGTGGCAGCACGTTCGGCATTTCTGTTGGGAGTCACTGCCGGCGGACCATCTCGACCGGGCCCTTTCGCGTCGGCGGGCGCTTCTGGTCTCTGCTACTTCGTGGCGATCAGCCGCCGTCGGCCCGCGGGAATAGTGAATCATTCACTAAACACACATCCGGCTGGGGCTATGCACAGACGAAGTCAGAATGCAAATTGGCGTGATTAGCAGGCACATTATGTTCTGATCTCTCGCTTCACACGCGAGAGGTCGCTGGTTCGAGCCCAGCCGTGCCCATGCGATTTTGCAGGGATTTGTTGGTGGTCAACCGGTCCCTGTTCCCTCGAATCGGCCTTCCGCGGCCCAAAGCATGGCCCAAGCGGGTCTTGGATGGCCCGCGAACGTGGCACTGAGCTCCGGCCAAAGTGCCATGTTCGCAGCGGGCCACTAGCCCACGCTGCTCGTAGTGGCTTGCGCTACAATGCGCTACATGTCTCAGCCACTCAGTCTCCGATTGCCGGACGCGACGCTCGACCGCCTCGGCGCCCGGGCACGCAGCCGCAGCGTCGCACCACGCACCCTGGCTCAGCGCTACGTCGAGGAAGGGCTGAGAACAGACGAGCATCCGCTGATCCGGTTCGTCGACGGCCCTGCCGGCCGCCGTCCTCGGCTCCAGGGAACCAGGCTCGACGTCTGGGAAGCCATCTCAGTGGTCCGCGACAACGACGGCAACGAGCGAGCCGCGGCCGAGTACCTCGGCATCCGGCTCGGCTTAGTCCAGGCGGCGGTCGCTTATTACGGCGCCCACCAGGACGAGATCGAAGAGTGGATCGACCTCAACGCGCGTGAGAGCGAGGCCGCACACGAGGCCTGGGTCGCCGGACAACAAGCGCTCAAGCGTTGAAGCTGCTGCTCGACGAGATGTTCTCGCCGCTCGTCGCTGCCGAACTGCGCGCTCGGGGGCATGACGCCGTCGCGATCAAGAAGCGCGACAAGTGGCAATCGCTGTCCGATCCCGATGTCGTTGCGCTCGCGCGGACGGAGCGGCGCGCCGTCGTGACGGCCAACCTCCGCGACTTCCGTCAGCTTCACGCCGAGCTGGTCGCACCCAGCGGCGAGGGGCATGCCGGCATAGTGTTCGTTCCGACGAGCTTCCGGCTGACCAGGGCCGCCACCGGCCAGATCGTCGCCGCGCTCGAGACGCGGCTGGCCGAGTACCCAGGCGACGACGATCTCGCCAGCGGTGAGACCTGGATCTGAGCGAGGCGGGCGGCGGCTCAGAGGCGGCTTCGGACCACGTCGCTGTCCGCGCCGGTGAGTAGCCGGTCAAACGCGGCGTGAACGTTCTTGCGCGAGATCCGCTTCTGCACCTGCGCGTAGATCTTGACCGTTGTCTTCGAGTCAGCGTGGCCGACCTGGTCCATGACGTACGGCAGTGGCGCGCCGGCCTCGAGCATCAGGCTGATGTACGTGCGGCGGAGCGCATGTGGCGTGACTTTCGGCAGCCGCGCGATCCCCTGCTCGGCCCGGACCTCGTTGGCGCGATTGACCACCGGCACGAGGACCCGCTCGCGGACGCTGTCCTTGTCGCGCGGGCGACCGCTGTCCGTCGCGAACACGAACTCGTCGACGCTGGCTGGCTTGCGCTCGTCGCGCCAGGTATTCAGCTCCTCGACCAGGTCGAGGTTGAGGTCGACCTCGCGGACGCCGGCGGCCGTCTTGGCCTGCTGGATCACGAGCCGCTGATGTGCCGTGTCGACCGACCGCCACCGCAACGCACAGACCTCCCCCAATCGCAGCCCGGACTTGGCCATCACGGCGATCATCGGCCGCCGGCCGATGCGCTGATCGGACCGCGCTGAGCGATCGAGCTCGCCGGCGACCGCAAGCAGCTCGGCGAGCTCGTCAGCCTCGAGGAATCGCCGAGTCGGCCGAGCCGCCTTGAGCCGCCGTCGCTTGCCGCGCGCCGGGTTGCTCGCCAGCAGTCCCGTGCTCGACGGCGGTATCGAGGATGTTCGCCAGGAGCACGAGGGTCTTGTTGATCGACTCGTTGCTGATGGCGACACGCCGCTGTCCGCGCTTGTCGCGTATCGGCCGCCCGGCCGCGGCCGCCGCGCGGATCCGCTCGCGCTCGATCACCTTCTCGCTGCGGTATTCGTCGACGAACGCGATCGTGATCGCCGAGACCCTGAAGTCAGCGAAGAAGGGCAAGAGGTGCTTCCGCAGCCGCCACTCGTAGTCGGCCTGCGTCGTCGGCCGCAGCTCCGACTTCCGCGCGAACCACCACCGCGACGCGAACTCGTGGAAGGTCGGGTCCTCCCCGCCGGCGGACATGCTCGGCCGCCACACGCCCACCTGGATCTCAGCGAGGATCTGGTCCAAGAGCGCGCTCGGCGTTGCGACACGTCCAGCCGTCTGCGTCGGTGCCGAGCGTCACTACCTCGCGGCGGCCATACGCGCGGACACGCAGGCTGTAGGTGGTGAGCCCGTCCTTCCGCTCGTGCGTTCGGATCTGACCCTGTGACCGCTTCTCCACCGTGAGCGAGTCTACGTCCGACGGCGCGGGCGACGGCGCCACAGGACCGAAAAGAGCTGGCTCCAGGTGCATCTCGAAGTCAATCCGAAGGTGCATCCGGTTCGGCTGCACTTGAGGCCCAGGATCGAGCCATGTTGCCGTTACCGAACTGATCGCGTCGGTGATCGTCCTGATGAGTCAGTCCTAGACTCGATGCATGGCCGACAAGCCCACGACGCAGCCACAGCCGATACGGCCGAGTCCTATGGTCGGGGAAACCCGGGACAAGAAGCAGCGCTGACCTGTCGAGCATCTTGCGCCGGAGCTCGGCGAAACGAGGCCGGGGACTGGCCGCCGTATGCAACACCTAGTCCTGCATTAAGTCCTGCGCAAAGTCATGCACGTCGTGCAGGACCCAGCGGCCTCCGATCGCCCGCCGCTGCTGGGAATTTGCCTCGTGTGTGCGGCCGACTACCCGCCCTCCACGTTGGTCGTTCGGGTAGTCGGCCGCACACAAGCACACTCCATCTCATGGCGGTGGCGGACGGCCTGGATTCGATCGTTGAGTCCGATCCGTGAAGCCGTCTGCTTCAAAACGACAGGCATCGGGGCGGCCCGCTGGTGGGTGGGGACCGGATGGACGAGTATCGGAAGGAACCGAGCCGGCAGATGACTGCACTGTCGCGGACACGGGACAGCAGGCCTGGGCTCGGCGTCTCAGCGACTCCCCTGCTCGTGGCGATTAGCAGGTGCGCGGCCTCGACGCGGGGCGAGACCCCCATCCGTGCCCGCACGGGTATCAGAGCCGAGGGGCTTCGTAACTGCTTGTGTCCGGAGACAGCAGCCGGCGGTGGCGTTGGCCGCCTCGAAATCAATACCGTCGGCGGCGGCGCTGCTTCACCAGGTGAAGCAGCGCCTGCTGCGACCCGGCGGGCGCTGTCCCAACTCGTCCGTGGCGGACACGAGATCAGGCGTGGCGCCGCGGTGACTCCTTGCCGAGGCCATGCGAGCGCCTTGCGAGGGCGCGACTGATCTACTTTGCACCGAGTGTCGGTCATCGCACGCGCGGGCTATAGGCACGGTGTGGTGGCTGGCGCGCCCTCGCAGATGAGTTTGAGGTTGAGTGGAGCTGCGCCCAGGCGCAGCTCGTTGGCCAGGTCCTGAGCCGAGGTCGTGGTGAAGCTGCCGCTGATGTCGCCGCCGTTGTCACCGTTGATTCCGTCCGGGTACTGCTTGTAGTCGATGAACGGAACGGTGATGAGCTGGTTGTCCAGCGTCACGGCGAAGTGCTGGTTGAGCGACTGGCCCAGGCGGCTGACCAGGCTCCCGCGCCGGGCGATCTGCGCGGTCACGTTCTGGAACGCCTTCTTGCCCTTCGAGCTGAAACCGAACGTGACGTCGGGCGCGCCAGTGTTGGGATCCTTGGTCTGCTGGGGATTGGTGATGTCGCTACCCCGCAGCGCAATGTTGTCCTTGAGGACGAAGAACTGGGCGTTCGGCGCGCCGATCGGGGTTGGGTGCGAGAAGTTCGCCGGGATCGCCTGGAGGACCACCCAGCCGCCCGGAACGCTCAGGATCTGCACCTCGGAGGCGCTGACGCCGGACGGCAGCCCGGAGCGTAGATCGGTCAGGTTGTCATCGGGCCCGGACAACAGGCAGTGCTGCCCGGCCACCGGGGCGACTCCCTGGGCGCGCGCGGCCGCCGCGCAGGCAGCGCTGCCGGGCGCCCCGAACATCCAGTACTGGGGTCCGATGCGCGAGTTGGCCGAGCTCAACCAACCCCGCTGCTTGGCGGCCAGCTCCACGGCCTGATAAAGCCCCATGCTCCCCGATCCGGGATTGCCCGGAGCGGAATTCCCGCCGGCGCCCTGGCTGATCGTAAGCGCGGTCGGATCCTGGCTCTGGAGCTGGCTGGCGACGGTCTTGCCGTTTGAGGTCATGACGTTCGCCTCCCAGTCATAGAACGACAGCTGGGCGGTGGTGCCGACCTCCCGCTCCGCCTCGGCGGTGCTTCTGACGTTTGGCAGGATGACCGTGATCTCGTTTGGGCCGGACACAGACACGTGCGTTGGGCCGATCCCCAGAGCCCGCAGCCGTGCTTGCATGGTCTGCACCGTCCGGTCGAGCGCGCCCCGGGTCACGGTAGGGCTCTGGGGGGTCGGCTCGGCCAAGTAGACAAGCTCCACCGAGCCATGGCTCGGCGCCACCGAGCTATGGCTCGGTGTGGTGCTGGTCGGACCAGAACCACGGAGCCCTAAGAACACGCCGACCACGAGCGCCACCACCAGCACGCCAACTGCCGGTACCAGACCGCCGGCCAGTCGCGTGAACCCAGGTCGCCGGCGTGCACCGCCGAGCCGCCCAGACGTCGAGCGTCCGGGCGAGCTGCCGCTAAGGCCGCCTCGGCGCGGTCGGCTTTCGCGCTCGATCTCCTCCGCGATGGCGGACGACACGCGGGCATGCAGCGCTTCTAGGCGCGGCGGCGTCGCGCCGACGTCGCCCAGCTCGCGAAGCAGATCTAGGGGCTGGTCGCGGTCAGGCATGAGACTCTCCGTTCACGATCGGTTCCTCCGAGCCGAACGGCTGTGCGATCGCCGCGACCAGTCGCTGTCTCGCCCTGGCGATTCGAGACCGGATGGTGCCGATCGGAACGCCCAGCGCCGTGGCCGCTTCCGCGTAGCTCAGCTCGCCCCACACGACCAGCAGCAGCGTGTCCCGATCGGCTGCCGGCAGGCGAAGCAGTTCACCTACCAGCTCCGGGGCCAGCGCCCCAACGCTGGTCTCAGGCGACACTGGCCTCGCCGCCGCTACGCGCTGCAGCATTCTCAGTCGCCGCCGCTCCGCCCGTCGATGATCAGCGATCAGGTTGTTAGCGATCCCCAAAAGCCAAGGCAACGCACTCCCATGGTCATCACGAAACACGGCGCGCTTGCGAAACGCGCGGACGAACACCTCAGCGGTCAGGTCCTCGCTCAATTCAGGACCAGTCCGTCTGGCCACGTAGCTCGCCACCGCCCCCAGATGCCTCTCATACAGAGAGGAAAAGATCGCCGGGTCCGAGACCGAGTCACCCAGGATCCGGGCGTCAGATAAGACCGACTCCATACGCGTACATCGTCGCGAGAGTCCAAAAAGTTCGCGCCCCTCCTCGCCGAGCGTTCCTCTACGGACGCGAAACACAGCCGCCCGCTCCCGACCGAGCAGGCGTCGCGTGCATCGCCCGCGTCGCTGGCGCGTAGGACGAGTTGCAAGAGCACGCTCTCGACAGCCCCGGGCGCCTTCTTGGCCTCTGCAGCAGCGACGCCTGGGGCAAGACAGCGCTACCGCGTCGATCGCGAGGGGCTACGCCGCTGCCGTGGCCCGGTTAGGCGTAATCGAGCAGCGGGCGCCCGCGCGGGGTCCGGCCAGACGGACCCGCTTTTCCTGGCGGTTTCAGGCTGCCGCCGCACCTCACCTCGTTGGTCAGCGAATCGCTGACTCTCTCGGGTGGTGCGGCGGCAGCCTGAAACCGCCTGCTCGCGCAGGCATGCTTTCGGCCGCGTGCCCCACACGACAACTAGCTGCTCGCCTTGCCGTACGGTTGGCGCTGTTGACCCGATCCTGAGCGTCGTTCATTCGGCGCGAGTTCGCCGTAGAAGTATGAGGCGGTCACGCCGCCGTCTATGAGGAAGTCGCTGCCGGTGATGAACGCGCCGTCGGGGCCCATCAGGAGCGCGCCGAGGGTTCCGACCTCATCCGGGGTACCGGCCCGTCCTACCGGGCTCAGGTCGATCATGCGTCGGTATCCCTCGCCGCGAGGGCCGCTCAGTTCGTCCTTGGCGAGCGGTGTGATGATGATGCCTGGGCTGATCGTGTTGATCCGCGCGCCGCGCTTGCTCCATCGAACGGCCTCGGCCATCACGCGTAGGGCGTTTCCGCGCTTGGCCAGCTGGTAGGCGTGGAGGGAGTCCGTTACCTGGTCGGGTTGAAGCATGGGCAGCGTCAACAACTCATCGGGTGGTGTCATCGCCAGAGCGGCGTCTTGCTCGGCGGTCAGGGCGCCGAGGCGGTGCCCGGATTGGGATGCGATCACGACCCCGGCGCCGCCGCGCGCGATGATGTTCCCGAACTCCTCGAGTACGACCGCGGTGCCGTACAGGTCGACCGTGAGGATGGTCTGGGGTGATGCCTGGCTGGGTGACACGCCCGCTGCCTGGATCAGGCCCATAACGTTGCCCAACTTGGTTGCCGTCTTCACCACGGCCTGAATCGACTGGCGTGAGGAGATGTCGACGGTGGCGGTGCTTACGTCAAACCCGGCGTTGCTGAGTATGTCGGCCGCCGTGTCGGCGTTCTCCTGGTGAAGATCGGCCAGCACGACATGCTTTCCCGCGCTGACCCGGCGGGCTATTGCCTGGCCGATCAGTCCTGGTCCTATGACAACGATGACTTCACTCATCACATCTCCTCTGCTGTTGGCTTGTTTTGCACGCAGGGAGGCCGCGGCGATGCGGAGCGTGCGACGTGGTTGACCGGCCCCGATGCGGCGCCGTGGGGATCAGCCCGCCTGGGCGGTCGGGCGGATGAGGATCTCGTTGAGGGTCACGCTCGCCGGCCTTGAGACGGCGAAGGCGATGATCTCGCCGATGTCCTGCGCGCTGATCGCTAGTGGACTGTCTCAGTTTTAGTTGGTGATTGCATCGAGGGTGACCCGTCCGCGGCGAACCTTCTCGAGTATCTGCTCCGTTGTTGCGGTCCAGGTGAATGGCTGTGGGTCCTGGTTGTGCGCGGCGAGGTAGGTCTCGATCGCTTCGATCAGGTCAGGAGCGCTGTGAAAGATCCCGCGGCGGATCGCTTTGTCGGTGAGCCGGCCGAAGACCAGCTCGACCATGTTCAGCCAGCTGCTGGAGGTCGGCGTGAAGTGCAGCTCGAACCGCGGGTGGCGGGCGAGCCAGGTCTTGACGTTGGGGTGGCTATGGGTGGCGTAGTTGTCGAGGATCAGATGGACCTTCAGCCGCGTGGGGACCTCACGATCGATCGTCTTGAGGAACTTCAGGAACTCGACGTGGCGATGGCGGGGCAGGCACTGGCCGATCACCGAGCCGGTGAGGACGTCCAGCGCGGCGAACAGGGTCGTGGTGCCGTTGCGCTTGTAGTCATGGGTCATCGTTCCCGCCCGCCCCGGCTTCATCGGCAACGACGGCTGCGTGCGGTCCAGTGTCTGGATCTGGGACTTCTCGTCCATGCACAGGACCACCGCCTTCTCCGGCGGGTTCAGGTACAGGCCGACGACGTCGACGAGCTTCTCCTCGAACTTGGGATCGTTGGACAGCTTGAACGTCTCGACGCGGTGCGGCTTGATCCCGCGCGCGGACCAGATCCGCTGCACCGTCGCCGCCGACACACCGGTCCGGGCGGCCATCGTGCGGCAACTCCAGTGCGTCTCGCCAGGCGGCGTCTCCTGCAACGTCAGACGCACGATCTCCTCGACCTCGCTGGCGGGGATGGAGGGCTTGCGCCCGCGTCCCGAACGGACCGCGGAGAAGTTCTTCAGCCCATCCTCGGAGAACCGCTCACGCCACGCAGCGACCGTCGCGGGCGCCACCTGGACCTCACTCGCGATCCGCGTGTTCGCGAACCCCTCAGCAGCCATCAACAACGCACGCGCGCGGAGCACATCACGGTGCGGCGCCGTGCGCGAACGAATCAGCTTCTCCAACACCGAGCACTGCTCATCGATGAGGAGAAGCGCGGGGGTAGCAGCGCGTATACCCCATCGTACCACCAACCATCAGCTATTTGCGAGACAGTCCACTAGCTGCTCGTCCATCTTCTCGGCGCCGGCCTTGGTCTCGGCGTGAGTGATGTGGTCGGTCAGCTCGGTCGCGACGGCGCCGGGCTCGATGACGGTAACGCGGATGTCGGGCTGCAGCTCCTGCCGCAGAGCTTCTGAGAAGCCGTTGATGCCCCACTTCGCGGCGGCGTAGACGGCGTTGCCCGGTCGGGCGGTGCGCCCCGCGACGGAGGAGATGTTGATGAGGTCGCCGCCGCCGTCGCGCAGCTGCTCGAGGAACACCTCGGTGATCGCCCCGAGGAGGTTGGTGGCCATCATCGGCGCGTAGTCGTCGTGTTGATCGGCGGAGAAGGGGCCGAGCAGCATCATCCGGGCGTTGTTGATGAGGATGTCGGCGCCGCCCAGTTCGCTCTGCACCCGCTCGGCGGCTGCTAGGAGCGAGTCGCGGTCGGTGACGTCGGCTCGGATCGCGATCGCGGTCGCGCCGAGCTCGGCGGCGAGAGCCTCGATGCGGTCGACGCGGCGGGCCAGCAGCGCGATGCGGTGGCCGTCGGCGGCCAAGGCTCGCGCGGTGGCTTCGCCGATGCCTGAGGACGCGCCAGTGATGACCGCGACACGGCCTGGGGCGTGATCGGTGCTCATGGTGATCTCCTTGGTTTCAGATGGAACGGGTGTGACGGCGGTCAGTGGGGTTGCGCGGGGGCAAGCCGGATCGTGGTGGCGCGAGCCATCGGCGCGGTGATCCGCTGAGTCGCGCTCGAGGAGGCGCCGTACTTCTCGCGGTAGGCGCTGTCGATAGCGTCCTCAACGTCGCCGTCGGCAGGGAGGAACTGCACGTCCTGATCGACGCCGCCTGACCAGATGCGCCCCGTGCCGCGCCGCCGGGCGGCGCGGTACGAGGTGGCCGATGGGCCGTTGACCGAGCGGACGTAGACGTCGTCACCGTCGCGGACGGCCCAGATAGTCACTCGTCGGCTAAGCGTCCCGTCGCGGCGACGCGACGCGATCTCCAGCTCGCCGGCGGCCCCGAGGGCGGTCAGCTCGTCGTTGGTCCAGTGCGGCATCGTGTCCCCCCGTTGTTCGCAAGATCGCTCATCAGGTCTCAGGTTCATCGTCTGAGACCACTCAAGCACGCCTGCGGGGAGAGTGGGAGGCCCTGTCACGGGGGTACTGACAGGGCACCCCTACGTAGTCGAAGCGGGTTTACCCTGATGTCCATGGACCCGAGCAATGACGGCACCGAGTTCCTCTCCTCGCGCCGGGCGCGGATCACGCCCGAGCAGGCCGGGCTGCCGAGCTACGGCACTCGCCGCGTGCCGGGTCTGCGCCGCGAGGAGGTCGCTTCGCTGGCCGGGGTGAGCGTGGAGTACTACAAGCGGCTGGAGCGCGGCAACCTCAGCGGTGCCTCTGACCTCGTGCTCGATGCGCTCGCGCGTGCGCTGGCGCTCGATGACGCCGAGCGCGAGCACCTGTTCGAACTCGCCCGCGCCGCTGGACCCGTTCCCCCGCGACGGCGGCGCAGCAGCCAACGGAATGTCCGCCCCACCGTGCAGCGGATCCTCGACGCGCTCGACGCTCCGGCCGTCGCGCGCGCGGCCTACGGCGACTATGTCGCGGCCAACGCGCTCGGCCGGGCGCTGTACGCGCCGCTGTTTGAGAGCCGCGAGCAGCCCGCCAACAGCGCGCGGTTCACCTTCCTGGACCCGGCCGCGACCGACTTCTATCCCGACTGGGATCGGGTCGCGTCAGATCTGGTCGCGCACCTGCGCTCGGAGGCCGGGCAGAACGCGTACGACCGCGCGCTCACCGACCTCGTCGGCGAGCTGTCGACCCGCAGCGAGGAGTTCCGCAAGCGCTGGGCCGCGCACAACGTGCGCTTTCACCGCACCGGCACCAAACGCATCCATCACCCCATCGTGGGGGAGATGGAGCTCAGCTACGAGACGATGGAACTCCCGGCCGATCCCGGGCTCGCGATCGGCGTGTATACCGCCGAGCCCGGCAGCCGCTCCGATCAGGCTCTGCGGCTGCTGGGCAGCTGGACAGCCCCGCCAACCGAGCAACCGGCGCCATCCGACGAACAAGCCCACCGCCCGTGAAGCCGGTCGTTTCGGGACCACCGCGCCCGTCGGTCTTGTCCGGCTAAGCCGCGATCGCGATCGTGGGGACGCCTCCGGCCCTCCCTGCGATCGCAACAGCCGCATCCCTGTCAATCAACGGAAGGACCACCCATGCCCGACGCCCCCCAGACTCCAGCACAACGACTGATCGGCGACTTCGCGCCGAAGATGGTGTCACTGACCGACGAGGTCCTCTTCGGCGACATCTGGAGCCGCGAGGAACTCCCGCGCAGAGACCGGAGCCTGATCACCGTCGCCGCGCTGATCACCAACGGGAACACCGAGCAGCTCCGTTCTCACCTGGCGCTGGCGCGTGAGAACGGCCTCACGGAGACCGAGCTCAAGGAGGCGATCGTGCACCTCGCGTTCGACGCCGGTTGGCCGCGCGCGATGTCCGCGATCGCGGTCGCCAAAGACGTGTTCACCCACTAACCGCTGAACAAGGAGACCACATGGACCATCGATACCTCGGACGCACAGGCGTCTCGGTGACCAAGCTGTGTCTCGGCGCCATGATGTTCGGCGACTGGGGCAACAAGGATCACGACGAGAGCATCCGGATCATTCACCGCGCGCTCGACGCGGGGATTAACTTCATCGACACTGCCGACGTGTACTCCGCGGGCGAGTCGGAGGTCATCGTTGGCAAGGCGCTGGCCGGCGGCAAACGGGAGCACGTCGTGCTCGCCACCAAGGTTCACTTCCCGATGGGCGATGACGCCAACGAGCACGGCAACTCACGCCGCTGGATCATCACCGAAGTCGAGAACTCGCTCCGACGGCTGCAAACCGACTGGATCGACCTCTACCAGATCCACCGCCCCGACCCGAACACCGACATCGACGAGACCCTCGCCGCGTTGAGCGACCTCGTCCACCAGGGCAAGATCCGGTACTTCGGGCACTCGACCGTCCCCGCCTCGGAGATCGTCGAGGCTCAGTGGACAGCTGACCGGCGCGGCCGGGAGCGCTTCCGCTGCGAGCAACCGCCCTACTCGATCCTCACCCGGGCGATCGAACACGACGTGCTCCCCACCTGCCAACGCTACGGCATGGGCGTCATCACCTACAGCCCCCTCGCCGGCGGCTGGCTATCCGGCCGCTGGCGCAAAGACGCCGGCCAGCAAAGCTCGACGCGGTCCGAGCGCCTCCCCGACCGTTTCGATCTCTTGCTGCCGGCCAACCAGCGCAAGCTCGACGCGGTCGAGCAGCTGGTCCAACTGGCGGACGAGGCCGGCATCTCGTTGATCGAGCTGGCGATAGCGTTCGTCGTGCGCCACCCGGCTATCACCGCGGCGATCATCGGCCCGCGGACGATCGAGCACCTCGACTCTCAGCTGACCGCGGCCGAAGTCACGCTCCCCGACGACGTGCTCGACCGCATCGACCAAATCAACCCGCCCGGCGTCACGATCAACCACGCCGACAACGGCTGGACACAACCCGCCCTACAGCCCACGCTAAGACGCCGATAGGCGGGGCGCAGCCAGCGCGTGACCAACCGACGCGCCGGTTTGGTCCGCCCTGCATCCGTGGCGGCGCGGGCATCACGGAGCCGGAGCAACCAGCCTCGGAACGCGCGGATACGAGGGCACTCCGAACTCGCCGTGCTGCCACAAGAGAGCTGGGCCACGGAGCGGTTCCGTGGCCCAAGAGAATGAAAACTCCCTGCAAACGGGACGTCGGTTTTGTGTCACCTAACTCGCACTAACGGGCACGAACACTCTGCAAATTGGCCGAGGCGTTCATGAGTCGCGAGGATCAGCCGGTCATAGGCGACCTCGTCGCCGTCGGCGAGGACGACACGCCGGCGCCCGCGGTCGAGGCCCGCGCCGACACGCCGAGACGCCACTCGGCATCGAGCGTGTCGCAAGGAAAGTGGACGCGATCGACCGGGTGCTCGCCGGCGAGCAGCTCCTTCGACAGCGGCGGTCGCGTGTAGGGCAGGTGGCGCTCCTCGCCGACCATCACGAGCTCGCCGTCGAACCCGGCCTTACGCGCTGCCTGCGCCGCCCGCAGCCCGGCCAGACCAGCCGGGATATTCTCAACTCAGACCTCCACGCCGCGCAGGTTGCCAAACTGAAGTCAGTTCGGTGCTGCAACGACGCACGCCCCGCCCTGTCAAACGCCCATGACTGATAGCTCTCCCCTTCGCGTCGCAATCGTCGGCGCCGGACCCAGCGGCTTCTACGCTGCGGGCCAGCTGCTCGCCCTCGCCGAGCCGCAGTTCGCGGTCGATCTGTACGACCGGCTGCCGACGCCGTATGGGCTCGTCCGGTCGGGCGTGGCTCCGGACCATCCGAAGATCAAGTCGGTCACCCGGGCCTACGACAAGACCACCGAGCACGAGCGCTTCCGCTTCTTCGGCCACGTCGAGCTGGGCAGCGACATCGGTCGCGAGCATCTGCTCGAGCACTACCACGTCGTGCTGTACACGATCGGCACCGCGACCGACAAGCGGCTCGGGATCCCGGGCGAGGACCTCCGCGGCTCGCACCCCGCCACCGAGTTCGTCGCCTGGTACAACGGCCATCCGGACCACTCGGGGCTCGAGGTCGATCTCCATGCTAGGCAGGCGGTCGTCGTCGGGGCGGGCAACGTCGCGATCGACGTCGCGCGCATGCTGGCGCTGGCCCCGTCCGAGCTCGCGATCACCGACACGGCCGACCACGCGATCGAGGTGCTGAGTGCCAGCGGGATCGAGGAGATCACGATCCTCGCCCGCCGGGGCCCGCTCCAGGCCGCCTTCACGAACCCCGAGCTCCTCGAGATGGGTGAGCTCGAGCGCGGCGACGTCGAGGTAGTCGGCGCCGAGCTCGACGAGCTCTCGGCGGTCGCGCTCGGAGAGGCCGATAAGACCCGCCGGCGCAACGTCGAGATCATCCAGGACTACGCCGCCCGGCCGAAGACCGGCAAGCCGATCACCGTCCGCTTCCGCTTCCTCGCGTCGCCTGTCGAGTTGCTCGGCGACGCCGACGGTCACGTTCGAGCTGTGAAGATCGAGAACAACGCGATCGTCGCGCGTGACGATGGCTCGCTCGCCGCGCGGGGCACCGGGACGTTCGACGAGATCCCGGCCCAGCTCGTGTTCCGCTCGATCGGCTACACCGGGGTGCCGGTTGCGGGGATCCCGTTCGACGAGCGCCGCGGTCTGATCCGCAACGAGGGCGGGCGGGTGGTCGACGCCGCCGGCACGCACGAGCTCGGCGAGTACGTGTCGGGGTGGATCAAGCGTGGCCCGTCCGGAGTGATCGGAACCAACAAGAAGGACTCTCAGGACACCGTCGACAAGATCCTCGAGGACGCGGCCGCCGGCCGGCTCAACGACCCTGTTTCAGACGACATCGAGGCGATGATCGCGTCATATTGCATCCACGCGGTCACCTGGGAGGGCTGGCGGGCGATCGATGCGATCGAGACCACGGCCGGCGAGGCGTCGACCCCCGGACGGCCGCGGGTCAAGCTCACCGAATGGGCCGCGCTCCGCGAAGCGGCCAAGAGCGCGCTGACGGACCAAGCTCGCCGCTGATCAGGCGGCGAGCTGTTCCACGGCCTTGCGCTAAGCGTCGATCAGGCTGATCGCGCTCTCCGGACAGGTGCCTCCTCGACCTCTCCGGCGAGCTCACGCAGATCGTCGGGAACGTCGATCGGTTCGCCCCCGCGAATCGGCACGTCGACCTCGTCGTCTTTGCTCAGGAGCTGCGGGGCGAGCGTGTAGCAGCGCCCGTGGCCCTGGCATGCCTCGCTCACGCAGAGCTTCACGACCTCACGTCCCAACGCAGGGCAGGGTGCTCAGCGAGATCATCGCGCCACCGCCGCGCTCCGTCAGCTACGCGTCGGTGGCCAGCTCGAAGTCCGGAATCACCTTCAGCCACTCGTCCACGGCGATCGCCATCTCGCGCCGGGCCAGGTGCATGCCGAGACAGCGATGCGGGCCACTGGCGAACCCGAAGTGGTTGTTGCGCTTGCGGTCGATGACGAACTCATCCGCGCGCTCACAGTGCCGCGGGTCGCGGTTCGCCCGCGACATGAGCCCATAGACCATGTCGCCCTTCTTCAGCTGGACGCCGTGGAACTCGACGTCACGGGTGACCTTGCCCCTGTCGCCGAAGATGATCGTGTAGTGGCGGAGCGTCTCCTCGACCGCCAGCGGAATGATCTCCGGGTCCTCGATCAGCCTCCGGCGGTGCTCCGGGTGCTGAGGCCAGATGGTGGAACATGTAGGCGAGCTCAGCGCGCGTGGTGTCGAGTCCCGCCAGCGTGAGCACCGTGCACATGTCGAGCAGTACTTCGCCGTCGAGCGGCTTGTCGTCGAATCGGGCGTGGAGCAGGTAGGAGAACAGGTCGCCCTCCCGGCAGGGATCGTCGAGCTGCTCGGCCCAGAACATGCGCATCTCATCGAGCGCGGTGGCCATTCCGGCAGCCCCTTCCGGGTCACCGCCGAAGCCGCCGAAGAACGCGTCGACCCAGCCTACGAACACGTCGGTGTAGGAGGTCGGCACACCGATCACGGTCAGGAAGGCCGCCGTCGGGAAGCGCAGCGCGAACTCCTCGAAGAAGTCGCACTCGCCCTTGGGCACGATCGGCTCGATGAAGCTGGGGCAGATCTCCCGCATCATCGGAGCCGCGGCCTCCATCGCCTTCGGCGAGAACCACGGGTTCAGGATCCGGCGGTACTCGATGTGGTCCGGGGCGTCGACCTGGGTCGGCACGAACCGGTAGATCGGATCCGGCTCCCACGGAGTGATCGACGCGCTCGAGAAGATCTCCGGGGTCTTGTAGATGTCATTGACGGCGTCGTGCTGTGTGAACACCCAGTAGGCGCCCTCGGTGTACTTGTTGTAGAAGTGCGGGCAGCTCTCGCGCAGCTCGTTGGCCAGCTCCCAGTAGGGCCGAGAAGACGCGTCTTGGAGAAGTCGTGATCCATGACCGGCCAGCCCGTGACCTCGTCCCATGCCGCTCCGCGATGACGCTCGATTCCATGTCTGATCTCCCTTTCTCGTCCAGACGGGTTCACGTGCCGGCGTGTGCTTCGGCCATCTCTGGTTTGCTCGCGCCGACTCGCTCGGCGATGTCGCGCCCGGCGAGGAAGCCGAACACCATCGCCGGCCCGAGCGTGCCACCCGCGCCACCGTGGGTCATGCCGAGCGGCGAGGACATCGCGTTGCCGGCGGCGTACAGCCCGGGGATGACGTCGCCGTCGACGTCGATCACGCGCGAATGGGTATCGGTGAGGGCCCCGCCCTTCGTTCCGAGCGCCGCTGAACACCTGGATCGCGTAGTACGGGGGCGTCTCGACCGGGCCGAGCGAGGCCCTCGGCGTCCCGTCGCGCAGCGTCGGGACGCCCCACCACTGGTCCTGCGCGCTCCAACCCCGCTTGAAGTCGTGCAGCTCGCGCGCGTTGGCGTTGAAGCGCTCGACGGTCTGCTCGAGCACATCCCCGGGGATGCCGAGCTTCTCGGCCAGGCCCGCGACCGTGTCCGAAGACGTGATCCAATCGGTACGGGCTTCTCCGTGCCGCCCAGACCGCCGGCAAAGCCGTATTTGTCGAGCCAGGTCTGATCGAAGACCAGCCAGCACGGCAGGTTGCGATACACGCCCATGATCGTGTCCTGCTCGTGGAACGCCGACGAGCGGGCCCGCGAGGCGTCGTCCGCCGTGCCTATTATTGCCGCGAGACTCACCCCCTGCTGCCGAGGAGGATTGTGGCGCCCCAACCACCGGGCCCGAGAACGAGACGAGATACCGGCGGCGTCGCCGCGTCCTCGCGCAGCAAGCGCGACGAGATCCTGCGGACGGCGACTGCGTATTTCGGCGAGAACGGTTACGAGGCGACGAAGCTCGCCGACGTGGCGGCGGCCGTCGGGATCGGTTCAACCGCTCTGTACCACTACTTCGAGTCGAAGCTGCACTGTCTGTACGTGATCATGGGGGACGCGCTTGGCTTCTTTCGAGCTGATTTCGACCGCCACACGAGCGAGCACGAGGACTACATGGACGCGCTACTGGCCGTGCTCCGCGGCGCCTATGACCTGAGCGAGCAGGATGTCCTGCGAAACCGCGTGCTGGTCGCCGAGCAGGGCCTGGTTGGTGTGCGCCGGGCATCGCAGGGCGAGGAGGAGGCACGAACCCTGGCTCGCGCGCGGATCCAAGATGTCGAGTTCACCTGGGCGACTTTTCTCGTGCGCGGCATGGAGCAGGGGCTGTTGCCGGAGACCGACCCCCGGCTGCTCACTCGCGCGCTGCTCGGGCTGTACAACAGCATCTGGCACTGGTACCGCCCGCGGGGCCAGGTCAGCCTCGAAGCGGTGACGGAGTTCTTCATCCGCCGTCAGCTGGCGATCCTCGGTCTTCCGCCCGAGCTCGCGGACGGTGATCGCTCACCGGCGCCGGCCGTCGCCGGGAAGGCGACCACCACCGCCCGCACGGCCCGCGGGCGCCGACGCTCGACCCGCTAG
>Ga0116217_10002433_pt1 | contig 17320 bp, 12 predicted proteins | sample Sb_taG_6_FD_89697 | JGI IMG/M metagenome (GOLD analysis project Ga0116217, IMG submission 89697) | Peat soil microbial communities from Weissenstadt, Germany - Sb_50d_4_PS metaG | ecosystem: Environmental > Terrestrial > Soil > Wetlands > Peat | place: Germany: Weissenstadt | collected 2010-09-21 | reverse complement strand
TGCTTGCCAGTCGCGTCTCGGACCGGGCCATCCTATGGGGAAAAATAACCGTGAGCGTCGCCTATGCGTGGGGGTTGGCCCTGATCGGCCTGTTGCTCGGGTTGGTGGTGTCTAATCGATTGTCGGGACAGGGCCATTGGGAGTTTTATCATCCCATCGGTATCTTCCTGGAAACGCTCGTCCTGACCCTGTTGGGCAGCTTGCTTTCCGCTAATGCAGGAGTATTGATTTCGTTGCGAGCGGCGACTCTGCGGCAGGCTCAGCAAACGATGGCCGTCGGCACGCTGATCCTGCTGATAGCCATTGTTCTGATCCTCAAATCTGTCCCGTCCGGCGAGATCGAGAGGCTGACTGAGTCTCAGCTTATTCTGTTCTTCATCGGCGGATTTACGTTGACGAATCTAATACTGATGGGGATCTTATCAGCCAGCTTCCAGCGTTCGCGCTTGATTTGAGCCTGGGAAATGGTGTCAGGAATCTGACCGCAAAAAGGCCGAATAAAGCTTGCTCTGACTTAATGTCATCGTGTACGCTTTAATCAATGGGAGAAGGGCGTGCTGAAAAAAAGGGGTTGGCCCTGCTGAAGGGTTTGCTGCAGCACTCTCCGTTTGTCCTGAAGAACTTCAAACACTACTTCCAGAACCTTTACCGGCGCGAGGTTCGGCGCACCAACGTAGTGGCGCCCTACGCGGCGATTCTTTACGTCACGCACAAGTGCAACCTGGCCTGCACCTACTGCACGCAGAAGGAACCGGACGTTTTCAGCCAGGAACTGCCCACCGCCGAAACCATCAAGCTGCTCCGCATCGCTCGCAAAGAGACCGACTCAATTTTGTTTACGGGCGGGGAGCCGACGCTCCGCAACGATATCGAGGAGCTGGCGCGCGCCGCGCGGCACGACTTGAAATACCGCTCTGTGCTACTGATTACGAATGGCACGCTGCTTCACAAGCGGCAGGGTTTGTTTGACTCCCTGCACAGCCTGGTGGTGAGCCTGGACTCACTCGAAGCGGATTCGTCAAAGCCCATGTCGAAGCCGGCGGTTCTTGCGCGGGTGCTCGAGAATCTGCAACTGGCCAAGTCGCGTTTTCGGAAGCCCTCGGACATCACCATCAGCACAGTGATTGAAGAATGGAACATTGCTGACATCGAGCGCATTATGGACTTCTGCGGCGAGCAGGGATTTGTCTTCGCCACGCAGACGGCGCTGAACGAAAAACTGCCCAACCTGCGTTTGCGGCAGAACCCCCGCTACCAGGCGCTGGTGGATAAGATCGTCGAGCGGCGCCGAGACCGCGCTCAGCCCATCAACGGCACGCCCAAGCTGATTCGCACTTTGCTCGAATTCGGCGATTTCCAGTGTTTTCCCACCATGTTCCCGCGCATTTACCCCAACGGCGATGTCTTCTACCCCTGCGAGCCGCTCAAAAAGATCGGAGGCAACCTGCTGCGCGAGGGATCGTTCACGAAGGTCTTCGCGCGCGGCCGGAAACTCTACGGCGACATCCCCGATTGCCACGGCATCTGCCATCTCTTCGGAAACGTGCTCTCGTCCTACTACGCGAAGGATTTCTGGGGACTGGCGGGGGACACGATAAGGTAGGTTTCAGGTGCCGTGAGTCAGGTGCCAGGTTTCGGATGACAGGCACGCGCGAGCGGAGAAAACTAAAGTGTAAAGGTTAAAGGGTAAAGTCTGACTTCAAACCAACGCTTTCTTCTTGATCAATCGGTCCTCCGCTTTCATACTTTACCCTTTACACTTTAACCTTTCCCTACTGCCTGAGTATTGGCAGTTCCTTCCGCAGCAGGTTTCGCAGCGTGTTTTCGGCGACGCGTGCCAGGTGCTCGGCGAAGACGCCGTCGTAGCGGAAGCGCGCGGTGCGCATCTCAATTGATTCCCAGGTAATCTCGAGGTCCCAGGTCTGCGCCTGCGCCTCGGGCTCGCCTGGAGCAGTAACGGGGCGCGCCTCGAGTTCGCGCACCCGGATCACCGGAATCTCCTCGAGAGTGTGCTCGCGCTCGTCGACCACAAACAACCGATCGGGATTCACGAAAATACTGACGAGTCGAGAAGGGCGATCAGCTCCGTGAGGGATGAACGCCCCGCCGTTCAGGACCACGAGGGCGTCGAACTCGCGGGCCTGGGCGTCGACTGATTTCGCTTGCGGCTTGGCGCGCACCAGCAGACCGAAAGCCATCAGCGCGATGCCGAGAAGCAAATCCGCGAGCCCGCCGTTGGCGTGCTTATATCGCCAGCCCAGCAAGCACCCCAGCGCCGCCATCAGGAGCCGGACCGCAGACCATTCCCAGATTTTCCGGCGCAACGCCCTGATTTTGGGAATTATTAGAATGGCCGTGAAGAGCACAGAGAGCGCCGCTCTTTTTAGCGCCAGCCGGAACCGGACGCTGGTGGGAACGACGGCCGGGGAGTTCTTTTCATCAGCCATGGGACTTCTCAGCAAACGAATCTGGGTGAGAACTCAGAAACGTGTGTCATTCCGAAGAGCCGCAGGCGGTGAGGAATCTCGCCCTGCCCTGAAAGAATTCAGGGCGAGGTTCCTCGTTTGCTCTCTCGAAACTCACGTCATTCCCGCGAAAGCGGGAATCCATTGTGTTCCGGACCAACGTTGGGCCCCCGCTTTCGCGGGGGTGACGACGTCTGTGGTTTTCATTCCTTCGGGTGGGACGACGGCCCATGCCCGCTCGGAATGACATCCTGGAGGCGTTCTCACACAGACTCAAGCGCCGCCCCTACCGGTTGTTCTTGTTCAAGTGCTCGACTACTTGTTGCGGGCTTGTCACCAATGTCACGATTTCCATTGCCGGCGACTTCCAATGCGGACAGGCGGAATTGAGCTGCCCTTCCTGTTCAAGGCAAGCAATCACCGGCTGCCAGTACGGCGACATTACCAACAGGGGTTTGCTTCCGCCCACGGTCTTCGAGAGGCTGGCCTTGTTCATCATCTCCCACACCAGCGCCAATTCCGCCAAGGTGCCTGTTCCGCCGGGCAGGACCACGTAGGCATCGCCACGCTCGATGAGCGTCATGATGCGCTCGGGAAAAGATTTCGTGCGCACCTCCTCGATGATCCAGGGATTCGCCTTGGCGGTCCAAACCTCGCAAGTCACGCCGATGGTATGCCCGCCCGCCTCGCGCGCCCCTCGCGCCGAGGCTTCCATTAATCCCCGGTATCCGCCATTGCAGACGGCAAACCCTGCTTCAGCCAAGAGTCTCCCAAGCAGCCGAGCTTCTGCATAAGTCTGGCTCGCTTCGCCGGGCAGTGAACTTCCGAATACAGTTACCACTTTCAGTGCCATAGCCGCAGATTAACGCACATCAGGGCGGTGTAGCGCCGACCTTCAGGTCGGCATGTGTTCACCCAAGAAAGTGAAACGCCAGATGGTCTGTCACCCTGAGCGCAGCGAAGGGTCTCTGCAGTTATTCTCTGAGTCAAACTGCGGGGATGCTTCGCTTCGCTCAGCATGACAGCATATTCCTGGCGTGTCTTGCCTGTCTACGTAACGCAACACTAGTTTCCGCCCCGCCGGGAGCCCGGGATCAACGTCTTGCCCCGAGAAAACCAATCATAAACGGTCGTTGCGATTTGGTCGAGCGTAGCTTCGGCTTGCGCGTCCTCGAGGGGGTGGCTATTTCCAATGATGGAGAAGGCAAGGCGCTTGCCGGAGGGCAGATCCAAATAGCCGGAAAGCGCGTTCACTCCCTCGAGAGTCCCGGTTTTAGCGTGGATTCTACCCTTCAGGCGTGTTCCCTTGAAGCGATCTGCCAAAGTTCCGTCCACCCCGGCCACCGGCAGGCTATCAAAGAAATCGTCAAAGGACGGTCCGCCTGCCATGTGAACCAGCAGCTCGACGACGGTTTCCGGCGTCACCAGATCATCTCGCGAGAGGCCAGAGCCGTCTGCGAATACTGTCTCGCCCGGTTTGGCGCCGGCTTGCTGTACAAAATCACTTAGCACATGCAGGCCGTCGTCGAGGCTGCCGCCTTGCTTCACTTGGCGCCCGAGCGTGCGCAAAAGCAGCTCGGCGTAAAGATTCCGGCTCTCCTTGTTGGTCAGCTTCACGATTTCCCGGAGCGGTTGGGAGTCATGCTCGGCCAAGACCACGCGTGGCGAGGCTTGCGTAGCAGTGCGGCGGGCCAAAGCTGCCTCAAGCTGTGTGACCTGCCGAACCTCGACGCCACCTTTAACAATCGTTCCGGAATCTTCGAGAGCCTTGCGGAAGAGTTCGCCCACGAGCTCCGCCGGATGAGCGATGGCCACGTGCTCGTCAGCCTCGCCCGAGCCCAAAGGGATTTGGCCCCAAACGTCCAGGCGCGTGGAATCGAGAGCGCGTTCGACGAACAAGTGGCTCTCGCTTCCTGATGCGGCAGTTCCGAGACCGTTGTTGATCTGGTAATAGTCCGGCAGCGGGTCGAGAGAAACCTGGGCAGGGTCGCCGAGTTTCAAGCCCGGCTTGATTCTAAGGAGCAGGGCATTCGAATTGAATGCCAGAGCCGACACCGTCGCCCCATAGCCCCACTCGAGATCCTCGGCGGTCCAGCCGTGGGTGTAAGGCTCGAAATCGAAATAACTTTCGTCGGCCAGCAAGGGGCCCGTGACCTCGATCACGCCATGCGCTCTTACCTGCGCCGCCATATCCTCGAGAGCCGTGCAGGTGTGATTTCCAGCTTGGCTGGCGCTCGCAGGCGGCAAAACGTCTCCGCAAAGTGTAGGGTCTCCTCTCCCAACAAGGTAAAGGCGCGGTACGATTCCCTGGGCCGGCGGTCCGGAGTCGCTTTCCACGGTGGTGCGGAAGACGAAACCCGGTCCAAGCTTCTCGAGCGCTGCTGACGTGGTGAACAGCTTCATATTCGAGGCGGGATGGAAAAGATGCTGGGCATTGAGGTTGAAGAGAATTCTCCCGCTCGGCAGTTCCGCAACTTCGATGCCCCAGAAGCCGCGTGAAGCGTCGCTCGCGCGAAGGATTTGATCCAGGCGGGCGGCGAGCGAAGGAGCGGGACGCTGTTTTGCCGGCGGCCCCGCCGCAATACTGGGCATTGCCGCGCAGGCCAGCATGAGCACTAGGAAGGAGAGATAGGGAGTTTGGCGCTTCGATGCGAGGTTGAGAATTGATAGTCGAAAGTCGGAAGCCAGGCACGCATGCAACGAGTTCATGGATGCCATCTTATAGAGTCGATAGTCGAGAGTCGAGAGTTGAAGAGTCTGGGAGTCGACCCAATTAAGCCCCGAAGAAGCGACCCACCACAGCCCAGGCCAATGGCTCATAAGCGCTAAGATAAGCGTGTGCCTAGGGTCCCGAAGGGACCCAAGATCATTAGCCGTAGGTGAAACCTACGGGCCGGCGGGGCAAAAAAAAAGTATCCGACCCTGAAAGGGTCGAACCTTCGACCCCTGCGGGGTCGGAGAAGATCAAAAGGTGGGGGCTTCATATCCGTAGGTTTCACCTACGGCTAATGATATTAATGCCCTTCGGGCATTTCGCATCTTCCACACGCTTATCTTAGCGCTTGTGGGCCGTTGGCCTGGGCTTTGCTAGCTCGCCCATTCGGGGCTCATGCGGGATGCGGTAGTTTGCCAGTCCCGAGGAATTTCAGTACGATGGCTCATCTGAAATTCAACTGAGGTCCGAACTTATGTGGCGCCTTCTGAAACGCCTGATCGTATCCATACTGATTCTGCTTGTGCTGTTGGTGGTGGGCGGGGGCGGATGGCTGTACTGGCGCGCCCGCGCCAGCCTTCCCCAACTCGACGGAACGGTCCAAGTGGCCGGACTTTCAGCGCCTGTCGAGGTGTTGCGCGACGCGCGGGGAGTGCCTCACCTGCGCGCTTCGTCGCCCCAGGATTTGTTCTTCGCCCAAGGCTACGTGACCGCTCAGGACCGCCTGTGGCAGATGGATCTGAGCCGGCGGCTAGCGGAAGGAGAACTCTCCGAAATCTTCGGCGAGCTTACGCGGAGACTGGACATTGAAAACCGCACGTTGGGTTTCCGACGGGTTTCGGAGCGCGCCTTAGCGGAACTCAGCCCTGAGGCTCGGGCTCCACTTACGGCGTACGCGAGCGGCGTTAACGCGTTCATCGCCAGCCACCGGAGTCGCCTCCCCATCGAATTCCTTCTGCTTCACTATCAGCCTCGACCGTGGCGAGAGGTCGATTCCCTGGGCGTGGCGCTGAATATGGCGAAAACCCTGAGTATGACTTGGGGAGTGGACTTGATGCGCGAACGCATCCGGGCGAAGCTTGGGCCGGAGCTTTCGGCGGACCTCTTCCCTGACCATTCGCCGCTTGATGAACCGGTAGCGGAACTGCCCCCGGGCAAGAAGCTGCCACCCCAATGGAAAGACGTCTACCCGCCGCCGACCTGCCTCGACTCCAATGTGCTGCATAAGCCGGTGGCGAGCCTGGACCAACCACCCCCTCGCCCCGTCCTTAACCGAGAGGGGGGACTGTTTGAACTTGACCCGACGCTTGCGGCGCTGCTTTCCGAACGGGACGAAAGCACAACAGCACTGGGAAGCAACAACTGGGTTGTCAGTGGCGCGCACACCGAGTCCGGCAAGCCGTTGCTCGCCAACGATCCGCATCTTGGTCACAGTGTTCCCAGCGTGTGGTACATGATCCACTTGAAGGGCCCGGGGCTAAACGCGAGTGGCGTAAGTTTGCCCGGGATGCCGGCGGTGATCATCGGCCACAACGAGAGAATCGCCTGGGGCATGACCAATACCGGGCCGGATGTGCAGGACTTGTATGCGGAGACTTTCAATCCCGCCGCACCCAATCAATACCTCCACAATGGCGCCTGGGTGGACGCGGACGTGCGTGACGAGATCATGAAGATCCGCGGGAAGCCGGATTACCGGCTCACTGTCAAAGTTACGCGCCACGGCCCGATTGTCTCCGAGGATTGCGGCCGCGCACTGGCCTTGCGTTGGACGGCGCTCGAGCCCCACGCACTTTCATCGCTTTTCAACGGTGCGTCCAGAATAGGCATGGCCCAGAATTGGGAGCAGTTTACCGCCGCCTTGCACGACTATACGGGCCCCATGCAGAACTTTGTGTATGCCGACGTGGATGGGAACATCGGTTACTATGCTGCTGCGTGGGTGCCGCTGCGAAAACAAGGAACCGGCGCTATGCCGGCGCCCGGCAACACAGACGACTACGACTGGACGGGCTACATTCCGTTCCAGGATCTTCCTCATTCCTACAACCCTGCCAGCGGCCTGATCGCCACGGCGAATGGCCGCGTGGTGCCGGATGGTTACCCGTACTTCATCACAAGCGATTGGGATCCTCCCTATCGCACGGCCCGCATATTTCAATTGCTCCGCGCGGGCAAGGCGTTCAACGTGGCCGATATGCTGCGGATTCAGACGGACATTCTGAGTTTGCAGGACAAATGGATCGCCGGACAGCTTCTGAACGCGGCCTCGCACGTCGAACCACGAAGCCCTGACGCGCAATACGCCCTCAGCTTACTGCGCGGATGGGACGGTGAGGCGAGGATGGATTCCGTCGCTCCGCTGGTGTGCCAAGAGACCCGCGCCGCCCTGCGCGAGCGAACCCTCAAGCCCAAGCTCGGTGATGGCTGGTCGGGCTATCGTTGGGGAATGAGTTCGACGTTTTTTGAGAATGTTTTGACGAATCACTGGACGCGTTGGCTCCCGCCCGGTGACGCGTCTTTTGACGACACGCTGATGAAGAGTCTCGAAGAAGGCGTAGAACGAATTCCCAGGCTGGTGGGGAGCCAGAGCCACGAAGCTTGGAAGTGGGGCAATACCATTCCCCTGACCTTCCACCATCCGTTGGGCCAAGGCCTGCCCCTCTTGGGCCGACTGCTCGACGTCGGCCCGTTTCCCCAGGCCGGAACCAGCACCACAGTGAAAGCTACAACCGCCAATCACGGCCCTTCCATGCGCATGGTTGTTGATTTCTCGGACCTCGAACGGTCGGTTCAAAACCTTACTCTCGGAGAGTCGGGCCAAGTGTTCAGCCCTTACTACAAAGACCAGTTCGAAGCCTGGTACACGGGCCGGAGCTTTCCTGTGCCGTTCGGCGATGCGGCCGTTGACCACGCAAGTGTTAACACATTGGTTATGGTGCCGGGACGGCGGTAGCGCTGATCTTCAGGTCAGCAGCGTTGCTGCCGACCTTAAGGTCGGCGCTACAGATCGTCGCGAATTTTCTGATTGCTTTTGTGACCGCTTTGACGATAATACCTCCCGACAACTCCTGCCCCTTTGGAAGCGAAAAAGGTCCGGAACCAGGAGATCCTGCCGAGGAGAAAACAATGCCCTACGCCACCCAGTTTAGTCCGGCGAAAAACCGCGTCACCATCGCAACTCTTGTCGTGTCAGCCCTTGCCCTGCTGCTGTCTTCGACGGCGTTTGCCCAGCAGGAATATGTTTCCCGCTTTAATACCTACATCGGCTACTCGTTTCTTGATAGCCCCCACGTGAGCCTTTTCGAAAATGGTCTGCATTATCAGGCCGGAGTGAACGCTACCACATGGCTTGCTCTCGGCTTCGACTACAGCTTTTCGGAGGGGAACTTGACGCTCACTCCCAATCTGCTGACACCTGCCTTGCAGCAGGAATTGGGTGAAGAGTTGACAGTCCTCGGGTATCCCGTTTCGTCCTTGGCGATATCGTCTCATTCTTCGACTCAGACCTTTGCCGGCGGGCCGCAATTCGAATTCCGCCATTATTCCAAAGTGACACTTTTCCTTCGCCCGTCCATTGGCATAATCTACGAGACAGCCACGCCGCACCCGGTGGGCGAAGTTCCAAGCCTCGTCGTAGCTGCTTTGCTGAATGGAAAGTTTTCCACCAGCGATTCCACGCCTTTCTACGGGTTTGGAGGCGGCGCGGATTGGAACTTTTCAAAACATGTGTCTCTGCGCGTGCAAGCCGATCTTGTCTACGATCACTTGTTCAGCAATCTGCTGAAAGATGGCCGTCTGACCACCCGCTTCTCCATTGGACCATGCTTCAATTTTGGAAGTAATATCAGGAAAGCGGGTATGTAGCCGGCTCTTTCGGGAGCGGCTGGTAACGGTCCCGTGCTTCTCGAATTCTGCGGGAGTGTGAACGAATAGCCGCCTGAACCTGTGACTGCATCAAGCCACAAACAATTCTGTCATCCTGAGCGAAGCGAAGGATCTCCGCAGGTCGTTTCCAAGCCTTACGGCATACAACAAACTACTGAGATCCTTTGCTGCCATGAAAATGGCGGCGGAAGGACGGGGCTTCAGAGTCTGTGTGAGAACTCGTTCTTGCTGTCATTCCGAGGAGCCGCAGGCGACGAGGAATCTCGCTCTGCCCCTGAAAACATTCAGAGCGAGATTCCTCGCTTCGCTCGGAATGACAGCCTGAATCAGGTTTTCACACAGACTCTTCAGCCCTGCCACGACTGGCAATTCCCTCTCCCCCGCCTTCGGCGGGCTTCAGTTCAGATTCTGCTCACCAGTTTCTTGTTGCTCGCGTTGGCAGCGCCGCTGCGAGCGATTGAAGAACCTACTCCTCCGCCACTCAAACTTGCGTATCACCTTGTCTTGACGCATCCCAACCTGCACCTTGTAACCGTCGAGATCGCCGCCGGCGAAGTCTCTGGCGAGTACCTCGACTTCGTCATGCCGGCCTGGGCGCCCGGCCGCTACGCCATTTACGACTTTGCCAAGAACGTGCAGGAATTCGAGGCGGAGGGCGCGCCAGGGCAATTGCTGCCGTGGACAAATCTCGACAAGCAGACCTGGCGAGTCAACGTGCGACAGGCTGGGGGCAGCGTGAAAGCGCGCTATCGCGTTTTCGCCAACGACCTCAGCGGCTCCTTTTCCCAGCTTGACTCGACGCACGCCAACTTGAATGGCGCTTCGATCTTCATGTACGTCGCGGGACACAAGCCCGACCCGCTCACGCTGAGCGTGGACGCGCCGAAAGACTGGCAGATGATAAGCGGCTTTTCTGACGACACCAGCGTGCGCACATACCACGCGCCGAATTACGACCGCCTGGTTGATACTCCCATCGAGGCTTGCGCTGAAACCAGGCTGGCCCAATTCCAGGAACGGGGGAAGACTTTTCGCGTCGCGGTGCACTCGTATGGCGAGGAAGACATTGACTTGTCGAAGCTGCGCGAAGGCCTTCAGAAGATTGTGCACGCGGAAATGGCGCTGATGCCCGCTCCCGATTTCGAGCACTATACGTTTATCTTCCACTTCGCTCCCGGCATTTCGATGGGCGACGGCATGGAGCACCTGAACTCGACGGAGATCATCATCCGGGGCACCCTAAGCGTTGGGCTAACGGAGGCGCTCGAAACGGCCGCGCACGAATTCTTCCATGTTTGGAACGTGAAGCGGCTGCGGCCTGCCGCGCTGGGGCCCTTTGACTACACGCACGAGGTTTACACGCCCTCACTCTGGCTTGCCGAGGGGGTGACCAGCTACGTCAGTTATCTTAGCCTATTGCGTGCGGGCCTGTGGACGCGGGAACAATTCCTGGGCCGGCTGTCGGATGAAATCCGCGCTTTCGAAGAAGAACCCGGCCGCACCCTGATGTCCGCGGAGAGTTCCAGCTTTCACGCCTGGTTCTACGACCGCGCGCCGCAAATGCAGGAAACCAATTTCGCAAACTCCACCATCTCCTATTACAACAAGGGCGCGCTCCTCGGCATGATGCTCGACCTGGAGATTCAGGCGCGGACACAGGGCGCAAAATCGCTCTTGGATGTGTTGTCGCGCCTCTACCATAAGTTTTACGAGGCGCCGCAAGCAACTTACTATGGCCCCGGGCGCGGTTACGAGGAGCGAGACGTATTGGATGCAGTAAACGAAATTGCGGGGAGCGACTACACCACGTTTTTCGATAACTACGTTCGCGGCACCGCGCCGCTGCCGTACAATGGCGAACTCGGCGCGGCTGGACTCGCGCTGCGGATGAGCGTCCCCGCAGGTTCCCCGCCCAGCATCGGAATAACCGGCGTACCCGAAAACCTCGGTGTCAGGATTTTCGCCGTTCGGCCCGGCGGAGCGGCCGACCGTGCCGGGCTAGGCCGCGACGACCTGCTGGTTGCCGTCGATAACCAGTCGCTCGCGACCGAGGATTTTGATACACGCCTGAGAGCTTATCTGCCCGGGGCGAGCGTTCCGTTCACGGTCGATCGGCAAGGGCGGCGGGAAATCATCAGTGTGACTCTTGACCCGCCTGTGCCGAGTTCGTATGTGATTCAGGACCTGCCGGGCGCGACGCCGCAACAAATTGCCACCCGGAACCATTGGCTGGGCGGTGGAAAATAGAAACTGGAAACTGGAAAATAGAAACTGGAAATGAAACCTCGTCTCCTGAGTCAGAAGTTCGTTGAACAATTCAGCCCGTCAGCTGACGGGCGGCAGCCAGTAGCCCACCGCGTAAGCCGTGGGTCAGCTAATCATCCCTCACCCCCGTCCCCTCTCCCGCGCGGGCGGGAGAGGGGCGCCGAAGGCGGGGTGAGGGCCAGCCAACCCAGGGCTCACGCCCTGGGCTACTGTCTTTCGCCCCGTCCGGGGCTCAAAGAAACGGGCGCGGATGAGAACGACTCATTCAACGCACACCTGACTCACGACACTAGAAACACTCAACCTGTCATTCTGAGCGCAACGAAGAATCCCCGCAGTTCAGGTATTCACCAAATTCAAAGATCCTCAGAGAACTACCTGAGTAAGGATCAAACTGCCGTGATTCTTCGCTTCGCTCAGAATGACAAGCCACTTCAGAAGACAGCGGACAAGCTCGCGAATTTCCACTTTCCATTTTCTATTTTCCAGTTTCCGCTTTCCAGGAGTTTCCATCTTCTCCCTTTCTGCGTTCTGCTTTCTGCCTTCTGCTTTCTTGCTCCCGCGCGCGCCGCCGATCCCGGCAGTGCCAAAGCGTTGATCCAAGCCGGGCACTGGAAGCGGGCGCGGGCAATAGTGGAGCCGCGCGCGGCCGCCAATCCACGGGATGCGCAGGCGGCCTGGCTGCTCTCGCGCATCAAGCTGGCCTTCGGGGATTTGGACGGCGCGCTCGTCCCCGCACAGCAGGCGGTCGAGCTCGAAGACGGGAACTCCGATTACCATTTACAACTGGCGGAGGTGTATGGGGAGATGGCGGCGCGAGCCAGCATGTTTGCCGCGGCCGGTCTGGCCCGGAAATTCAAAGGCGAATTGGATGTCTCCCTGGCTCGCAATCCTAAAAACCTGGAAGCGCTGGATGCTTTGATGCAGTATAGCTATCAGGCGCCTGGACTCATGGGTGGGGACAAGGGCAAGGCCCGCTCCATTGCTGATCAACTCGTGCGACTCAGCCCTGTCGACGGTTACTTAGCGCAGGCTGAGTTGGCAGGGGAAGCGAAGGACCAAGCCAAGGTTGAAGAGAGTCTACGCCAGGCCGTCCAGGCGGATCCGAAAAACTACGAGGCGCAGACGGCGCTCGCAGGTTTTTACACCAACCTCTCTCGAAGGAACACTGACGAGGCAGAGAAGCACGCGCGCGAAGCGCTTCGGCTCGAGCCAGGCCGTGCGAAGGCGTATTCGATCCTGGCGACGGTTCTGGCTCTCGAGCGCCGATGGAATGAGCTGGAAGCCATTCTCTCCGCCTCCGAAAAAGCCGTCCCGGACGACCTTGCCCCTTACTTCAAATCCACAAACGCTTTGCTGGAAGCTGGCGTCGAACTCCAACGCGGTGAGGCATACGTGCGGAAATACCTGGGGCAGGAACCGGAGGGTGAGGAGCCGGACCGGGCTCATGCCCACAGGCTTTTGGGGCTGATACTGGAAAAGCAGGGCCGTAGGGCGGATGCCGTTTCCGAACTCGAGGCCGCCGTCGAGATGAATCCCCGCTTCAAAGAGGCGAAAGAAGATCTGAAGAGAGTCAAGGCCGGGTCGCGATGAGGGTCGCAGCGCGACACCACCCCCTGCCCCCAGAGGCGCCAGAATAAGCCCGTGGCCCCACACCAAGCCGCATCAGCGGCGCAAGAATGTGGCCCACGGCGTCAGCCGTGGGATGACTGCACACAGAGAGCACGCTGAGCCACGTAGTGGCGACAGAAGATCTGCGATGATGAAGACCTCTCTGTCGCCCCTCCCGGGGCTTTTCTGGCGCATCGGTCCTGCTTTCTCCCCACGGCTGTCGCCGTGGGCCACATTCTTGCGCCCGCCCCGGCGGGCTCCGAAACCCGCTCGAACCTATTCTAGCGCCTACGCCTCTGCCCCCTCATCTTTGAGGAGGGGGCAGGGGGTGGTGATGCCGTGTTACCCGGTCTTTGCACGGCGCCGGAAATAGATAATCAGCGTCACTAAGGCCAGCACCGCAACCAGGCTCAGCGTCACGCGATGGAGGTCTTTGACGACGTGAGCCAGGTTATCCCAGTTGTCTCCGAGCAGAAAACCCACGAAACCGATGGCCGTGGCCCAAATCACCGCTCCCGTGAAATTGAAGAGTAAGAAACGGGCGTAAGGCATCTTGAAAAGCCCGGCCAACGGTCCTGCGAAAACCCTCAGCCCGGTGATGAATCGGCCTGTGAACACCGCCCAGTGCCCGTGTTTTAGAAAAAGCGACCTGGAATACTCAAACCGGCGCGCCACGAATTTGAAGCGCAAAATGTAGCGATCGAAAAAGGGGTTGCCTCCGTAACGGCCCAGCGCGTAGCCGAGGCTGTCGCCGAGCGTGGCACCAGCAATCGCTATCGCAATCGCCCATTCCAGTCGAAGTTCCCCTTGGTAAGCAAGGAATCCCGCAAACAGCAGAACGGTTTCGCCGGGCAGAGGCAGGCCGCCGTTTTCGAGCATGACGCCGATGAAGACCACCCAGTAGCCGTACCGGGCGAAGAAATCCGTCAAAGTCTGGAAAAGTGATTGAATCACGGGCCATAGAATTATGCACCAAGGCAGAGTGTTTGGCGAATTGCGCCATGGCAGGGTGGGCAACAAGGGCATCTGTCATGCTGAGCCCGTTCGCTTCGCTCAGGATCACAGCCCGTTTGAAAGTCTCATCCCCCTGGTCAACTGCTACCTGCCCGTGAAGCGACGTGTTAAACTTATAAAGAATGCGAGAACCATTCCTCGAGAGAATTGAGAACCGCGCTCTGGTCTGCGACGGAGCGATGGGGACAATGCTCTACGCAAAAGGTATCTCTTCGGCCCGCTGTTTCGATGAGTTGAACCTGAGCTCGCCGCAACTCGTCAAGGAGGTCCACCTCGCCTATGCCAAGGTTGGGGCGGAGATCCTTGAGACCAACACCTTTGGGGCCACGCGGCGGCGCCTGGAAAAATACAATCAGGGCGAGAAGGTGCGTGAAATCAATCTGGCCGGAGCGCGATTGGCGCGCGAGGTGGCAGGGGATACTCTCTATGTCGCCGGCTCCGTGGGGCCGTTGGGGGTCCGCCTGGAGCCGCTGGGACCGACTTCACTCGAGGAAGCCAGGGCGGCGTTCCGCGAGCAGATCGCGACTCTGGCAGAGGGCGGCGTGGACCTGATCGTGGTGGAAACCATGAGTGATCCGAACGAAGCCCACCAGGCCTTGCTGGCCGCACGCGACGTGTGCTCCCTGCCGGTGGTCGTACAGATGACCGTGCAGGAAGACGGCAGCACGTCCAGCGGGGCGTTGCCGGAGGAGTTCGGCCGCAAACTCGACGAGTGGGGCGCCGACGTCATCGGGCTCAATTGCAGCGTCGGTCCGGCAGCCATCCTGGAAGCTCTGGAGATCCTGGCGGCGGTGACCACCCGCAAGCTCGCCGCGCAGCCCAATGCGGGCATGCCCCGCACGGTTCAGGGCCGCAACATTTACCAGAGCCCGCCGGAGTACATGGCCAGCTACGCCCGGCGATTCATTCAATGCGGAGCGCGGCTGGTGGGCGGTTGTTGCGGAACGACGCCGGAGCACATCACAGCGATCAAAGCGGCGGTCCGATCGCTCAGCCCGCAGCGCGCGCGCATCGCGGTGGAAGTCCTGGAGCGGCCGGGCCGCGCTCTGGAACCGGTTCCAGTCGAGAAACGCTCGCGCCTCGCTGAGAAGCTGGCGCGGGATGAGTTTCCTATTTTGGTGGAAGTAGTTCCGCCCAAGGGCTGCGACGCCACCAAGGAAGTGGAAGGCGCGCACTTCCTGCTGGCCAAGGGCGTGGACGCAATCAACATTCCCGACGGCATGGGCGTGATGGGCCGCATGAGTCCGCTTACCCTCGCGGCGCTCCTCGAGCAGCGAGTGGGCATCGAGGTGCTCCTGCACTTCAGCGCTCTCGACCGGACGGTGATGAGCATTCAGGCCGATGCCTTGGGTGCGCATGCATTAGGACTGCGGAACATCCTTGCCGTCACCCGGGATACCGCTCAGTTCTCAACTCTCCTCGAGACGATCATCTTCGAGGTGGATTCCATCGGTCTGGTCAACATCTTCCACAACCTGAACCAAGGCTTGGATGCCGGGGGAAATCCACTTGGCCAGCAAACCAGCTTCCTGATTGGCGTGGCGCTCGACCCCCATGCCGTGAACCCTGACGAGGAGCTTCACCGTTTTGAGCTCAAACTCGAAGCGGGCGCTAATTTTGCCGTCACCCAGCCGGTGTTCGACGTTGAGCAACTGGGTGCGTTCATGAAGCGCATGCGGTCTCGCGCGGGCTCTATACCGGTGGTTGCGGGGATCTGCCCCCTCACGAGTTACCGCAATGCTGAATTCATGAATAATGAAGTGCCTGGAATCTCTGTTCCGCCCGCCATCATGGAGCGCATGAGAAAGGCGGACACAGGCGAGGCGGCTCGAGCGGAAGGTGTTAAAATCGGCCAGGAAACTCTGCTCTCCATCCGCAACCTGGTGCAGGGTGTGCAGATTGCCGCGCCCTTCGGCCGCTACGCCATGGCGGTGGAGGTGGCAGAAGTGCTGGGACTCCAGACGGCGAGCAAGCATGCTTAAGGGGCCTGTCCTTTGTCAGTTGTCCGTGGTCCGTTGCACCGAAATGCGGAAGGGGTTCCCGAATCGTAACGAGATCGCCGGCGCTTTTGACTCGAGACGCGATGAATTCAAACAACAAACTGCGGATTACGAAAAATCGGCAACGGACAACGGACCACGGACAACGGACGGATCCCAATGAACCAAACACCCAAATCCTCTAAACCCGAATGCTTCGAAAAAAACCTGGAACGCCTGGACGGAATTGTGCGCGAGCTCGAGGACGCTGATTTGCCGCTCGAAAGAGCCCTGCAGCTTTATGAAGAAGGGATGAAACTCTCCGAGGTTTGCCACAAGCAATTGGAAGAAGCGGAAGGCAAGGTGGAGATTCTGACCAAGAAAGCCGGGGGCAAAGTGGTGGCCGAGCCGTTCGAGGCAGGCGAGAAAACAGTGGCGAGTGACGAGTGACGAGCGGGGCCGCGCTACGCCCTGCTTTGAAAAGGTGTAGGGGTAGGGCTTGCCCTACCCGGATGGTGTGAGATCCATCCAGCCAGGGGACGGCAAGCCGTCCCCCTACGATCGTCTTTTCATGGTTTCCGGGTGCCCGTGAGCAGACGGGCACGAGCGACCACTCTCAAAGTGCTTCCCATTCGGGCAAATTCACGTCACAATTAAATCCTCAGGCAAGGATGTGTAGGCAGGGATCTTTCGCTAATGAGAAGACTGTGAATACCGCTTCAGAATTAAGCATCCGAGAGTACCTCGAAACGGCGGCCCGCCGGATCGATGAGGAACTGGACCGCCTGCTCCCGCCCGCCGACCGTTTCCCGCCCAGCATTCACCTTGCGATGCGCTATTCGGTACTGGCCGGGGGAAAGCGATTGCGGCCAATCCTCTGCCTGGAAGCGGGGCGCCTGCTCGGCGGCGACGAACGAATGCTCGTACGAATGGGCAGCGCATTGGAGGTGATCCACACCTACTCTCTGATCCACGACGACTTGCCGGCCTTGGACAACGACGATCTGCGCCGGGGCAGACCCACATCGCACCGAGCCTTTGGCGAGTCCACCGCCATCCTGGCCGGCGACGCCCTTCTGACCCTGGCGTTCGAAGTCCTCTCCTGCCCGGGCCCGCCCTCCGAAGCCTCGAAGCTGCGGGTGATCCATGAAGTGGCACACGCCATCGGCACGGACGGCGGCATGATTGGCGGCCAGGTGATTGATCTCCAGATGGCCGGCCGGGAGGTTGACAGCCAGGCGCTCGAATACCTTCACTCCGCCAAGACCGGCGCTTTCATCCGGGCCGCAGTAAGGGCCGGCGTTCTCTATGCGCAGGGCGGGGAAGAAGACCTGGCTCGCCTCTCGAGCTATGGCGAGAAAATCGGATTAGCCTTCCAGATTGTC
>Ga0116217_10002426_pt1 | contig 17341 bp, 11 predicted proteins | sample Sb_taG_6_FD_89697 | JGI IMG/M metagenome (GOLD analysis project Ga0116217, IMG submission 89697) | Peat soil microbial communities from Weissenstadt, Germany - Sb_50d_4_PS metaG | ecosystem: Environmental > Terrestrial > Soil > Wetlands > Peat | place: Germany: Weissenstadt | collected 2010-09-21 | reverse complement strand
TTGGGATCGGAGTTCTGGGTAAGCTCAGAGCAAACTGTCCACTCGGCGATGGCCGTCGCCATATCTCCCTGAAATGCATAGAGTTGGGCGAGCAGGTAGTGGGCCGTCATGAGCTTGACAACAGGCAGCTTGTCCGGATTGGCTGGGTCCAGCATTTTCTGCAACTGTTTGATGGCGCTGGCGAGGCAACGTTGGTGAAGATGGGCGGCTGTCACAGGGTTCAAATCCCGATCCCAGCCTTGGGGCTTGCCGGGAGTAGCCAGGAAAACCGTAAATGCATCTTCAAAGAAGCCATCCACATCGGGTCCGTAGAGGACGGCTCCGGGTCCCGTCAAGGCCGTGAGGGTGTTGGGGTCGTCCCCTGTAATCCCCATGGCGTTTATAACCTGGTCGACCTTCAGGACGGCGTAGCCTTCCGGAATCCGAACCACGGGGCTGATTTCGCCGGGTCTTATCCCTTTTAACGCATCTCTCAGTTCTGGCCTCAGCATCGCGGGATCAAAGGTTCCGAGATAACCTCCCTGGTTGGCTGTCGGATCCACGGACTTTTCCACTGCGAGGGTCGCGAAGTCTTCTCCTTTCTTTAACCGCTCGATGATTTGCTGGGCTCCGGCAAGCGTCTCCACCACGATGATGCGCAGCGGCACTTTGCCTGAAGATTCGGCTTGAGGGGTCTGCGCAGAAGAATCTGTTTGGCTGGCAAGGGCGATTGCGCTTCCCAATGCCAGCGCTCCTTTGGAGAAGAGTGAGCGCCTGCTGAGCGCGTTCGGAGTGGTGGGGGGCATCCGCAAGAGTCTCCCCTTAACTTTACGTCGGACAGAAAGTAACTGTCAACAACCCGAACTTACTACGGTTGCCTCAAAGTCGAAATCATGGGGATGCCGGGGGAGTAATGGAGTTGGAGGCCAACGGGGGAGGCGCAGCCGCAACCGCGAAAACGAGGCACGATCTCCTGAAAGGCGAGGCCTCTCCGGAAGACAGATCGGCAGAGCCGCTAACCACCGGACGCTAAGTAACAGGTGATCCGAAATGTAGAAACTCGACGGCGGACAGTTTACCGTCTCCCTTCACCCGGTTCTCGACCGATCAGGGTGCGTTACTCCCTGTTGATATACCAGCACGCACTCCGATACAATTCTTCGGTATGAGCGATCGCGTCGCAGGGTGTCTGCTCTTCTTACTCTTATTGCCCTCACTCGCATTCCCTCAGAAACCGGAAGTCCAGGGTGAAGTCGAGCAGGGAATGGAAGCGCTAAGGCGCGGCAATTTTACGGCTGCCGAGCAACACCTCTCCGCCGCCTTGAAGATCGATCCCAGCCTGGCGGAAGTGCGCGCCAACCTTGGCCTTGCCTATTACGCCAGCCATCAATACCGTCAGGCGATTCCCGAATTCCAGGAAGCTCTCCGCCGAGACGCCAACGTCCAGACAGCGAAATCGTTTCTGCCCCTCAGCCTGGCAGCCGTGGGCAACTGCGAGCAGGCCATGCCGGGCCTCGAGCAGGAGTTTGCTACGAACGCCGACCTGAAATTGCGCCGCATTCTGGGCCTCAGCCTGGAGCGATGCGACTTGGGCGTCGGCAAAGAGGCGGAGTCGGACCAAGTCGCGCAAAAACTTCTCGCCGCCTATCCCGACGATCCTGACGTTCTTTACGCCGCGGGCCAGCTTTACGGACGCTTGTCTTCGGAGACTTACCTAAAGCTCATGAAGGTGGCGCCCAATTCCGCGCGCACTTACCAGGTGATGGCGTCGGTGGCGGCGAGCGACGGGAACTGGAAAGGCGCTATCGACGCTTACCGTCATGCCCTCAAGCTCGAGCCCACCTCGCAAGGCGCTCACCTTCAGATCGCCGTCCTGATCCTGACCCATTCGCAAGAGCCGGACGCCTGGCGGCAGGCTTTGATTGAACTGAGCGAAGAATTGAAAGTCGATCCGACCAGCGCCCAGGCGGAATACGAGATCGGCGAAGTTTACCGGAAGCACGCGGACCTTGAACCCGCCATCGCCGCCTTTCGCCGTGCGCTCCAACTCGATCCCGCCGCGGTTCCGGCTCGACTCGGCCTGGCCAAAGCCTTGCGCCAACTCGACCGCAAGCGAGAGGCCCTCGAGGCTCTCGAACCCGCTCGCGATAGCGACGATCCGGGCGTACACTTCCTGCTTGCGCAAGTCTATCGCGACCTAGGGCGCGCCGCGGAGGCCCAGGAAGAAGAGGCTAAATTCAAGAAGCTACAGCCCGCTCAAGAAAAGGCAGTAGGCAGGCAGGCAGCAGGCAGTGGGCGCAAGCCCCAAGGGCCACTCTCAATATCACTCCCCCTCCACCCCTCGGGGGGAGAGGGTGTCCTGATCCGGCGGTCTGACCAGCCGGATCGGGACGGGTGAGGGGGTATCTCGGGTGACTACATCACAAGGATCTTAGCTCACAAATGACATGTTCTCGCCGTGGCTTCTTGCGCTCTTCTGCACTCCTCACCGGAGCCAACCTCATCGATCTGCTCACCAGGCCGACTTCCGGCCAGGCCCGCGAAGCGACTGGAACCGTACCGGTGACCTTTGTGGATGTGGCGCAGAATGCGGGGTTGGTGACTCCGAACGTCTGGGGAGGAGTCAAGGAAAAGCGGTACATCATCGAAACCAAAGGCAGCGGCCTTGCCTTCTTCGATTACGATCACGACGGCTGGCTGGACATCTACCTGACCAACGGCATAAGGCTGGGCGAAACCTACCCGCCCGGCAAAGCGCCCACTTCTCATCTTTACAAGAACAATCGGGACGGCACGTTCACGGATGTCACGGAGGGCTCGGGCTTGGCGAGATCCGGCTGGCAGACCGGAGTTTGCGTGGGTGATTACGATAACGACGGCTGGGACGACCTGTTCTGTTGTTTCTGGGGCCATAACATTCTTTTTCATAATAACGGCGATGGAACGTTTACCGATGTGACTCAGAAAGCGCGATTGTACGAAGACCGGGTGCGCTGGGGAACGGGCTGCACCTGGCTGGACTATGACCGCGACGGCTTCCTGGACCTGTTTGTGGCCAATTACATCGATCTCGATCTCGAGCACGTGCCGGGCATGCTCGGCCAGAGGGGCGCATGCGACTGGCACGGCGTCCCCGTGTTGTGCGGCCCGCGTGGCTTCCCGGCCGGTTCGAATATCCTCTATCACAATAACGGCGACGGAACGTTCACCAACGTGAGCGAAAAGGCCGGCATTCTGAAGCCCGGCCCGCGCTATTCGATAACCGCCGTTTCTTATGACTTCGACAACGACGGCTGGCCGGATATCTATGTCGCGGTCGACACGCAACCCAGTCTCTACTTCCGGAATAACCACGATGGCACTTTCACCGAGCGGGCCGTGATGGCGGGTTGCGCCTTGAGCGAGGACGGCGCGGAGCAGTCCGGCATGGGCGTGGGGGTTGGCGATTACGACTGCGACGGCTGGCTGGATATTGCCAAGACCAACTTCGTCAACGATTCGATCGATCTTTACCACAATAATGGCGACGGAGCTTTCACGGAGGTGAGCAACCCTGCCGGAGTGGGTATGATTACGAAGGCCGTGAATTGGGGAATCGGCTTCCTGGACTATGACAACGACGGCTGGCCGGACATTCTCTATGTGACCGGTCATGTTTATCCCGAGATCGAGAGAATCGGGGAGTCGTTCAAATCACCCCGCATGGTCTATCGCAATCTGGGCAACGGCCGGTTTGAGGCGGTTTCCGAGAAGCTGGGGCCGGGAATCGCGGAGCGCTTCTCCAGCCGCGGCTGCGCCTTCGGCGACTACGACAATGACGGAGACATCGACGTGTTGGTCTTGAACATGAACGATGTGCCGTCCCTGTTGCGCAATGACGGCGGGAACAAGAACAATTGGATCAAGGTAAAACTGATCGGCACGAAGTGCAACCGCACGGCCATCGGCGCGCGCGCGCGCGTGGTGACGGGCAAGCACGCACAGATGGACGAGGTGCACAGCGGCACGAGTGTTATGTCGCAGAACGATCTTCGACTGCACTTTGGTTTGGGGCAAAGTAAGATCGTAGACCTGATCGAAGTAAAATGGCCCACTACTCAAAAAGTGGAGAGGTTCACGAACCTTAAAGTGAATCAGATCTTAACTATCAAGGAAGGGGCAGGGATCGTTGGATTGTAGGGGGACGGCTTGCCGTCGCCGCGCGATTACCTCCGCATCAATTCCAAGAGCATTTCAAATGGCAAATGGCAAAAGTCAAATAGCAAATGGTCTACGATTTGTCAAACATAGGGTTGTTAATTTTGACATGTCAGATCGCGAAACATTTGCCATTTGAATTTTGCCATTTGCCCTTTGCCATTTGAATTCGCTTTTCTGCCTTCCGCCTACTGCCTACTGCCTACTGCCTACTGCCTACTGCCTTCATCATAGCGACCACGCGCTGGAAATCCGCTTTCCCGCGCAGCCCCTCAAAGGCGCGATCGCCTTCCGCCTGATCGCCGCTCTTGAAGCCGTTCTGCACGGCGGCTTCGAGCGTGCTTACCGCTTTCTTGTGCTGGCCGTTGAGCGCCTGCGCTCTAGCCAGGTCATACAGGATGTAGGGATTTGCGGGCGCAGCCTGGGCCGAAATTTGAAGGCAGGTCAGGGCCGGGGCCACTTTATTCTGGGCGAGCAGGTCATGCGAAGCCTCGAAAGTATGAAGGAAGATGCGCAGAATCTGCCGTTGGGCAGCAAAACTCTCGTCCGAGGATGTGTCATCCCGCTCAGCCAGCTTGCGCAGCCGCGGGATTTCCAAATGCGCGATCATGGTCTCGAGGTCAGGGCGAGCGTTCTCGCCGAGCGCCAGGTTTGGGATGGCGAGCGGTCGCAGGGCGCTCGATGAACTTCGCGGCTGGAGCGGCCCTGAGTCCTCATTCGCCGCGCCGCGAGCGGAATCAGCAGACGATATGATCGCAGCAAGAACGCTCTGGAGTGTTTGCTGATACTCCGCATCAAGGCTCTCGCGCTTCTGTCGGCCGCTGTTCTGGCTTGCCTGCTCCTCCGCCCTTGCAGGACCCACATCCTCCAACCTGAGGCTCGGCTTGGGAGGGCTGGGCGGCCAGTCCATATTGGAGATGATCGCTTCATAGACCTTGGCGTAGGAGGGATTGAGCTCGATCGATCGCTGCAGGTAGGGCATCGCCGCGTCGAGTCTTTTCTCTTGCAATAAGCCAATGGCGTAGTTGCTCTGCGGTTCGCTGTAGTCAGGATCGATCTCGATTGCCGCCTTCAACTCCGCCATGCCTTCATTGAGCTTCCCCTTGAGCACCAATGCTCCCCCGAGGTTGTTGTGGGCCTTGGCATTCCCGGAATCCAGTTCGAGGACCTTATTCCACTCTGCGATGCCCTCGTCGAGCTTACCCTTGGCGGTCAGGTCCGAGGCGATATCGAAGAGCCGGTACGATTCGGCGGCCGGCACGTCGATCTTCATCAGGCCGTCAGATGGAATATTCACGAATTCCGGAAGATTCACTGCGCGGTTGGCTGCCGTGGTGTTGTCGACCAGGATCGCCGGGCTGTCGTTGCCATCCTCGTCCAGATGGGTCAGGAACATTTGCGTGTAGGGCGAACGGCTCTTGGAGGAGAAAACCAGCCAGCGGCCGTTGGGGGAGAAGCTGTGCCAGGAGTTCATGAGCGGCGTGTTGCAGCGCATGCGCCGCGCCAAACCGCCTTGCGCCGGCACGATGTAGAGCTGGCTGTCGGGCCGCATCAACTGAGCGTTGCGGCATTTCACAAAGACGATCCAGCGGCCGTCGGGTGAAACCTTGGGAAAGTTATTGCTCATCCCGTTGTAGGAAGCGCCCGCGATCGGCATCGCCTGGCCGCCTTTGCCGTCGTTGAACGGAATCCGGTAGAGGTCGTATTTGATTTGGGTCTCTTCCGGGTCGTTGGCATGCTCGGGCAGCCCCTTGCCCGCCTCGTACGGTTCTCTTGCCTCCGCTCTGGCAAACACGATGAATTTGCCGTCCGGACTCCACACCCCGTCCGTTTGCACGTAGCGCGGATCGTCAGCGCCGGGCAGGGCGTGCCTTTGTCCCGTTGCGCGGTCGTACCACGCCAGGATGCCGCGCGTGGGGTAGAACACTTGAAGAAAATTGTAGTTCTTGAAATTCACCACGTAATAGGTGTGAGCCAGTTCTTTGTCCATGCCCCGCAGCATGGTCAGAACGTAGTGGCCGTCCGGCGAGACTTGGGACATGAATCCCACTCGCGAAGTCGCCACCGTTTCGTCGCGGAAGGAGCTCCAGGCGATCACGTCCTGATTGCGGATGCTCATCTCCGGTTTGATTGCAGAGATGGCGTAAAGCCCCTTGTCGTTGGCGGGGCCGTCGAGATCCATTCCCATGGTTTTTCCGTCGCGAGAGAACGAGTGGCAATTGGCGCAGGTGTGCATCCCCGTCAGCACCAAGCGGCTGCTCGGCTCCGCGATGTTACGTAGACGCCAGGAGAGCAAGGGCAGCGCGCCTTGCGCCAGCGGGTTGATCACTCCCTTTTTAAGCTCCGCGGGCATCAACGGCACGTCTCGGTAGAAGATCGGCGCTCCCACCGGGTCCATCGAAGTCTCAATCGCCACCGCGGCGCGGGAAACGGCGTGCTCCATCCGGCCGTCTGCAAAGCCCGTGATGGTGATGGTGGCAGCGTGCTCTGTCGAGTGCCGCTTGATGGCGCTCCAGGTGGGCGCATCCGGGATCCAGGTTCGCGCTGCGGCTTGCTCAGGCGTCAGCTTGGGCAACTGATTGTTTTCGGAGATGCAGCGTGGATCGATTTCGCCGATTCGCAGCCGCTCGCCCGCCGACCTGGACTGGATCGCCGCCGAGCCATCCGTGAATGAAATATCGATCCTCCAGACGGTGGCGTTCGAGGCGTCGCGCCACAGAAAGGTGGGAGGCGTAATCTCAGGAGGGAAGATCGATCCTTGGGAGGGGTAATCAACCACAATCGCAACCAGGTTGGGATCGACCGGGTGCGCCGCTGACGGCGAGGCTACATCGCCCGCGGCTGCCGGTTGCTGCGCAAATCCCAAGCCCAACGTGCCTGGGCAATGCAGCACCGTACTTTGCTCCACGAAAAGGGCGACCGTAGCAGCCGCAATCCAGACAGTCAGCCTCAACCCTCCCCCTTGCTTCATAGCATCCCCCATCGAGACGGTTGACTCCGGTTCTGTAGCCCCAATCCAAAATCTTCGCTCCTTTATTATACCGCAGGCGTCTTGGCTGTTTTAGGGGCAAGAGTGTCCGAACTCGGGACGGCCTGTCCCAAAAGCGGACAACGAAGCATAGACACTTGCCTGCCATTTCTTCTAACCTATTGAGAACAAACAGTCGCATTATGGGACAAGTTGGCGAAATTCGTGCCTCCTCTGCGTTCCTGGTTTCGGGGAAAACGACCTATCGCGGAATTGACCTTGCGCCGTGCCGGGCCACGTCGCCAAACCGTCCTGCGACGTCGCACGTCAAATGGGAGGGCGAATGACGACAGATACGGGCTCGTGCTTGTCACTCGTCACTTGTCACTGCCCGTGAGGTGAAGCATGGAAACGATTCTCCAGGATCTTCGTTACGGCCTGCGCATGCTGGTGAGGAATCCCGGCTTCGCCGCCGTCGCGGTGCTGACGCTCGCGCTAGGAATTGGCGCGAACACGGCGATCTTCAGTGTGCTGGATAACGCCCTGCTTCATCCCTTCCCCTACAAAGACGCGGACGGCATCAGCATTTTCCGCATCCACGACATGGATGTGGCGGGCGACTACGGCCGCCTTGGCCTTTCACTTCCTGAGTTCCTAGATTACCGTGACCAGAACCACGTGTTCTCGGACATGGCCGGCACCGCGCACGCCGAGGTGCTCTACAGTTCCGAGAGCGGTTCCCAAGAGCTGAACGGAGTATTCGTCACCACCAACACTTTTCGCTTCCTGGGCGTGGAGCCGGTACTGGGGCGTTGGATCACACCCGATGACGGTGAGCCCGGCGCGCCTCCCGTGTTTCTCCTGAATTACCGGATGTGGCAGGAGCATTTCCACGGCGACCGGAAGATCGTAGGAACTACGTTCACTCTGAACGGCGTATCGAGAGTCCTGGTGGGAATCATGCCTCCTCGTTTCCAGTTCTTCGGCGCCGACGTCTGGCTGCCCTTGAGAGCCGGACGCGACGCTGCGACCGCCACCGGCGGCGAAGTGCGCGCCAGCCGGCCGCTGTACCTGGTTCCGGAGGAGCGGCGCAAGCCCGGCGTGAGCTTGGAAGCCGCCGCGGCTGACCTTACTGTGATTGCCCAGCATCTTGCCAAGGTTTACCCGAAGGATTATCCCAAGCATTTCAGCGTGCAGACGGTCGGACTCGCCAGCGACGTTGTGGGTGACTTCAAGGCGATGCTGTATATCCTTCTCGCCGCGGTTGGTATGCTGCTTCTCATCGCATCCAGCAATGTCGCCAACCTGCTGCTGTCGCGAGCCAGCGCGCGCGAAAGAGAGATTGCCATTCGAGCCTCGATCGGTGCCAGCCGCCGGCGGCTGATCCGCCAACTCCTGATGGAAAGCTTGCTGCTGGCGGCGCTGGGAGGGTTGGTCGGCTACCTGTTCGCGTACGGCGGATTAAAAGCGGTAATGGCGGCGATGCCTCCCGGCACTTTGCCCAGCGAATCGGAGATCACCCTGAATTCGGCGGTTCTGCTGTTCACTATATTCGTAACGCTGGCCACCACCCTGCTCTGCGGACTTGCGCCCGCGCTCCACGCGGTGCGGGGGGAACTGCACTCGCGCCTCCAGGAAACAGGCCGAGGTGTGATCACGAGCTTCCGGCACGGCGGCTTGCGCGCGGGTCTGGTGGTGGCGGAAGTTGCCCTGTCCATCGTCCTGTTGGCGGGCGCCGGCTTGATGATGCGAACTTTTTTTGCGGTCGAGCACGTGAATATGGGGTTCGCTCCGCAGAACATTTTCGCGGCGCAACTGTTTTTTCCCGAGGGCCACTACAAGACCAACCAGCAGAATACGATCTTCTTCCAGCAAGTCCTTCCGCGCATTGCGTCGCTGCCGGGCGTGGTCGCCGCCGCTGAGGCTGGGACTTTGCCGCCCTTCGGCGGGCCTCAAAGTGAGGTTGAGGTACCGGGCAGAACGCATACCGAGCGCTGGGAGTCCATAGTCGAGATGTGCAGCGAGGGCTGGTTCCGGACTGTGGGCGTCCCATTGCTAAAGGGCAGGCTGCTTTCGGATGTCGATATCGCTTCGGCGCGGCAGGTTGCAGTGGTCAACCAGACCCTGGTGCGCCGGTTCTTTGCTAACGACGACCCCATCGGAAGAAGAATCCGGTTCATGGCCTTTGACAATTTCCCCGACGCGCCGCATGGCGCTTATTTTGAAATTATCGGTGTGGTGGCCGACGTCAAAAACCAAGGCCTGCAGCGCTCCGTGGCGCCGGAGGCCTTCCTGCCCTACTCGATCGCCAGTTTCGGTGCCCGCGGCCTCCTGGTGAGGACAGGGGGTGATCCCCTCGCGATCGCGAAGAGCGTCAGTCGCGCCGTGTGGTCAGTCGACCCTGATGTCGCGCCGACTGGGGGCGACTCGATCGAAGATTTCCTGAGGGACTACGCTTATGCGCAGCCCAGGTTTGGGCTTCTAGTGCTCGGGGCATTCGCGAGCATCGGCCTGCTGCTGGTAGTCATGGGCGTATTCAGCGTTATGGCATACTCGGTATCGCTCCAAACGCACGAAATTGGCATTCGCATGGCAATGGGCGCGCAACGAAGCGCCGTGCTTCGAATGGTTCTTTCCCGCGGACTGCGCCTGGTCGCCCTGGGAATCCTATTCGGTGAAGTTGCCAGCCTTGCGTTAACGAGGCTTCTTGCCAGCCAGATTTGGGGCGTGTCGGCGCGTGACCCGCTAACACTAACCGGCATCGCAGCCGTCATAGCAACCGCCGGCCTGCTCGCCTGCTGGCTCCCGGCTCGAAAGGCGTCGGCTGTCGATCCGATGGTGGCGTTGCGGTACGAGTGAAGCAGTGGCTAGTCGCCAGTGCCTAGTGGCTAGTATCGCGACTAGACACTAGCCACTAAGCACTAGCCACTTGTCTGTTGAGGGGGGAACACATTGGGCACACTCATTCAAGATTTACGCTATGGCCTGCGAATGCTCAAAAGGAATCTCAGCTTCACCATTGTGGCGGCGCTGACGCTCGCGCTCGGGATCGGGGCGACTTCTTCCATGTTCAGCGTGGTGAATGCGATTATTATTCGCCCCCTCCCCTACCCGGAACCGGAGCAACTGGTAGGTCTCGGCCAGAGTCGCACGCAGAAGGGCATGGGTTACATCCAGACAGGTGTCTCCGCGCCCAACATCGAGGACATCGCGGCGCGGAATCACGTCTTTCAAGGAGTGTGCTATTACCTTGGCCACGAGTTTAACCTCACCAAAACCCAGCCGCCTCAGAGGCTGGACGGGGCGCGAATCTCGGCGAGTCTCCTGCCGATGTTCGGTGTGCCGCCCGTGATCGGCAGGTTTTTCGCGCCGGACGAGGCTGTGCCCGGACACGAGCATGTGGCGATTCTTGGCTACGATCTCTGGAAAAACCACTTCGGCGCCAGCCCAGACATCCTGGGCAAGACGCTGAACCTCGACGATGAAACCTACACCGTGATCGGCGTCATGCCGGAGAGTTTTCGTTTTGTTTGGGATTCCCGCTTGGACGTTTTCGTTCCGCTCGCCCTCGCGCCCAAGGATCTGGTGGAGCCCGCCCGCACCACGCGCGAGCTTCAAACCATGGCGCGCATGAAGAAGGGTATCACGCCGCAGCAGGCGCAGGCGGAGATGATCGATATCGCGCGCCAGCTTGCGCAAGAGCACCCAGACGCCAACCGGGGATGGAACATCACTGTTGAGCCACTCCACAATGCCTATCACCGGCGCATGGATACTGCCTTGTGGGCCATGCTCGGCGCAGTCTCTCTTGTACTGCTCATTGCCTGCGTCAATGTTGCCAACCTGCTCCTGGCTCGGGCCAGCGGGCGCCGCAGGGAATTGGCTCTCCGGCTGGCCGTCGGCGCGAGTCGCGGCCGCCTGGTGGTTCAGTTGCTCACGGAGTGCCTGCTGCTATCCGTCTTGGGCGGCGGCTTGGGAATCCTCTTCGGCTATTCGGGAACCAAGCTTCTCGCTTGGGGATGCAGCCTTTACTTTAAATATCTGCCCGGGATCCAGGAACTCAACCTTGACTGGCGGGTGGTGGTTTTTGCCGCTGTTATCACGCTGGCGACGGGCATTGTGATTGGCCTCGCGCCGGCTTTCAGGGCTACGAAAGGCGACCTGCAAGAGGTGCTCAAGGAGAGCGCTTTGAGCGTTGGCGGCGCCTCGAGTCACAAACGCTTGCTGAATGCGCTGGTGGTTGCGGAGATCGCTCTCGCCATGGTGCTGCTGGCGGGATCGGGTCTGCTGCTGCGGAGCTTCGTCAAGCTCGTAAGCGTCGATCTCGGCTTTGAGCCCAGCCACGACCTCACTTTCTGGCTTTACTTGCCGGATTACAAGTATGCGCAGCCGGACCAGCAGATCACCTACATTCGCCAAGTACACGACCAGGTCGCCTCAGTGCCTGGAGTTCTACACACGGGAGCGATGTCAATGCTCGGGGAGTTCCTCTTCCTTCCCCAAGGCCAGCCGCGGCCCGCGCCCGGCCAGGAGCCTGCCGCCTACGAGTACAGCATTACCCCCGATTATCTTCAGGCCGCGGGCGCGAAGCTGCTCCAGGGACGCGAGTTCACGCTTCACGATAGCCAACACTCGGTTGCGGTCGCCATCATCAACGACACGCTGGCGCGCCGCTATTTTAAGAACGCCGATCCCCTCGGACAGCATCTCGACATGCTCTCGAATGTGTACGGAAAGCAGAATGAGCGCCAGGAAACGTTTGAGGTGGTCGGCATAGTGAAGAACATCAAGCGCTACCAGGTATGGGAAGACGAGCCCGAGATCTTCGTCCCGTACGATCAGCATCCCGGACCGTACATGTTCTTCGAGGTCCGCACTGCGGCGGCCCCGCTCACACTCGCAGCCTCCGTGAAGGATGCCGCGCAGTCCGTGGATCGCGATCAGCCGGTTCAAGACCTTCAGACCATGGATGAAATTGTTGCGCAGCGCTTCGGAGAAATCCGTTTCCCCATGACGCTGGTTTGGAGCTTTACCGCATTGGCGCTGGTGTTGGCGGCAATCGGCATGTATGGCGTGATGTCCTACTCCGTGAGCCGCCGCACGCACGAGTTAGCCATCCGCATGGCGCTGGGAGCCAAGCGGCAGGCTCTGCTGAAGATGGTTGTGGGCGAGGGCTTGTTGGTTACCCTGATTGGGATCATCGTGGGAACCGGCGCGGCGCTGGGGGCGGGGCACGTTATCGCCAACTACCTTTACGCTGTAAGCCCCAATGATCCCGTGACTTATATCCTGATGGCCCTGGGCTTGGCGTGCATTTCAGTACTGGCTTGTTTCATGCCCGCGCGCCGTGCCACCAAAGTCGATCCCATGGTGGCGCTGCGCTACGAGTGAGCCATAGTACCTCACGCCCACAGGTCGGTGGTCAGGTATTTCAGGCCGGAGTCGCAGATGATAATGACGATCGTCCGGCCCCGGTGCGGCCCCGCGAGAAGTTGCAGGGCAGCGGCTAGGTTTGCCCCCGAGGAGAAGCCGGCGAAGATTCCCTCTTCTTTCGCCAAGCGCCGCGCTGCCTGCATCGCCTCGTGTTCGCTCACTTGCAGGTAGCCATCGACGATGTCACGTTTAACGAACTTGAGAGCGGCCATCGAATATCCGCCGCCTTGGATGCGGTGGTTGGGACGGCGAGAGGGTTCGCCTGCCAGCACCGCGGCGCCTCGGGGCTCGACAACATAGCACTTGATCTGCGGAACCGCTTCCTTGAAGGCGGTCGCGCACCCTCCGAACGAACCGCCCGAACCCACAAAATCGCAAAAAGCGTGAATCTGGTTCTTGGCCTGACGCAGAATCTCAGGTCCTGTGTGAAGATAGTGAGCGCGGAAGTTTCCTTCGAGATTGAATTGGTCGGCGCGGAAAGCGTGGCGCTCCCGGACGATGCGCTGCGTTTCCAACTCGACTTGTTCCAGATCTCCCCCCGAGACCTGGCCCGGCACTGAGCTTGGGAGTTGGTCAACCAGCACCACCTCTGCGCCCAGCGCGGCCATCATCCGCGCGCGCTCCGCAGAATTGCCCTTGGACATCACCGCCACGAACGGATATCCGAGGACTCCGCACACGATGGCGAGTCCCGTCCCGGTGTTTCCGCTGGTGAGCTCGACCACCGTCTGCCCCGGCGCCAGCGTCCCGGCGGCTTCGGCGTCTTCGATGATCTGCCGCGCGATCCGGTCTTTTTTTGAATACCCGGGATTCAGGTTTTCGAGCTTGGCGAGGATCCTGCCGTCCAGGTTCCGAGTTACGCGGGCGAGTTCGACGAGCGGGGTTTCGCCGATCGCCTGAATTACGGAAGGGCACAAGTCAGCGCGCACGCGTCACCTCACTCAGGGACATAAACGCTAGGATAGGCGTGTCGGAACGATGTCAAATGCCCGAAGGGCATTAATATCATTAGCCGTAGGTGAAACCTACGGAAATGAGGCCCCCACCTTTTGATATTCTCCGACCCCGCAGGGGTCGAATGTTCGACCCTTTCAGGGTCAGATACTGTTCTTTGCCTCGCCCTCCCGTAGGTTTCACCTACGGCTAATGATCTTGGGTCCCTTCGGGACCCCAGGGACGCGCTTATCCTAGCGCTTATGTCACTCAGGGACGCCCGTCGGTCTTAGGTGGTCGCGAACTCACGACGAAGATATGGTACGTCACGGCGTCCCAGGCGTTATGGATGCCGGCGAAGAGCAGCAGCAGGGCCGCCGCAGCCACGCCAAACAGGGCCTGGCGCGCATGGGAGAACGCGGCGTAAGCCGATCCGGCCAACCCGAAGTATGCCGCGAAGGGCAGCACAACGTGAAATAGCCAGTCTTCAAACTCCGGCCGGTAGGCGGTTTGTTTTCGCATACGCCGAGCCACGATGATTTCGTACCCGACCCCATGGAGGCCGAGCAAGCCCAAGAGAATCGCGGGCCCGCCGATGCCGTGCCATGGCGCGCATAGAACTGCTGACAGCAGCAGCGCGCATCCGAAATGAACGATGTTCGGCGTGCCAAATGCGGCGCCCGCCTGAGCGGCACCGGGCCCGCGGGGCAGGCTGGCGACGAGGGCCATGACGACGAATTGCAATCCGATCAGAGCGCCGGCAGACGAGCCCAAGATGACGTAAAAGTTCTCCCATCCCGCGAGCGCTGTCATGCAAACAACTCCTGCGCGCGGCGGAGCCGGGCCGCGACTTGGACGCCATATAGGCACTCGACCGTGCAGCGCGCGCAATCGGCGCAGCGCACCGCAGCGACTTCGGGCCCGCGCTGCAAGAAGTTCTCGCGGCCCAGGGCAAACTGGCCGTAGCCTTCGGCGTAAGTCAGGAAGCGAAGCACGTCTGCGACCGGCACGCCGCGCTCGCAAACACCGCCGCAGGCGCCGCACATGCGGCAGTACAGCGGGCCGATGTCCTTGAGCCGCGCGGTGAGTAACTGCTCGTCCTTCTCGGTGTAGGTTTCCGCCATGGCGCGCAGGTTTTCTTCGAACTCATCGTGACTCGTCATGCAGACGATGGCGGTGTCGACCGACGGGTTCTTGAGGGCCCATTTGATCGCCGCAACCGCGGCGCCCTCCTGGCTGAGCCGCTTGCTCAACGTCCCCGGGTTGGCTCCGTAGAGCCGGTCGCCGCGCTCGACGCGGCCCACGCCGCCCGCCAGCACCTTCATTACCACGATCCCGAGACCGGCCTTCCGCGCCGCCTGGATGGCCGCCGTCATGTCCGTCTTCGGCGCGTCCGGATTTGCGTTTGCGCCTGCATCCACCGAGCGCATGGCGAAATTGTAGGTCGTCAACACCACATCCGTCTGGCCGAGCTTCGCCAGGTGCGCCAGCATCTTATCCATGTTGAAATGCGTGCTCACGCCGGCGAAGCGGATTTTGCCGTTTTGCTTTGCAAGCCGCTGCGCCTCCAGCAGGTCGTCGGTCACCTGCTCCGGCTGGTTCTTCATGTGGAGATACCAGATATCCAGATAGTCGGTGCCCAGTTCGCGCAGGCTGGTGTCGAGGTCGGCAAGAACTTCCGGCTTGGTCCCGGCCGGACTCTTGCTCGAGATGATGACCTTCGGCCGCACTTTCTTGAGCGCCGCGCCGACCATCCGCTCGTTGTTTCCGCCCTGGTAGCCGCGGGCCGTGTCGAAGTGATTGATGCCGAAATCCGCGGCGCGCTCGATCACCGACGGATCGGAGGTCGTCATGCAGCCGAATGCAAGCGACGTCACTTTCAAGCCGGTTTTGCCCAACATGCGATAGTCCAGCCGGGCGGGTTCGAGCTTGGCCTGGCCGACGTCAAAGGGAAGAGAAGAAGTGCGGACGCCGGCGGCGGGAAGAACCAGCCCTGCCGCCAGAAAATCGCGACGAGAGAAATTAGGTTTCATTCCATCCTCCTAGTTCCGTTTTGCGCCATGGATCATACAGAAAAATCGCGAATTCCGCACTGCTTTCGGGCCCGTCATCCTATTTCCCGAACCTCATGTCCGGCTCGCACAAAGATTGTTCCGAGCTTGCCGCCCATCAACCCCGAGCCCAGAATGCCAATTCGCATGCGCTTCCTCCCTGAGGTTTTGAGTTGGAAGTTCGATTCTTCATTGGATGGGCGGCAGTTTGTAGCCCCGTTAGGGGCGTAATAACTTAGCCCAGGGCGCGAGCCCTGGGTAGCGGCTGACCCACGGCTTGCGCCGTGGGCTACGCGATGTCGCCCGTCGGCTGACGGGCTGAAATTCAGGCTTGGTACTGTTCGTCCGTGACCTTTTCCAGCCAGTCGACAGTCTTGCCATCGAGCTTTTCCTGAATGGCGATGTGCGTCACGGCCGTGGTCGGGGTAGCGCCATGCCAGTGCTTCTCGCCGGGCGGGAACCAGACCACATCGCCGGGCCGGATTTGCTCGACCGGGCCGCCCCAGCGTTGCGCGAGGCCGCAGCCAGCCGTGACGATGAGAGTCTGACCGAGCGGATGGGTATGCCATGCCGTTCGCGCTCCGGGCTCGAATGTGACGCTGGCCGCCACAGCGCGAGCGGGATCGGGCGCGGTAAATAGTGGGTCGATGCGCACCGTGCCCGTAAAATAGTCCGCCGATCCTTTGCCGGAAGGCTGCGAGCCGCTTCTTTTGATCTCCATTCCCTGAATCCCCTCGCTGGAAAGTCGCAATCGTTTTATCCCGCCATTATACCCCGCCGGGCGGAAAATCTGCCAAAAAGTCCGACTTTGCTGTATAATCAGATGCCTCAGGGCTGGGTATCACCTTGCACGCTGAATTTTTGCTATCTCGCGCGGCACAGGCCGCGGGCGAGCACCGTTGGCTTCTCTAACAGTTTAGTCCTCTCCGCGACGAACCAGGACGTGTGATCCGCCGATGCAGAACGGAAATCGACATCGTAACACTCGTCTGACCTCAGGAAGTTGAATGTTTGATGAAAGAGGTGAATATGCTTAAACGGTTATTTGCAGTGCTGGTCATGACAGGCCTGTGTTTGCCGGCCTTCGCAGTCGAGCGGCGGCACGGCATTCTGGTCGGGGAAGTCATCAAACTCGACTCCGCGTCGAAGACAGCCGTAGTCAAGGTGGCGGATGGAACCGAACATACCGTTCACTTCGCGGAGCGAACTACGGTTCATGGCACGAGCGAGGCCGCTGAGGACACGTTCCATGGGTTGAAGGAAGGCAGCAAGGTGGCCGTTCACTACACCGCCAAGGGAACCGAAGAGACCGCCGAGGAGGTCGACCATATTGGAGAGGGCGGACTGAAGGCCACGCGGGCCACCGTTGTCCATCTCGATCGGGGCGCGAAGACGCTCGCCGTCCAGACCGAAGACGGCACTAAGGAGACCTATCACCTGACCGATAGCGCCGCCAGCGATGCGGGAAAGGACATTGCCAAGGGGAGCGAGAAATCAGCCAAAGTCACCGTCTACTACACCGAGGAAGCCGGCCATAAGGTCGCCCATTTCTTTGAAAAAGCAATCTAGTGTTGGGTTCGGAGATTGCGTTTGTCCGTAGTGCTGACCTTCAGGTCAGCACTACGCCGACTCGAGATAAGGCCGAAAAGCGGCATAAAGTAGCCCCGGGCGTAAGAATGTGTGAAGAGACTCGCAATGTGTCATCCTGAGCGAAGCGAAGGATCTTTGCAGTTGTTCGTAAGTCATTGAACCATGGGAAACTGCGGTGATCCTTCGCTTC
>Ga0116217_10002425_pt1 | contig 17342 bp, 14 predicted proteins | sample Sb_taG_6_FD_89697 | JGI IMG/M metagenome (GOLD analysis project Ga0116217, IMG submission 89697) | Peat soil microbial communities from Weissenstadt, Germany - Sb_50d_4_PS metaG | ecosystem: Environmental > Terrestrial > Soil > Wetlands > Peat | place: Germany: Weissenstadt | collected 2010-09-21 | reverse complement strand
GGTTCCTTGTTGGCTGGAATAGGCCGAATAAAGACGGAGTGTAAATCAGCGACCATCGGCGCCAGCGCACCGAACGGGATGCGGACGCTGATCCATCGTGAATTGGAGTAGATGTCGCAGGTGCCAACGTCGGCACTCGTGGAAAGCACGGCCTCGCCTTCGCCTATAACGGCCTCGCGCCCCAATTGGCGTAACACCCGACCACCCGCCAAGGTCACGTTCAGAACCACATCGTCGTTCTCGATCTGAGCTGGAGTGCGTTTCGTATAAATTCCCGAACCAGCAAGCGATGCAATGCCGAGGCCGGGCAACCTATGCATCGCGCCGCGTAGATAGAATCGGCCACCCGGAATTGGCTCGATCTCGTGCTTGATGATCATACGTCCATAAATTTCGCGCGCGAATTCCAGCCGGTCGCGTTCCGGAATATCGTCGGTGGAAATCCGGAGAATCTGAGATTCGTTTTCCACTACAGTCATCGCCCAATCGACATATTGTCATTCATCGTCGGGCCCGGCCTAGTGTAGCGCTTGCCCGCATGCCCGAGGGCGTATCGCCGAAATGGCGGCGGAACGCCCGGTTGAAATGGGAAAGGTCGGGGAAACCTGCCTCAAGGGCGATAGCGGCGATCTTTCGATTTTGATTTTTATCATCGGCCAAGAGTTTCTCCGCCTTTTCAAGGCGCTTCCGCAAAACGTGCTGCACGAAAGTTTGACCGGATTGTTCAAGCAGCAGATGAACATAGCGGGGCGTGATGCGCAATTTTTCGGCGACAGTTGCCGCGCTCAAGCTGTGATCGGTGATATGTTCCGAGATTGCCCGCAAAATTGCGGCAAGCCGAGCGGCGCGTACTCCGCCCTGCTCCTGAAGTCCGCGCGTATCGCCCTCGCCACCGAGCCCGAGAGCGACCAGATCGATAACATGGTTGCCGACGACCTGAGCAGCCCCTTGATTGCCGAGACCGAGCGCGAGTGTTCCTTCCAAATATCCAAACAACAACCTTAGGGACAAGTCATTGTTCAGCCTAGATCCTGCGAAGCGAGCAACATTTGGCGTCAGGCCGGCGATTCTGTCCCGTGGAATTGTTAATACCCAAAATCGAGATGCATCTTCCATGCAAATCCTGGCAGCCTTTGCATTGTCAATGATAAGCCCGTCGTATGCTTTGATTTGATTTTCCTGCTTACCTTGTCTCGTGTTCGCCAGACCCTGCTGCCACAACTGGACAACTATGGCATCGTTACCATCGCTCACGTAACTTGCGTTACGAATCATGTCCACCGAAGTGGTAGCAATATTGGCGATACCAACCACACCGGCACGCCGTATTTTCAACATGCCGTGAAACGGCATGGATCCACGCTGTGCGATATCGGCCCCGATGACACGCCGGAATATTTCCTCGCAGAACGCGGGGAAGCGATCGCGCTCGGGAAGAGCGTCGGTGTTGAAAAACAACAGATCGGAATTGCTTTCGGTCATAATGTTTTGTCGCCGCGCGCGCCCGCGCGTTCGGACGTTGGAGAATATACCCCGTTTCCGGTCAGCTGCAATTCTCTGATAGCATATTTATTTCTCTGTTTGCATAGTTGCGAAATTATCGCATTTGATCCGAAACCCACGAAAATGTCTGTTCGCTTCGCTGGCGGCAAATCGATTTCGTTATGTTCCAAGACGGTAATCCGTTTGTAGGTAAAGTTCCTGCAGCAAAGGGATAGCCGCAATGAAAAGGCTTTTCCAAAGGGGCGCGCCTTAACGGCGAGTCATTCAGGGGGCTGTCATGATAAAGCTGGCTATAGCCGTTGTTGCGTTTGGCGCATTGACTGCTGCGACTCCCGTGGTCGCCGCCGATATGGCGCTGAAGGCGCCACCGCCCGCGCCGTCTGCCCCCTGGGCCGGCTGGTACATTGGCGTCAATGTCGGCGGCAGCTTCGGCAGGGCGACGGACACCAGCACTTTTGCCGGCGGCGTGCCGTTTAGCGCGACCTCCTCGCGTCTCGACGGCGTCCTGGGAGGCGGCCAGATTGGCTACAATTTGCAGTCGGGGTCGTGGGTCTTTGGGCTCGAGACCGACATCCAGGGGACCGGGGAGCGAGGCTCGGCGCCGTCGAGCCTGAGTGTCACTGCCATCACAACACTACCCGCCCCAGTGACGACGACCGGCACTCTAGGCGATTCGGAAAAACTGCCGTGGTTCGGCACAGCGCGCGGACGGATTGGTATCGCGGCGATCCCGGGATGGCTGCTCTACGCGACCGGCGGTCTTGCCTATGGCCAGATCGACAGTGACACGACGTTCACCGTGGCCGGCGTCTCGGCGATCAACAATTTCCACACGACCAGGACTGGCTGGACAGTGGGCGGCGGCGTCGAGGCTTGGCTGGGACACAACTGGACGGCAAAGCTCGAATATCTCTATCTCGACTTCGGCTCGTTCAGCAACACCTTCACGGCAATAGCTCCATTCACGCCGATCACTCTGACCAGCCATGTGACGGACAACGTCGTGCGCGTCGGCTTGAACTACCACTTCAGCCCGTCGCCGGTGGTCGCGAAGTACTGATTGCCGCATGCAATCGATCTCTGCCGCCGAGACCGTGTTTCGTGCACGCGGGTTACGTTCGCTGCGCGCCGTGCTCGGCGATATGAAACGCAATGCCGAACGCCGTCACCCCGATGGCGTGCCTTCTCTTAAATAGAGGGACTTCAGCCATGACGAAAATCGTTTCCCTACTGATGCTGCTTGTAACCGTACTCGTTGGCTTGCTGCCGGCCGCGCCGGCGCAGGCGCTTGCAGCCCGCACTTTCGTCTCGGCCGCCGGCAGTGACAGCAACAACTGTACCAACGTCGCCACGCCCTGCCGGCACCTCGCGACCGCCTATGCCGCGACCGCCGCCGACGGTGAGATATACGTGCTCGATCCGGCCAACTATGGCTCGCTGACTATCACGCATGGAGTCAGCATAGAGGGTCATGGCTGGGCTTCGATCGCGCCAGTGAGCGGTCAGCCAGCAATCACCATCATTGCGAACACAGGCGACAAGATCAATATCATCGGGGTGGTGCTCGATGGGACCGCCCTCACAGGCACCACCGGCATCGTGTTCAACGGCGGCGGCAGCTTGCATATTCAAGATAGCGTGATCCGAAATTTCGGCAGCGAGGGCGGCATCTTCTTTCAGCCGAACGCTTCGAGCCAGCTTTCGGTATCGAACACGCTGATTTCGGATAATGCTGCTGATGCAATCCTGATTTTCCCCCTCGGTTCGGGAACCACGAGCGGCGTTCTCGACCATGTCGTAATGGAAAACAATGCAGACGCTGGACTAGACGTTTCCTCCTCTACACAGGCCGTCAACGTCACCGTCAGCGACAGCGTGCTCGCGAACAACCAAGATGGTGTTACCATCGTTTCGAATGGAGGGCCGGTAGAAGTCATGGTACGGAACTGCACCATCGCCAATAATACCAATGTTGGATTGGGCGCAAATACGACAACGAATGGCGCCAACATTTGGGTGACGCGATCGACGATTACGGGAAATGGCACTGGATGGAGCGTCCTCAACAGCGGAGCGGTGACGAGCTACGCCGACAACAACATCGACGGCAATACGAACGCCAACACGGCACCGCCGCAAATCGGATACAAATAGCGATGCGGTCGAACGCGGCTTCGGTGAATTCGTCAAGCGGCGCGTCGCCGCCGGCGAGGCTCAAGCCGACATTGTAGTGCAGGATATCGACGCGGCCCCAGCGCTGCCGCGCCGCCTCGACCATCGCCTTGAGCGTCGCCTCGCGGGTCACGTCGGCTTCGAAGGCGACGCATTCGCCGCCCGTTTGCCGCGCCATCGCCGCCGTTTCCTCGGCGGAGGCGAGATTATTGTCGACGGCCAAAACCTTGGCGCCCTCCTGCACGAACCGCAAAACCGTGGCGCGGCCATTGCCCATTCCCTCGCCCGGCGACTGCCCGGCGCCGACCTTCAATCCATCGACTCCATACACTGTGCCGCAATCGCCCGAGACCCCCGTTTCACCAGGACCGCCACGCGCCTTTCCGAGTTCATCTGAGGTGGTGGGTGGAAGTCCACCCGGCGCGATCGCTCGCTCGCATCGGCGGCCGGTTACAGCGATGGGGACATCCAGCGTCGCGAAAACGCACGCAAGCCGACGTGGCGCTCGGCATCACCGTCCGAACTGGAGCCGCGGAAGTCAAACCGCCGGTACTGAGGGTCTTTGGACAGCACGTCGATTCACAGTTGAGTCCAACGGTTGGGGAGTGTGCGGTGCATTCGAATCCGCGAACAGATGTAATGCAGAGTGGAGTCCTCGCTCGCATCGATGCGGCTGCATCGTGAGATAAAGCGTGAGATTGGATGCCTGACGTCAACCATCGATCAGGGGGTCCGGCTTGGCCCAATGCTGAAGCGCCTTGCGATCCGAAATGACGATTTCTCTGCCGCCGCCCGTGACTCCGTGAGCTGATAAGCTGGCCAGATTTCGCGACAAATTCTCGGGAGTCATACCGAGAAGCGACGACAATGTTCGTTTATCGTGGGCTAGAGCGATCCGTCCCTGGCTGCCCTGGCGGCGATCTTCCTCCAGGATCCAGTTCGCAAGGCGCTCCATTCCCGTGCGTAACTTCTGGTCTTTCAAGATACGAACAACGCCGCGGTAGCGCGCCGCCAGCTCATTCACGGTCGCACGGGCGAAAGCCGCGTCCCGTCCAAACACGTTTCGTATGGACTCCGCCGGGATCATAAGGACGCGCGAGGGTGTAAGCGTACGCGCCGACTTCAAATGAACTTCGTCGCGAATGACCGCGGCAAGGATGAAGGTCGTCACCGGACGAAGGATGTCAATTGTCGTTTCACGGCCGTCCCATGCGGCGAACAGTTCCACCGACCCCTCTACCAGGACGTGCAGGAAGTCCGGCAACTCGCCTTCTTGGATGAGCGTTATGTGCTTGGGAAGTTTCTGCAATAAAGCAGCATCGACCAGCATATCAAAATGAACAGCCGCCATTTCGCGAAACAGCGGCAACTCACGGACTAAATCCCGGTGAGAGCGACGCACCTGCGTGTCCTCCTTCGTCCTAATTGGCACGATACACAGACGAAAGCTCTAGATAAAATTGATAATTATCAAGCCGGGGAACAAAATTGCTCAATCAACTGAGGCAAAAAAGGTAGATCGAAGAAAAACATCCAAATCGCGCATTATTCGCGAAAGTATTGATCAAGCTCAAAGCGTTGATTCTGTCATTCGGTTCTCCTTGCGGTGTTGCACATTGAGGAGAGCCCAAGATGGCCAATCAAGTCGACACTATTGCCGCGGAAACACGTGGTCACTATCAACTAGCTGGCAGCCCAGCTGCCGGGCTCACCATGGGCACGTGGGGCTTTTTTGTTGGCTTCGCAGCCGTCGCACTTTACGGGCCGGCCGCGAAATACTTCCAGGAACAGATGCATCTCGGGGGCCTCGCCCTCGGCCTGCTGGTTGCGGCACCGCAGCTGACCGGTTCGCTTCTGCGTATTCCATTCGGCGCCTGGGTCGACCGTGTCGGTGGCCGTCTGCCGATGCTGACCCTCTTCGCGCTATCGCTGGTCGGCATGTGGGGCTTGGTGTTCATCCTGCTCACGGTCAAGACGCTCACCGTCGCCGCCTATCCGATCGTGATCATGTTCGGATTCCTGAGCGGATGCGGAGTTGCCTCGTTTTCAGTCGGCATTCCGCAGGTATCCTATTGGTACCCACAGTCGCGTCAGGGCACTGCGCTGGGCGCCTACGGCGGAATCGGCAATCTCGCGCCTGGCCTTTTCACGCTGCTGCTGCCCTATGCCATTGCGAGTTGGGGATTGGCTGGCTCTTATTTCGCCTGGTTCACATTCCTTCTGATCGGGGCCGCGATCTACGCTTGGTTTGCTCGGGACGCCTATTACTTCCAATTGCGCCAGCAAGGCTTCGACTCGGAGGCAAGCCGGAAGATCGCCAGCGAGAAAGGCGAGGAGCTCTTTCCGAACGAGCGCGTCTGGCAGGCGGTCATTTCCGCCGCTGAAGACCCGCGCACCTGGGGCCTCGTTGCACTCTACTTCGTGTCTTTCGGTGGGTTCCTGGCGCTGACCGCCTGGTTCCCGATTTATTGGATCAATCTGTACCATATGGACGTGAAGTCCGCAGCCGCGCTCGGCGGGCTCGGCTTTTCGCTCCTCGCTGCAATCATCCGGGTGTTCGGCGGCATGATTTCTGAGCGCATCGGTGGCGAGCGAACTGCGCTGCTCGCGTTCATTGCCGTCCTGGCCGGCGCGTCGATGCTCACCTTCGTCGAGGAATTCTCGCTGGCACTGACCGGTGAATTATTGATCGCCGTCGGCATGGGAATCGGCAATGCGGCGGTGTTCAAGATGGTGCCCAAATATGTGCCCCATGCGGTCGGCGGCGCGGCTGGTATCGTCGGCGGGCTCGGTGCGCTCGGCGGCTTCATCATTCCGCCGTTTCTCGGCGCCGTCGTCGATGCGCTCGGAACACAGGGCTACGCCGGCGGCTTCTTTGCCTACGTCGTGCTCGCGGTGATGGCGATCGGCGTTTCTGCGTACTTCTGCTACCTCGATCGTGGCTCTAAAAAATCCACCACAGCGGTCAGGCCCGCGATTCTTCAGACGCGGTAGAGGTCGCATCATGAGTCATTTTCTCGATCGCCTAACTTTCTTCAAGCGAATGGGTGAGCCGTTTTCGGACGGGCACGGGATCACAACCCATGAAGACCGGCGCTGGGAGGACGGCTATCGCAAACGCTGGCAGCACGACAAGATCGTTCGCTCCACGCATGGCGCCAACTGCACGGGCTCCTGTTCTTGGAAGATCTACGTCAAGGGCGGCATCGTCACCTGGGAGACTCAGCAGACCGACTATCCGCGCACGCGCCCTGAACTACCGAACCATGAGCCACGCGGCTGCTCGCGCGGCGCGAGCTATTCCTGGTATCTGTATTCCGGCAATCGCGTGAAATATCCGCTAGTGCGCTCGCGTCTGCTCAAACTGTGGCGGGAAGCGCGCGTCACTCGAACGCCCGTTGGCGCCTGGGCATCCATCGTCGAAGACCCCAACAAGCGCGCGGCCTATACCAAAAAGCGCGGCCTCGGCGGTTTCGTCCGCGCCACCTGGGATGAGGTGACCGAGATCATCGCGGCCGCAAACGCCTATACGATCAAGCAGTACGGTCCCGATCGGATCATCGGCTTCTCCCCGATTCCTGCCATGTCCATGGTCTCTTACGCGGCGGGCTCGCGCTACCACTCGCTGATCGTCGGCGTCTGCATGTCGTTCTACGATTGGTATTGCGACTTGCCGCCCGCTTCGCCGCAGACTTGGGGCGAACAGACAGACGTCCCCGAGAGCGCCGACTGGTACAACTCCGGTTTCCTGATTCTGTGGGGCTCCAACGTCCCGCAGACGCGCACGCCCGACGCCCATTTCTATACCGAGGCGCGCTATCGCGGCGCCAAAAGCGTCGTCATCTGTCCGGACTATTCCGAGGCATCGAAATTCGCCGATCTCTGGATTTCGGTGAAGCAAGGAACCGACGCCGCCCTGGCAATGGCTATGGGTCATGTCATTTTGCGTGAATTCCACATCGACCGACAGGTCAAATATTTCTCAGACTACGCGCGCCAGTACACGGATATGCCGTTTCTGGTGCGGCTGGTGAAATCCGACGGACGGCTGGTGCCCGAGCGGCTCGTGCGCGCATCCGATTTTGCCGATATGCTGGGCGAGACCAATAATCCCGAATGGAAGACGGTCGCCTACAACCAAACCAACGGTGAAATCGTCGTACCGCGCGGCTCCGTCGGTTTCCGCTGGAACGAAAAGGGCAAATGGAACCTCGAAGAAAAGGATTCCAAGGGCCAAGATACGAAGCTTGCGCTGTCGTTCGCCGATAACAAAGACGAGTTCGCCGACATCGCTTTTCCATATTTCGGCAATCGCGAACATGATTATTTCGCCGGCACCGATCACCCGAGCGTTCTCGTTCGCAGGGTGCCGGTCAAGCGCGTAGTGCTGAAGGACGGCGAAGCGCAGGTCGCGACCGTGTTCGATCTCTTTGCTGCGAACTACGGCCTTGACCGGGGCTTTGGCGGCCAACACATCGCCAAGTCCTTCGATGACAACGTTCCTTACACGCCGGCATGGGCGGAAAAGATCACCGGCGTCCCGCGTGATCAGATTATCACGGTGGCGCGCGAATTTGCGCGCAATGCGGAGAAGACCAACGGCCGTTCGATGATCATCATCGGTGCCGCGATGAACCATTGGTATCACTGCGACATGAACTATCGTGGCGTCATCAACATGCTGGTGATGTGCGGATGCGTCGGTCAATCGGGCGGCGGCTGGTCGCATTATGTAGGGCAGGAGAAACTGCGTCCGCAGTCAGGCTGGCTCCCGCTCGCCTTCGCGCTCGACTGGGGTCGGCCGCCGCGCCAGCAAAACTCGACGTCGTTCTTCTACGCGCACACCGACCAGTGGCGGTACGAGACGCTCGGCATCGACGAAATTTTGTCGCCGACGGCACCGCCGGGCCCGTGGGACGGCGCAATGATCGACTACAACGTGCGTGCCGAACGCATGGGCTGGTTGCCGTCCGCGCCGCAGCTCAAGCAGAACCCGCTTTCGGTCGCGAAAAACGCCGCGACAGCAGGCGTCGAGCTGAAGGACTACGTGGTCAACGGACTGAAATCCGGCGAATTGCAGATGTCCTGCGAGGACCCGGATGATCCTGACAATTGGCCACGCAATATGTTCGTGTGGCGGTCGAATCTGCTCGGCTCATCGGGCAAAGGTCATGAATATTTTCTCAAGCATTTTCTCGGCACGAACCACGGCGTGCAGGGCAAGGATCTGGGCGAGACAGGCCGCAAGAAGCCGAAGGAAGTCGCTTGGCACGACGAGGCGCCAACGGGAAAACTCGATCTCCTGGTAACGCTCGACTTCCGCATGTCGACGACCTGCGTTTACTCCGACATCGTTCTGCCGACCGCCACTTGGTACGAAAAGAACGATCTCAATACGTCGGATATGCATCCCTTCATCCACCCGCTTTCCGCAGCGGTCGATCCACTGTGGGAATGCAAGAGCGATTGGGAGATATACAAGGCGATCGCTAAGAAATTCTCAGAGGTCGCGCGGGAAGTATTAGGTGTTGAGAAGGATGTCGTTCTCACCCCCATTCAGCACGACACCGCAAATGAACTCGCCCAAGCTATCGATGTCAAGGAATGGAAGAGGGGCGAGGTCGAGCCTATTCCCGGAAAGACGATGCCTGCTGTCACCCTAATCGAGCGCGACTACCCGAATGTCTACAATCGCTTTACGGCGCTCGGGCCGCTTATGTCGAAGCTCGGCAACGCTGTGAAGGGCGTCGCGTGGAACACCGAGGACGAAGTCGATCTGCTAAAGCGTCTCAACGGCGCGGTCACCGAGGAAGGACCGACCAAGGGGATGGCAAAGATCGATACCGACATCGATGCCACTGAGGTGATCCTGGCGCTGGCACCGGAAACGAACGGCGAGGTCGCAGTCAAAGCCTGGGATGCGCTGTCGAAGACAACGGGCCGGGATCACACCCATCTTGCGATTTCAAAGGAAGATGAGAAAATCCGTTTCCGTGACCTCGTGGCGCAACCCCGGAAGATCATCTCGTCGCCGACCTGGTCGGGTCTGGAATCCGAGAAGGTTTGCTACAACGCCGGTTACACCAACGTCCACGAGTTGATCCCTTGGCGCACGCTCTCCGGCCGCCAGCAGCTTTACCAGGATCATCTGTGGATGCGGGCGTTCGGCGAAGCGCTGTGCGTTTATCGCCCGCCGATAGATCTCAAAGCAGTTAAGCCGGTGATCGACTCCAAACCGAACGGCGAGAAACAAATCGTCCTCAACTTTATCACGCCGCACCAGAAATGGGGCATCCACTCAACCTACACCGATAACCTGCTGATGCTCACGCTGTCGCGCGGCGGTCCGATCGTGTGGATCAGCGAGACCGACGCTGCCAAGGCCGGCATCGTCGATAACGACTGGATCGAGGCTTACAACTCCAACGGCGCGCTGGTCGCGCGCGCCGTGGTCTCGCAGCGCGTGAAAGAAGGCATGTGCTTGATGTATCACGCGCAGGAGAAGATCGTGAATGTGCCCGGCTCCGAAATAACCGGGCAACGCGGCGGCATCCACAACTCGGTGACGCGTGTGGTCGTGAAGCCCACCCACATGATCGGCGGTTACGCGCAGCAGTCGTACGGCTTTAATTACTACGGCACCATCGGCACCAATCGCGACGAGTTCGTCATCGTGCGCAAAATGACGAAGGTGGACTGGCTCGACAAACCCAGCGCCGATCAGCCTGGACCGCTGGCGATTGCGCCCACGATGGAGGCCGCAGAATGAAAATCCGCGCACAAATCGCAATGGTACTGAATCTCGACAAGTGCATCGGGTGTCACACCTGCTCGGTGACCTGCAAGAACGTGTGGACCAGCCGTGAGGGCATGGAATACGCCTGGTTCAACAACGTCGAGACCAAGCCCGGTATCGGCTACCCGAAGGACTGGGAGAACCAGAAGCGCTGGAAGGGCGGGTGGCGGCGCAAGAAGAACGGCAAGATCGAGCCGCGCATCGGCTCGAAGTGGCGGGTGCTCGCAAATATTTTCGCCAATCCCGATTTGCCGGAAATCGACGACTACTATGAGCCGTTCACGTTCGACTACGAGCACCTGCAGAAGGCGCCGGAAATGCAAGCGTCTCCGACTGCGCGGCCACGTTCGCTGATCACCGGCGAGCGGATGGAGAAGATCGAGTGGGGCCCGAACTGGGAGGAGATTTTGGGCGGCGAGTTCGCCAAGCGCTCGCAAGACTACAATTTCGAAGGCATTCAGAAGGATATTTACGGCCAATTCGAAAACACCTTCATGATGTATCTGCCGCGGCTGTGCGAGCACTGCCTCAATCCGGCCTGCGTAGCCGCTTGTCCGTCCGGCGCAATCTACAAGCGCGAGGAAGACGGCATCGTCCTGATCGACCAGGACAAGTGCCGCGGCTGGCGAATGTGCGTATCGGGCTGCCCCTACAAGAAGATCTACTACAATTGGTCGAGCGGAAAATCCGAGAAGTGCATCTTCTGCTATCCACGGATCGAGGCCGGCCAACCGACGGTGTGTTCGGAAACCTGCGTCGGCCGCATTCGTTACCTCGGTGTTGTGCTCTATGACGCCGACCGCATCGAGCAAGCGGCAAGTGCTCCAAACGAGCAGGACCTTTATGAGGCGCAGCTCAGTATTTTCCTTAACCCCAACGACCCCGAGGTGATCGAGCAGGCGCGCATCGACGGCATTGCCGAGAACTGGCTCGATGGCGCGCGCCGCTCGCCAATCTGGAAAATGGCGATCGAATGGAAAGTCGCTTTCCCGCTGCATCCGGAATATCGCACGCTGCCGATGGTCTGGTACGTGCCGCCGCTGTCACCGATTCAGTCGGCTGCCGCCGCCGGCAAGATCGGTCATGACGGCGAGATGCCGGACGTGCGATCGCTCCGTATTCCGCTCAAATATCTCGCGAATCTGCTGACGGCAGGCAAGGAGGAGCCGGTTGCGCTCGGTCTGGAGCGCATGCTGGCGATGCGGGCTTATATGCGCGCCAAAAGCATCGACGGCGTGATTGACGAAAACATCGCAAAGCGTGTCGGTCTCACCGGCTTGGCGATCGAGGACATGTACCAAACGATGGCGATCGCCAACTACGAGGATCGCTTCGTGATCCCGACCGCGCACCGCGAAGTTAACGAGGATGCTTACGATCTACGCGGTTCCTGCGGGTTCTCGTTCGGCAACGGCTGCTCCGGCGGCGCAACCGAAACCAATCTGTTTGGCACGCCCAAGCGGGCCAAGACGCCGATGGAGGTGATGTGATGACCCGGACCTTCAAAGTGCTTTCGGCGATTCTGAGCTATCCGACCGCGGCATTGCAGGATGCCATACCAGAACTCAGGACAGCTATCGACAACGAGGCGTTATTGCCGGCCGCCGTTCGGCGCCAGTTTGAGCAGTTGACGAATGAAATCGCGACCGGCGATCTCTACGACCTGCAGGAGCGCTATGTGTTGTTGTTCGACCGCACGCGTTCGCTGTCGCTGCATCTATTCGAACACGTACATGGCGAGAGCCGGGATCGCGGTCAGGCGATGATCGATCTCAAGTCTCTTTATGAGAATAGCGGACTCGAGATCGCCGCGACCGAATTGCCCGACTTCGTGCCGTTGTTTTTGGAGTTCCTCTCGACGCAGCCACGCGCCGAAGCCTACGAACTGCTCGGTCAACCGGCCCATATCCTTGCAGCGCTGGCCGAGCGCCTGCGCAAGCGCCAATCCACTTATGAGGCTATCTTCCGCGCGCTCACGGCGCTCGCGGCCGCAAAGCCCAAGGCCGACGACGTCTCCGCACTGCTCGCCGAGCCCGACCTCGATGCGACCGACCTGGCGGCGCTCGATGCCGCCTGGGAGGACGAGCCGGTCAACTTTGGACCCAACGCCGGCACCGGCTGCAAGGACGGGCTGATTGCCCGAATCCGGGCCGGCCTGCGACCCGCGCCTGGCGTTGCCGCTGCGACGCCTCAGCGCGCGTCGCGCCGGTAAGGAGATGGGCATGAACGATACTCTCAATTATCTCGTGTACGGCTGGTATCCCTATTTTTGCCTCACGGTGTTTTTGCTCGGCAGTCTCGTTCGCTTCGACCGCGAGCAGTACACGTGGCGGAGTGGTTCGAGCCAGTTGCTCCGCCGCCGGCAATTGTTTTGGGGTTCGAACCTGTTTCATGTCGGCATTCTCGTGATCTTCCTCGGCCATTTCGTCGGTCTGCTCACCCCGATCTGGATTTTCGACATGCTCGGCATTTCCCATACCTTTAAGCAATGGCTGGCGATCGCCGTCGGTGGGGTGGCCGGCATCATGTGCTTCGTCGGTATTACACTTTTGCTGCACCGACGGTTGTTCGATGCACGCATCCGCAAGACTTCTTCGTTCGGCGACATCGCTGTCCTGCTGATGCTCTACGCCCAATTAATTCTTGGCCTATCGACGATTCCGGTGTCGCTCAATCATTTAGACGGCCACGAAATGGTGAAGTTCATGACCTGGGCACAGGGGATCCTGACGCTCCAGCCCGGCGTGTCGGCCCTCGTTGCCGATGCCAATCCCATTTTCAAGTTGCATCTGTTCCTCGGCATGACAATCTTCCTCGTCTTTCCGTTCACCCGCCTCGTGCACGTCTGGAGCGCGCCGGTCTGGTATCTCGGCCGCCGCGGCTATCAGGTCGTGCGGACCAAAAACGGCCGGCCGGCGATGCGCCGACCGAGCATTGTTCCCGCGGAGTGACGGCGATGACCTGCTCGCTCCGTCAAGCGAACCTGCCCAAGGGCCGTGACGTAAGCGTCAATGGGGTTACGATCCCGCGCGACTTGATTGCTCGCGAGGTCCAGCACCATCCGTCGCGCGCAGCTATCGAATCCTGGAAAGCTGCCGCACGGGCGCTGGCAATACGCGAACTGCTGCTGCAGGAGGCGCACCGATTGAACGTTTCGGGAGGGCCGATCGCTGACGGCGACGGCCGCCACGAAACCAACGACGAGGCCGCCATTCGTACTCTTGTCGCTCAGGAGGTTAAAACGCCTACAGCGGATGCGGCGACTAGCCGGCGCTATTACGAGCAAAACCGGGAGCGATTCCGTTCATCCAACATCTATGAAGCAGCCCATATCCTGTTCGCCGCCAGCAAGGCTGACGCACCGGGTTATGCGCAGGCGCGGGCGGCAGCCGAAGCAACGCTTGCCGCCTTGCGTGAACATCCGCAGCAGTTCGCCGCGTTGGCGCAAGCGCACTCAGCGTGCGCGTCGGCTTCGCAAGGCGGCAATCTCGGCCAGATCACCGCCGGCCAGACGACGCCCGAGTTTGAGCAAGCCTTGTTTGCACTTGAGCCCGGCACGATCTGTCCGGAGCCAATAGCAACACGCTACGGTTTCCATATCGTCCGCCTGGACCGCAAGCACGAAGGCCGCGAGCTGCCGTTCGAGCTAGTGGCCAACCGGATCGCCGAATACCTGCAGAAACGCGTAGAGCGGCGTGCGCTCGCCCAATATATCGCGCGGCTTGCCACCGCCGCCCGCATCGAGGGCATCGATCTCGCAGGCGCAGAAGCCATGCGAGTCAACTGAGGGAGTGAGAGCATGCTACTCGGCGATATTATTGCCCGCTTCCAAGACGAGGCCGCGGTCAGTGAGACGCTATTCTCGCTTGGTGATCTTGCGCTCACAGCCTCGGTCGTCGCGCGCGCTGCCGAGAGCAATATAACGACGGGCGAATTCACCCTGGAGTCGGTTGGCCGGTTCGTCAATGGCGCCACCGACGAGGAATGGCTGACATTGATCGGACAAATGTCGCGCGCCGAAATTCAAAAAGTTGGTCGGAGTGGCAGGATTTGAACCTGCGACCCCCTCGTCCCGAACGAGGTGCTCTACCAGGCTGAGCCACACTCCGACTGCCGCGGCTTATACAAGCCGCATTCCGCAGCCGCAAGCGCTGCCGGCTGGCGCCGGTTGCGCTTGCGCGCCCACGCTATTTAGGCACTGATCCTCCGCCATGACAGCCCCTTTGGTGACCCGCGTATCGAGGGCCGATGCCGCCGCCATCGGCGACGCGGTGCGTTGCCTCAAGGCCGGAGGCCTCGTCGCCTTCCCGACCGAGACGGTTTACGGGCTGGGCGCCGACGCCACCGACGGCAAGGCCATCGCCCGGCTCTACGAGGCCAAGGGCCGGCCGGCGTTCAATCCGCTGATCTCACACGTGGCCGATCTCGCCGCCGCGCGGGCGCTGGCGCGCTTCGACGCCGACGCCGAAAAACTTGCCGCATCATTCTGGCCGGGACCGCTAACGCTGGTGCTGCCCAAAGCCGTCGGCTGTGCGGTCGCCGAGCTCGCGACCGCAGGCCTCGACAGCATCGCCGTGCGTGTGCCGCATCACCCGGTGGCGCAAAAAATCCTCGCCGCGTTCGGCCGGCCGATCGTGGCGCCGTCGGCCAATCGCTCCGGCCACGTTTCGCCGACCACGGCGGCGCACGTGCTCGCCGATCTGCGCGGGCGCATCGATCTCATCGTCGACGGCGGCTCTGCTCCGGTCGGCGTCGAATCCACAATCGTCGCCTGCCTCGGCGCGCCGATGCTGTTGCGGCCCGGCGGCCTGCCGCGCGACGACATCGAGCGCGTGCTGGGGCGACCGCTGGCCGAGCCGCCCGCCGGTATCGCTGCAACCGACGATGCGCCGCTCGCGCCCGGCATGCTGGCCTCGCATTACGCACCGCGCACGCCGCTGCGGCTCGATGCCGAGCGCGTCGCAGCCGGCGAGGCGCTGCTCGCATTCGGGCCGAAGCTTGCCGCCGGGAGTGGGGACTCGGCTATTGTGCTCAATCTCTCGGAGCGCGGCGATCTCATCGAGGCGGCCGCCAATCTGTTTTCGCACCTGCGCGCCCTCGACGCCGCCGGCGCAAAATCGATCGCGGTGATGCCGATCCCCCACGACGGCCTCGGCGAAGCCATCAACGACCGGCTGGCGCGCGCTGCGGCGCCGCGCTGAACGGTCGGGCCGCAGTTTGAATTGAACGACGCGCCTTTATCGTTTCGGCAGCCGCTCGAAGGTCGGCAAGCCGTCGGGGATTTGATGAAACGCCTGCTTGTCGATGGTGTAGATCGCCATCTGCGGGCCGCCAAAAAGGCTTGGCTCGTCGAGCGTGCCGACTTTCAAGATCACCGCGGCCAGACCGGGCCGGCGCGTGGCCAGATGTGTACCGCATTCGGCGCAAAATTCCCGCGTCACCGCGCGGTCGAGATCGCTGCGGGTAAATTGCCTGGGCGTCCCCTCCGTGTAACTGAAGCCGTCGGGCGGCATGAGCATGAACATGTTCGGCGCGCCGCCGCTGATATATTGGCATTCGCGGCAGTGGCACTGCGCTTTCAGCATTGGCTCGCCCTCGGCCACATAGCGCACCTTGCCGCAATAGCACCCGCCTTCCAGCTTCATGGCATTCTCCCTGCTGCGAGTATGGCCGCTCGCGGACGGCGCGCAAGTGGGGCATGATTTCTGGCCGAGCCACGAGGCGAAAAAGGACGCGCTTGCGCGGCGTTTGCCCGGCTGTCATCTATAAGGCCTGACCTCGTTTGCCTGGACCTGTCCCGATGCTCGATAAGCCGCCAAGTGAGCCGCCAAGTCAGCACGCCAAAAAGCTCGACCCCGCATTGCTCGCGCGCTTCGCCGCGATCGTCGGCGAAAAATTCGCCATCACCGATCCTGACCTGCAGGCGCCGTATCTGGTCGAGATGCGCAACATGTTCCAGGGCCATACGCCGGTGGTGTTGCGGCCGGCGTCGGTCGCCGAAGTGTCGCAAATTCTCAAACTTGCCAACGACACCGGCACCGCGATCGTGCCGCAGGGCGGCAATACCGGCCTGGTCGGCGGCCAGATCCCGCTGCACAACGAGATCGTGCTGTCGCTCAACCGCATGGATAGCATCCGTGAGGTCGATCCGACCTCGAACACCATCACCTGCGAGGCCGGCGTCACCTTGCAGCGCACGCGGGAGGCCGCGGCGGCAGTCGACCGGCTCTATCCGCAACTGTTGCCGTCGGAAGGCACCTGCACCATTGGCGGCAATCTTTCCACCAATGCGGGCGGCACGGCGGCGATCGCCCACGGCATCGCGCGCTCGCATGTGCTCGGCATCGAGGTGGTGCTGGCCGACGGCCGGGTCATGAACAATCTCAACAAGCTGAAGAAGGACAATACCGGCTACGACCTGAAAAACCTGTTCATCGGCGCCGAAGGCACGCTCGGCATCATCACCGCGGCGGTGCTGCGGCTGGTGCCGCGGCCACGCTCGGTCGAGACCGCCTTTGCCGGCATCAAATCGCCGGAGGCGGCGCTGGAGCTCCTCGGCATCGCCACCGAGCGCACCGCGGGCGGCGTCACCTCGTTCGAAATCATGACCCGGCGCGGCATCGAACTCGTGCTCGAGCACGGCGCCGGCTGCCGCGATCCGCTCGCTGCGCCGCACGACTGGTACGCGCTGATTGAACTGTCGTCGCAGCAGCGCGAGGGCTTGCGCGAGGTGATGGAAGAGATCCTTGCCGAAGGCATGGAGAATGGCCTGGTCGCCGATGCCACTATCGCCGACTCGATCGAGCAGGCCAAGATGTACTGGCGCATCCGCGAATTGTTCGGCGAGGTGCAGCGTTACGCCGGCGGCTCG
>Ga0116217_10002422_pt1 | contig 17347 bp, 14 predicted proteins | sample Sb_taG_6_FD_89697 | JGI IMG/M metagenome (GOLD analysis project Ga0116217, IMG submission 89697) | Peat soil microbial communities from Weissenstadt, Germany - Sb_50d_4_PS metaG | ecosystem: Environmental > Terrestrial > Soil > Wetlands > Peat | place: Germany: Weissenstadt | collected 2010-09-21 | reverse complement strand
GGCGGGGTGGTGACGATCCCCAACTACTTCATCGCCGGCCTGATATTGGCGATCATGATCCTGCCGATCGTCAGCGCGATCGCGCGCGAGGTGATGGCCACGGTGCCGCCGGACCACAAGGAGGCCGCGCTCGGCCTCGGCGCGACGCGCTGGGAGATGATCCGCATGGCCGTGCTGCCCTACTGCCGCGCGGGCACCGTCGCCGGCGCCATGCTGGGGCTGGGGAGAGCGATCGGCGAGACGATCGCGGTGACCATCGTCATCGGCGACGCCCCCCAACTGAGCGGCCATCTGTTCGGCCAGGGCTACACGCTGGCGGCGGTCATCGCCAACGAGTTCGGCGAGGCGACGGGATTGCACCGCTCGGCCCTGTTCGCCGCGGCGCTGGTGCTGTTCGTGCTCACGCTGCTGGTGAACGCCCTGGCGCGGCTGGTCGTGATGCGCTCCAACCGAACCCGCACACAGCCGCGGCGGAGCGGTCCGCAGGCGGACGTGGCCGATCTGGCCGAGACGGCGGCGATGGGGGCATGACGGTGACGAGCGCGCTTGCCCGGCCGGCTTTGACCGCGCCCCCAGATGGGGGGGCCCGCCCATGAGCGCCCATGGGGCCGCCCCCGACCGCATCGAGCGCTTCGCCGTGAGCCCCCGCCGCCGGCGCGCGGACAGGCTGGCGCGCTCGCTCGTGCTGGCCGGCACCATCATCGCCCTGGTGCCGCTGGTGCTGGTCATCTACTACCTCCTGCACGAGGGCCTGAAGGCATGGAGCCCCAGCTTCTTCACGACGGACCCGACCGGAAACACCTTCTTCAAGAACTCCACCATCGGCGGCATCCGCAGCGCCATGCTGGGCACGATCGAGATGGTCGCGCTGGCCTCGGCGATCGCCGTGCCGGTGGGCGTGGGCGTGGCGGTGTGGCTGGTGGAGTACGGCAAAGCTCACCCCTTCGCGCAGCTGGTGCGCTTCTTCGTGGACGTGCTCACGGGCGTGCCCTCGATCGTCTTCGGCCTGTTCATCTACATCGTGCTGGTGATCGGCACCGGCTCGACCTTCGCCGGCTACAAGGGCTCGCTGGCGCTCTCGCTGCTGATGCTCCCCGTGGTCACGCGCTCGGCCGAGGTGGTGCTGCTGCTGGTTCCGGGCGCCCTGCGCGAATCCGCCCTGGCGCTCGGCGCCGAGCGCTGGAAGGTGATCTTCCGCATCGTCCTGCCCACGGCGCTCAGCGGCCTCGTCACGGGGGTCCTGCTGGCGATCGCGCGCGCCGCGGGCGAGACGGCGCCGCTGCTGTTCACAGCGGGGGCCACCAACAGGACCAGCTCCAACCTCGGCCAGTTCATGAACTCGCTGCCGGTGCAGATCTACAACGACGTCATCTCCCCCACCCAGTCGGTGGTCAATCGCGCCTGGGGCGCGGCATTGACGCTGGTTGTGCTTATCTTGATCCTGAACCTCGTGGCCCGCCTGGTCTCTCGAAGGAGTCGTCTTGCATGACACCCGACGCATCGCCGCACACGACAGCGGGCGCCCCAGCGCCACCCACGACGACAGGCGCTCAAGCGCCCCTCATGGCAACAGGCGCTCCCCCGCCCCCGGAGAGGACGTCGGCTGACACCGACACGAACGAGATGCTCCAGCCAGGCCACCAGCCAGCCCCCCCTGCGGACACGACGAGCGCTCCCGCGGGCGCGAGCATGCCCAGCGTCGTCAAACGCGGCCCGCAGGTGCGCCTGCGCGGACTGCGCGCCTTCTACGGCTCCGCCGAGCAGGTCAAGGGCGTCGATCTGGAGTTCCCCGCCAATCAGGTCACGGCCATCATCGGCCCCAGCGGCTGCGGCAAGTCCACGATGGTGCGCTGCATCAATCGCATGCACGAGGAGATCCTCGGCGCGCGCGCCGAGGGCCAGGTGCTGCTGGACGACCTCGATCTCTACGACGGCTCCGTGGACGTCATCGCGGTACGCCGCGCCGTGGGGATGATCTTCCAGAAACCCAACCCCTTCCCCACGATGTCGGTGTTCGACAACGTCGCCTCGGGCCTGCGCCTCACGGGCGTGGGCCGCGGCGAGCTGCGCCCCAGGGTCGAGGCCGCGCTGCGCAGCGCGGGCCTGTGGGAGGAGGTCGCCGATCGCCTGTCCGAGCCCGGCATCGGCCTCAGCGGAGGCCAGCAGCAGCGCCTGTGCATCGCGCGCTCGCTGGCGGTGGACCCCGAGGTGCTGCTGATGGACGAGCCCTGCTCGGCGCTGGACCCGATCGCCACGCTGAAGATCGAGGAGCTGATCGCGTCGCTCAAGCGGCGCGTGACGATCGTGATCGTCACCCACAACATGCAGCAGGCCGCGCGCGTGGCCGACCGCACGGCCTTCATGCTGAGCGGCGAGATGATCGAGGTTGGCCCCACGGGGGACATCTTCACCGCCCCCAACGACCCCCGCACCGAGGAATATGTCACCGGAAAGTTTGGGTAAAGGGTGGCGCGGCCGGCCGCGGGCCGGCGAGCCGGGCACCTCTGAACCGGGCCCCTCCGCGGCTTCAGACGGCCCCGCCCCCAGCGCCCGCCAGCAGGGGCGCCTGCACTTCCAGCGCCAGCTCCAGGAACTGGAGACCCGCGCGCTGGGCGGCCTCGATCTGATCGTTGAGCAGCTGGATCGCGTGCTCGAGGCGCTCGCCCACCAGGACGTGGAGCTGGCGCAGATGGTGATCGACGACGACGATCGCGTGGACGGGCGCTACCTGGAGGTCCACCAGGGCATCCTCTCGCTGCTCGCCCTGCAGGCGCCGGTGGCGGGCGACCTGCGCGTGGTGGCCGCGCTCCTGCACGTCATGAAATGCGTCGAGCGCATGGGCGACCAGTGCGTGAACATCGCCAAGCTCATCCCCCTCTCCGGTCACGAGCCGCCCGTGCGGCGCGAACTGCTCGATGCGCTCTTGAAGATGGGTGCATACGCGCGCTCGGAGGTCACCCAGTCCAAGGCCGCCTTCGCCGCGCGCGACGTGGAACTGGCCGAGGACCTGGTGCGCCAGGACCGCGAGATCAACGGCCTCAATCGCGACATCTTCCGCATGGCCATCGACATCGGCGACGACCCCGATACGCGCGAATGGGCCATGCTCATGATCCTCGTGGCGCGCGCGTTGGAGCGCGTGGGCGACAACGCCGTGGACATCGGCGAGCAGGTGGCCTTCGTCGTGACGGGCCTCTTCCGCGAGTTCTCGGACTCCTCGCACCCGCTGGATCTGGACAAGGCCCTGCGGCGGGACGACAGCGTGGACTGAACCCGCGCTGCCCGAGCGACCCGCCGCCATCGCCGACCACGCGGCCATCTGGGCCGCTCCCGCGGCCCTCTCCCCTCCCCTCCCCGCTGTTTGCGATCACTCCTGTGAACATCCTGTGACATTCGTCACCCGGCACAACACAACGACGTGCCGTTCGCTTAGACTGACGTCCAGATGATGGAGAGCACCCGCGCGGAGCAGGGGGGCACACCGGAGGCTCGCAACGCATCCTCGACCTCCTCGCCCCTGCGTATCGCCGTACTGGACCGCGACAGCGGTTTCATCCAGGTTCTCTCCAAGCGCCTCGATCGCCTCGGCTGGGAGCATCGCGTGCTGGGCTCGCCCGTGCCCACCGACGCCGTCGTCTCCATGCGCCTGAGCGCGCTCGTCGTCGATCTGGCCATCCTCGGGCCGCAGGCCTGGACGTGGCTTGAGCGCCTCTGCGGAGCCCTTCCGGAGCTGGGCATCGTGGTCTGCACGGGCCCCTCCACCGTGGCCCAGCGCGTGCGCGGCCTGCGTCTGGGGGCCGACGATTGGATCACCAAGCCCTGCCACCCCGAGGAGGTCATCGCGCGCGTGCAAAGCGTCGCGCGCCGCCGCCGGCGCAGCGCCAGCCGCGGGGACCTCAAGCCGGTGCTCGCGGGCGAGGTGGAGATCCGCTCCGATCGCTTCCAGGCGTTCGTTGGGGGGCAGAGCATCGACCTCACGCGGCGCGAGTTCGAGCTGATCGAGCTGCTGGCCTCAGCCGAGGGGCGCGTGCTGGAGCGCGAGGAGATCTACTCGCGCCTGTGGGGCTACGCGATGGTGCGCGGCGACCGCTCGGTGGATGTGTTCGTGCGCAAGCTGCGCCAGAAGCTCGAGAAGGCATCGCCCAAGTGGCGCTACATCCACACGCACTTCGGCATCGGCTACCGCTTCGCCGCCGAGGCCACGGCGGGAGCCGGCATCGAGAGCGCCTCCTCCATCGAGGCGCAGGACGCCGCGCTAGACGTCGGCGGTGGCGAGGTCGGCGATGAGGGCCAGCTCGCGGGGGCGCAGCAGGATGATCAGCTCGCCGCCGCCGCCAGCACCCTCTAGGCGCACGACCGCCAGCCCGCCCTTCTTGAGATCCACCCGGGCGCCGGTCAGTTCGGCCACCACGCTCGACAGATCCGGCTCGTGGCCCACCAGCATCAGGCGCCCATCGGCCGGGATCGCGGCCAGCGCGTCCAGAGCCTGCGCGGCGTCGAAGCCGCCCGCCAACGGGGGATGCGTCCGCGGCAGGACCTGCTCCTGCCCGTCCTGCCCGTGCTCGCGCTCCTCCCCCCACCCCTCGGCCGCCAGCTGAGCGGTCTGCTGGGCGCGCACCTTGGGGCTCACGAGCAGCGCGTCCAGATGCACCCCCGCGCGCCCCAGCGCCACCCCCGCCAGGCGCGCCTGGCGCTCCCCGCGCGCGGTCAACCTGCGCTCGGAATCCTCGCGGGTGCCGTGGGGCTCGGCGTCCGCGTGACGTAGCAACCAGAGCTGGCGAGCCATGCCTCCCAATTCCTCCTTACCCCGCACAGTAGCGGCTCACGCGGTAGCGTTGACGGGCGAGGAGCGGTTTCTCATGAGCAGCCAACATCACGATCACGGCGAGCACCACGACCACCCCGGCCAAGACAGCCACCACGGCCCCGACGGCCCCGATGCCCGCCACGGCCCCGACCTGCACGAGCACTCGCTGTACTTCAACCGCGAGCTCTCCTGGCTGGACTTCAACGAACGCGTGCTGCAGCTGGCCGAGGACGAGCGCGTGCCGCTGCTGGAGCGGGCCAAGTACTGCGCCATCTACACCACCAACCTCGACGAGTACTACATGGTGCGCGTCGCCGGCCTGTACGACCAGATCGAGGCCGGCGTGGAGAACCCCGGCCAGGACGGCCTCACCCCCTCGGAGACCATCGCGGGCATACGCGCGCGGGTGCAGGAGCTGGGAGTGCGCCTGAGCGAGTGCTTCGACCGCGAGCTGCGCCCCGCGCTGGCCCGTCACGGCGTGCGCGTGGTCACCTACGAGGACCTCGACGAGGCCCAGCGCGCCTACGTGGCGGAGCGCTTCGAGAAGGTCATCTTCCCCGCTCTCACGCCCCTGGCGGTGGCCCCCGGAAGGCCCTTCCCCTACATCTCCAACCTCTCCCTCAGCCTGGCCGTATTGGTGCGCGACCCCGTCAACGACCAGACGGTGTTCGCGCGCGTGAAGGTGCCCACCGAGATCCTGCCGCGCTTCGTGACCATCCGCCCCGCGGGCGGTCCTGCCGGAGGCTCCGCGAGCGGTCCAGCGGGAGGCTCCTCGAACGGTCCCGCGAGCGCGCCCCCCAACAGCCCCCCGGGCACCACGCTGGTGCCCCTGGAGGACGTCATCGCCCACCACCTCGAGCAGCTCTTCCCGGGCATGGAGATCGTCGACTGCGACGTCTTTCGCGTCACGCGCGACGCCGACCTGGAGGTCTCCGACGACGCGGCCGATCTGCTGCAGGCGGTCGAGGACGAGCTGCGCCGGCGGCGCTTCGGCGAGGTGGTGCGCGTGGAGCTGGGCTCGCGCTGCTCTCCGCGGCTGCGCGCCGAGCTGGCGGCGCTCCTGGAGATGGACGACGAGGCCATCTACCCCGTCGACGGCCTCCTGGACATGGGCGCGCTGTGGCAGATCCATCGCCTGCCGGGCATGACCGAGCTGCGCGATCCGCCGATGGCCGGCATCACCCACCCGCGACTGCTGCGCCACGAGGGCGAGCGCCCGGACGTGCTGGGGGCGATGCGCGACGGGGACCTGCTGGTGCACCACCCCTACGACTCCTTCGCCACCTCGGTGGAGCGCTTCGTGCAGCAGGCCGTGGAAGACCCCAACGTGCTGGCGATCAAGCAGACGGTGTATCGCACCAGCGACGACTCCCCGCTGGTGCCCGCCCTGATCGACGCCACCGAACGCGGCAAGCAGGCCGTGGCCCTGGTCGAGCTCAAGGCGCGCTTCGACGAGCGCGCCAACATCCACTGGGCCAAGGCGATGGAGGAGGCGGGCGTGCACGTGGTCTACGGCCAGCCCGCGCTCAAGACCCACTGCAAGTGCGTGCTCGTGGTGCGCCGCGAGGGCGATGGTGTGCGCAACTACGTGCACATCGGCACCGGCAACTACCACTCCACGACCGCCCGCCTGTACACCGACTTCGGCCTCTTCACCACCGACGAGCAGCTAGGGGCCGATGTGACGGACATGTTCAACTACCTCACCGGCTACGGGCGCCCTCTGCACTATCGCAAGGTCCTCACAGCTCCCAACCAACTGCGCGACGGCCTCCTGGCGGAGATCGAGCGCACGATCGCCGCCCACTCCCCCGAGCACCCGGCGCGGATCGCGATGAAGATGAACGCGCTCGTGGACGGGCGCTGCATACGCGCCCTCTACCGCGCCTCCCAGGCGGGCGTGAGGGTGCAGCTGAACGTGCGCGGCATCTGCTGCCTGCGCCCGGGCGTGGAGGGCGTCTCCGAGAACATCACCGTGGTCTCGATCATCGGGCGCCTGCTGGAGCACGCGCGCGTGTATGCCTTCGAACGGGAGGGAGAGGCGCGGACGATCTACATCGCCTCCGCCGATCTGATGCCCCGCAACCTCGACCACCGCGTGGAGATGGCCGTGCCGATCGAGGCCCCCGAGCTGCAGGAGGAGCTGATGGACACCCTCGAAAGAGCCTTCGCGGACAACCAGAACTCCTGGGAGCTGGGCAGCGATGGGGTGTGGCGCCGGCGCGCGCCAGGGGCCGGCGAGGAGCCGCGCAGTCTGCAGCTGGAGCTGATCGAGCTGCACGCGCGCCGCGCGGAGGATCGCCCGCGCGAGCCCGACGCGGCCGGTGTGCCGGGTTAAGCTGCTGTCGCCAACCCGTCGAGGGCCTGCTTGAGATCGTCCACGGACTGGTAGTCGAGCCCCAAAAGGTGATCGTGGCGATGGCGCACCACGCCCTGCTCGTCGATCACGACGACCGCGCGCTTGGTCTGCCCCAGGCGCGGCGCGAAGGCGCTGTAGGCCTTGGCGACCTGCTTGTCCGTATCGGCCAAGAGGGGCACGCCCAGGCCGTGCTTGTCCATGAACTGCCGGTGGGAATCGAGGCTCTGCGAGGAGATGCCCACCACCGTGGCCGGCAGCGACGCGAAATCGTCCGCGCGGTCGCGATATGAGCAGAACTGTCTGGTGCACACGGGCGTGTTGTCGCCCGGATAGAACAGCAGCACCACCCGCTCGCCGCGGTGCTCGGACAGCTTGAAGGGCCCGTCGGTGCCCGGCAGCTCGAAGTCCGGCGCCTCCTCTCCGACCCGTGGAGTCTTGGCCATGCTCATCCCTCCTTTACGTCTTGGACAAAGGCCAGGATATAGCACAATTTCGATCACGTATTGGACATATCGGGTGCGCGCCGCGCAGGGGCGCCGCGCCGTGCGATACAACACCTCCCGCATGCCCCTCGGCCGCCTTCCGCGCATGTCCCTTGCGATCGTCGCGGGCATGCTGGTCCTCGGCGCATGCGGCAGCGCCGGCGCCCCTGCGGTCAGCCCGCCGCCGACGGCCCCCGCCGCGAGCATTCCCGTGCCCGCCCTGGCGCGCGGCGCGGGTGCGGGCCTGCTGCTGAACTGGCCCGAGTTCGGCCTGAACCCGGCGCGCTCGAACGTGAGCCTCGAACCCACGGGGATCACCGCGGCGAACGTGAACAAGCTCATTCACGAGCGCGTCGCACTGCCCGGCACCGTCGATTCCTCGCCCATCTATCTGCACGCGGTCACGGTCGCGGGCGCCGTTCGCGATGTGGCCGTGGTGAGCACCACCTACGGCAGGACGCTGGCGATCGATACCCACGGCGGCGTCATCCTGTGGGTGTTCACGCCGCCCGGCTACTCGGGATGGGCCGGCAGCGCGCAGATCACCACGGCCAGCCCCGTGGAGGACCCGGATGGCATGTGGGTGTATGCGGCTTCGCCCAACGGCCTGATCCACAAGCTCTCGCTCGCCACGGGCCAGGAGGCCGGCGGCTGGCCGGTGTCGATCACGCGCGACGCCACCCACGAGAAGCTGACGGCGGCGCTGAACCTGGAGGGCCCCTATCTGCTGGCCTCCACCGGCGGCTACTTCGGCGACGCGCCGCCCTATCAAGGCCACGTCGTGCTGATCGACCGCTCCAGCGGCCGCGTGCACGCGATCTTCAACACGCTCTGCTCCAATCGCCGCACGCTGATGGCGCCGCGCAGCTGCCCGGCGAGCGACTCGGCGATCCTCTCGCGCTCGGGCCCGGTCGTGGAGCCCGACGGGCGCATCCTGATCGACACCGGCAACGGCCCCTGGAACGGCACGAGCAACTTCGGCGACAGCGTGATCGAGCTGAACTACCCGTCGCTCACCTTCCGCCAGGCATACACCCCGGTCGACCAGGCGCAGCTCAACGCCGGCGACACCGACCTCGGCTCCGGCCCCCCGGCGCTGCTCGGCGGCGACCGCGTGCTGGTGGCGGGCAAGGACGGCATCATGCGCGTGCTGTCGCTCGCGCGCCTGGACGGGCGCGGGCCGGGCTCAGGACGCGAGCGCCTGGGCGGAGAAGTGCAGCGGCTGCCGGTGCCGGGCGACGGACCGCTGTTCACGACCCCCGCGGTGTGGCAGCAGGGTGAGAGCACAACCGTGTTCGTGGGCGGCGAACACGGCACCGGCGCCTACGTCCTGCGCGGCGGGCGGCTGCGTGTGGTGTGGCAGAACGCCACCCCCGGAACCAGCCCCGTGATGGCCGGCGGACTGCTCTACGTGTATGACCCGCAGGCGGGCGGAATCGACGTCTACACCCCCCGCTCCCCCCGCCCGATCGCCCACCTGCCCGGCGAACCCGGCCACTGGAACAGCCCGATCGTGGCCGACGGCCACCTGCTTGAGCCCGAGGGCAACGCCAACGACCACCAGCTCACGGGCACGCTGGACATGTTCTCGACCCCATAGCGGCCCCCGCGCGGCGAGCATCCCCGTCGCGCTAGCCTCAATCCATGGAGGAATCGCTCAGCGGCCAGCTGCTCTTGGCCTCGCCCGCGCTGCTGGACCCCAACTTCCGCCGCGCCGTGGTGCTCGTGGGCGCCCACAGCGAGGAGGGGGCGATGGGCGTGGTGCTCAACCGCCGCTCGGAGATCACCGTGGGCGAGGCCGTCCCCGCGCTCGAGCCCGCGGTGGACGAGCAGGAGCCGGTCTACTTCGGCGGCCCCGTGCAGCCCAGCTCGATCGTCCTGTTGGGCGAGTTCCTGGACCCCTCCCCCGCGGGCCTGTTGGTGCTGGGCCGCATCGGCTTCCCCGCCCCGGAGGCGGGCATCGAGGAGCTCGCGCAGGCCACCGCGCGCCGGCGCGTGTTCGCCGGCTACGCCGGCTGGGGCGAGGGGCAGCTCGACTCAGAGCTCGATCAGGGCGACTGGATCGCCCACCCCGCCCTTCCCGACGACGTCTTCACCGAGTCCCCCGATGAGCTTTGGAGCACCGTCATGGCGCGCAAGGGCGGCAGCTACGCCCTGATCGCGCGCATGCCCGTGGATCCGAGCGTGAACTGAGCGCCCCGGCGGCTTGCAAGGCCCGCGTTCAGCTTCGCGTCGGCGCTTCACAAGCCGACCTCCGCCTCCCCGGGCGGACCCTTCTAAGCTCTCAGCTCATGCTCAAGCTCGCGCGCTGGTCCACCACGCATCGCCTGTACATCGTCCTCGGCTGGATCGCCCTGCTCGTCGTCGTCAACGCGGTGGCGCAGTCGGCGGGGACCGCCTACTCCAACAACTTCACGCTGCCAAACTCCGACTCCCAGCGGGCGGCGGACCTGCTGCAGAAGAGCTTCCCGGTGCAGGCCGGGGATCGCGACACGATCGTCTTTCGCGTGGCCTCGGGGAGCGTCATGGACCCCGCGGTGAGGGCGCGCATGACGCGGACCTTCGCCGAGGTCGCCAAGCTGGGGCATGTGGTGGGCGTCATCAGCCCCTACGCCGGCGCCGCGGCCGGCGAGTCGATCTCCAAGAACGGTCGGATCGCGTTCGCCACGGTGCTGTTCGACGAGAAGGCCAACGCGCTCCCGGTCAGCGCCGCCGAACGCGTCGTGGCGGTCGCCGCCAGGGCCCGCGAGCCGGGGCTGGAAGTGGAGCTGGGCGGGCAGGCGATCGAGGCCACCCAGAAGCTGGGCTTTGCGCTGTCCAGCGCGATCGGGCTGCTCGCGGCGATAGTCGTGCTGCTGATCACCTTCGGGTCGCTCATCGCCATGGGCCTGCCGATCGTCACGGCGCTGTTCGGCCTGGGCACGGGGCTCGGTTTGATCGCGCTGTTCACGCACGTGGTGGACACGCCCAGCTTCTCCTCCGAGCTGGCGGCCATGATCGGCCTGGGCGTGGGGATCGACTACTCCCTGTTCATCCTCACGCGCTTCCGCGAGGCCTTCGCCGGCCCCGGCCCCACCGCGGGATTGGTGAGGGAGTCGGTCGTGCAGGCCGTGGATACCGCCGGGCGCGCCGTGCTGTTCGCCGGGTGCACCGTGGTGATCGCCCTGCTGGGGATGATGGTGCTCGGCGTCAGCTTCCTCTACGGCGTGGCCATCTCAGCGTCGATCGGCGTGCTCCTGGTGATGCTCGGCTCGCTCACCCTGCTGCCCGCGCTGCTCACCTTCGCCGGCCCCCGCCTGGTGCGGCCCGGCTGGCGGGCCAGGCGCCGCGGCGAGCAGACCATGCACGCCCCCGGCACAGGCGCGTGGCTGCGCTGGAGCCGCTTCGTGCAGGGTCGCCCGTGGACGCTCGCGATCGTCTCCACCCTTGTGATGCTGGCCATCGCCGGCCCCGCCCTCGCGCTGCGCCTGGGCTCGAGCGACGCCAGCAACGACCCCGCCGGCTTCACCGGGCATCGCGCGTATGAGCTGCTCGCGCAGGGCTTCGGCAGGGGCTTCAACGGGCCGCTGCTGGTCGTGGCTCAGAACGGCACCCCCGCCGCGCTGCACCAGCTGCGGACAGCCCTTTCCGCCGCCCCCAACGTGGTCTCGGCCACGCCCCCGCGCCTGAACCCGGCGGGCGACGTCGCCACGATCTCGGTCTATCCGAAGTCCGCCCCGCAGGACTACGCCACCAGCCAGCTCGTCTCGCGGTTGCGCGGGCAGGTCATCCCGCCGCTGGCCTCGAGCACCGGCATGCACGTCTACGTCGGCGGCGTCACCGCCGGCTCGGTCGACTTCGCCACCACCCTCGGGCACAAGCTGCCGCTGTTCATCGGCGTCGTCGTGCTGCTCTCCGCGCTGCTGTTGATGATCGTCTTCCGCTCGCTGGTCATCCCCCTGCAGGCCGCCTTCATGAACCTGCTCAGCATCGGCGCGGCGCTCGGCGTGATCGTGGTGATCTTCCAGTGGGGCTGGCTGGACAGCGTGATGGGCATCAGCAGGGGCCCCATCGAATCCTTCATCCCCGTCATGCTCTTCGCGATCGTCTTCGGCCTGTCCATGGACTATGAGGTGTTCCTCGTCTCGCGCATCCACGAGCAGTGGACACGGGGCAGGGACAGCACGCGCGCCGTCGGCGAGGGCCTCGCGCTCACCGGGCGTGTCGTAACGGCCGCCGCCGCCATCATGATCTGCGTATTCCTGTCCTTCATGCTCGGCGAAGAGCGCGTCATCAAGGAGTTCGGCATCAGTCTCGCCTCCGCCGTGTTCCTCGATGCCGTGATCGTGCGCTGCCTGCTGCTGCCGGCGGTGCTGAGCATCCTCGGCGAGCGCACCTGGCGAATCCCCGCGTGGCTGAACCGCTCGCTGCCGCGCCTGAACATCGAGGGCAGCGCCGTGACCGTCACCGCCGTCTCCGAGCCGAGCGGGGACGGGGACGGGAACGGGGACGGGGACGGAGCGGCGGAGGAGATGGGCGTCGGGGTGGATGGGTCCTCACGCCGGCGCCGGGACGTGGTTGGCGAGGGAGTGAAGGGCTGAGACGCCGGACGGGAGGGCGTTGGCGCGCCTTCCCCTGCGCGATCCTGCTGTGCATCGTGGGCACTGCCCCAGCCGTCATGGGCATTGCCCCGGCCGGCGCCCAGGCCCGGCCCACGGTTGTCCTTCTCTTCCTGCCCTCCTCCTCGGACGCGATCGAGACCGAGCTGGCCGGAGTGCCCACGCTCTCCACGGGGCTCATGAGCGCCACGCAGGGCAACTACACCACCGCCCAGCTGCTGCTTGACATAACCCAGGGGGCGCGGGTCTCCTACTCCGCGTATTCACCGCCGCTGCCGCCCGCGCTGTCGATCGTGCCCACCGGCTCGCAGGCGTCCGCCAGATCCCCGGGGGCCGGACAGGGGTTGGCCGGCGAAATCGCGGGAGGCGCTCTGCTCACCAACTGGCCGCGGGTGCTCAGGCGCGCCGGCGGGGCGCCCCAGATCCTCCAGCCGGGGCTGCTCGCCGCCGCGATCCCCGGCGGCGGCGCCTACGTCGGCATCACGGGCGAAGACCACACGGACGGCGTGATCGCAGCCGACCGCTCCGGCCACATCGCCGCCCTCTCGCTCGGGCCCGCCGCGAGCCTGCCCGCGCGCGTCGCCCAGCTGAGCGAACGCCACGCGCTGCTCGTCGCCGATCTGCCCGCCGGCGCGGCCGGGTACGCCCAACTGCGCCTGCTCGCCGCCCATCGCCCGCCCAACCAGCTGCTGATCGTCGTGCAGCGGACCCCCGACAGGCAGGGCTATGAACTGCTGTGGAGCGCGCTCGCGGGGCTGGGCGGGGGGCGCACGCTCACCTCCTCCACCACCAACCAGCGGGGGCTGATCGCATCCATCGACCTCGCCCCCACGATCCTGCGCCACCTCGCGCTGCCGATCCCCTCCGCCATGCGCGGCCAGCCGGTGCGCACCGATGGCCACTTCGACGGCGCCCGCCTGCGCGCGCTCAAGGACCGTCTGGAGGTCGTCTACTCCCGCCGGCTGCCGGCGCTGGCCTGGCTGCTGGTGGCATGGGCCGCGCTGCTGCTCGCCTCGCAGGCCCCCACCAGGCGCGGCGATCCCACGCGCCGCCGCGCGACCGCGATGCGCGTGGGCGCGCTCGCCATGCTCTGGACGCCCGCCGCCGAGCTGCTGCCCGCCGCCCTCGATCCCAGCCGCCCCGGCGAATACGCGATCCTCGTGCTCACCTGCTTTGCGCTGGGCCTCATCGCCGACCGCCTACTGCCGTGGCCGCGCGCGCCGCTCGCCCCGGCGCTTGCGGCCATCCTCGCCCTCACCGCCGACGCCCTGCTGCACACGCAGCTTCTGATCCGCTCGCTGCTCGGCCCCAACCCGATCTACGGCGCGCGCTTCTACGGCATCGGCAACGAGCTCAAGTCGGCGCTGGCCGTGCTCGTCTTCGCGGCCGTGGCCGCGCTGTTGTATCCCGCCCGGGCACACAGCCCGAAGGGCTGGGTCGGGCGCCGCGCCGCCGCCGCGATGGCGCTCGCCGGCATCGCCCTGGCCGTCGTGGAGGGCTCCGCGCGCATCGGCGCCGGCGTGGGCGGGGTCATTCTCGTCAGCGCCGGCACGGCGGTGGCCACCGTGATGCTCCTTCCCGGACAGCTCACGCGCCGGCGCGCGTCGATCGTGCTGATCGCGCCCGCGATCGGACTGGTGGCGCTCGCGGCGCTCGACCTCCTCACCGCGCACGGCTCCGGGCACTTCACCGGCAGCATCCTCCACGCCCGCTCCGCCGGGGACCTGCGCGATGTCATCCAGCGCCGCTACTCGGCGGCGTATGAAGAGCTGAAGCACGGCGCGATGCCGCTGGCCACCGCGCTGGCGCTGCTCGCCGCCATCCTCGGCGTGCGCCGGCACGAGCGGCTGCTCGTCCCTGTCGACGAGGACCCCGCCTGGCTGGCCGCGCTCGCGGGCGGGCTCACCGCGGGGGTGGTCGGCGCCCTGACCGAGGACTCCGGCCCGGTCCTGCTCGTCGTCGCCGTCTTCGCCCTCGTCTGCGTGCTCGGCTACCTCTGGGGCCGCCCGCCGCAGCGTCCTCTCATGCCGCGCACTTCCGGCAGGCGCCGTGCAGCACGATCTCGTGCTCGGACACCACCGCCAAGGGCACTCGCTCGCTGAGCTCCGCGACCGCGCGCTCCAGGGCGGCGTCGGAGAAGGGCATCACCACGCCGCAGCGATCGCACACCAGATGGTGGTGATGCTCCTCGTGCTCGTCGCACGCCCGCTCGTAGCGCACCATCGCCTGGCCCGTCTCCACGCGCGCCACCAGCCGCACGCGCTCCAGCTCCTCGAGGATGCGATACACGCTCGCACGGCTCACCGCCCTGCCCTGCGCGCGCAGGGCGTCCTCGATCTCGAGCGCCGTCAGGGCGCAGCTCTGATCCGCCAGCAGCTCCAGCAGCGCACGGCGCGCGCCGCCGCGCTTGCGGCCGGCGCCGGCCAGGGTTGCCTCGGCGCGCTGCGCCCAGGTCTGTGCATGCGCCTCGGCGGGGGTGGACGGGTGGGGGGTCATGAGGTCGATGGGCGGGATGTCATGGCGGTCGGCTCGCGGCCATGGGGGGCAATCGCATCGCCAGTCGCTCCCCTCGATGGTATTGCCCCTCCGCGTCGCACTCGCCCACCGGCCAAAGCCGCCAGCACGTAGCACCCCACGGCCACGCCCACGATCGCGCTGCCCGGCGGCAGCGAGGACAGCTCGTAGCTGCACCCCACCCCCACCCACACGGACACCAGCGCGATCGCCATCGACAGCGCCATCCCCAGCCAGGGGCTGGCCGTCAGCCTGTGTGCCGCCCCCGCCGGGGCCGCCAGCAGGCCCAGCAGCAGCAATGCCCCCACAACCTGCGTGGCCTCGCCCGCGTCCACGCCCAGCAGCACCAGGAACACAAACCCCAGCCCGCCCACAGGCACCCCCCGCACGCGCGCCACCCGCGGGTCCAGCGTGGCCCACAGCAGCGGTCTCGCCACCACCCCCAGCGCCAGCAGCAGACCGACCGCCACGGCGGCCGCCGCCCATGCCTCGCCTGCGCTCAAACCGAAGATCGACCCGAACAGCGTGCGCGCGCCCACGATCCCGTTGCCCCCGGCGCTGCCCGAGCTGTAGAGGTACAGGAACAGCGCCCCCAACCCCAGCACCCAGCTGAACACCACCCCGATCGTCGTGTCGTCGGCGGGCGAATGACCCGATCCGCCAGATCCGGTCCCGCCAGATCCGCTGGATCCGCCAGACCCGGCCCGGCCTCCCAGCGCCGCGAGCCCCATCGCCACCGCGACCGTCGCCAGAAACAGCCCCGCGCGCAGATCCCACCCCGCCGCGGCCGCCGCCAGCGCGCCGGTGAAGGCCACGTGGCTGAGAGCGTCGCCCGCGAACACCTGCCCGCGCAGCACCACGAACCAGCCGATCGCGCCGCTGGCCAGCGCCACGCAGGACCCGGCCAGCAATGCGTTGCGGATGAATTCGTGCGCCAGCATCAGCGCTTTACGACGCGCGCCGCCGCGTAGAGGATGAAGGCCAGCGTGGTGACCGTGAACCCCACGGGCCAATTGGTGAAGTACGACAAGCCCAGCCCCACCCACGTCACCGCCAGCGCCAACCCCACGCTCAACGCCAGACCCAGGCCGATGCGCGGCGTCAGGAGCTGCGCCGCCGCCGCCGGGGCCACCAGCAGCGCGAACACCAGCAGCGCCCCCGTGATCTGCGCCGTGGCCGCCACCGCCAGCCCCAGCACCACCAGGAACGCCACCGAGAGCGCCCGCACGGGCACCCCGCGGGCATCCGCCACCACCTCGTCCACCGAGGCCAGCAGCAGCGGGCGGCCCGCCAGCGCCAGCACCGCCAATACCGCCACCCCCACCGCCAGCAACGTCAGCACCTGACCGGAATCAATCCCCAGGAACGACCCGAACAGCAGCGTTTCCAGATCCTCCAGCACGCCTCCGTAGAGGCTCAGGAACACGAACCCCAGCGCCAGCGCCCCGGCCTGCACCGCGCCCGTAGCGGCCGACTCCTGCGCGCGATCGCGCGTGGCGCCCACACCCGCCCCGGCGGCGATCCCCAGCGCGCCGCCCACGCAGAAGACGTAGTAGCCCCACACCAGCGGCCAGCCCGCCAGCGCGGCCAGCGCGGCGCCGGGGAAGGACATCAGCGACAGGGTGTGTCCGGCGAAGCTCTGGCGGCGCAACACCATCAGCCACCCCACCAGCGCAGCCATAACAGCCACGATCGTCCCCGCCTCCAGGGCGTTCACCATGAAGGGGTAGCTCAGCAGCTGCTGCACATCGTTGACGGGGTCGATCGACAGATGAGGTTCCATGGATCACTCCAACACATGGCGCGGGCCGTGCGCGTGATGGCCCTCGGGGTCCCCCACCACCACCATGCGCCCATCGGATGCGCGCAGCACCTCGATCGGCGTGCCATACAGCGCGCTCAGCGTCTCGCCCGTGATCACCTGCGCGGGCGTCCCCGCCGCCGCCCTGCCCCCCGCCAGGTAGAGGATGCGATCCAGGTAGGGCAGCAGCGGGTTGACATCGTGCGCCACCAGCAGCACCGCCACGCCCTCGCCGCGGCAGATGCTCTGCACCAGCGCGGTCACGGCCACCTGGTTGGGGATGTCCAGGCCATCCAATGGCTCGTCCAGGATCAGCATCCGCGGCCGGCGCACCAGCGCCTGGGCGATCAGCAGCCGCTGCTGCTCCCCCCCCGAGCACTCGCCGATCGGCCGTCTGGCGTACTCCTGCGCCCCCACCTGCGCGATCGCCTCCTCCACGCGCTCGCGCGCCGCGCGCGCGCGCCGCGCGCACGGCCCCAGCGCCGGCAGCGGCACGCCCCAGCGGCTCCCATCCAGGCCCATGCGCACGAGATCGACCCCGCGCACGCGCGCAGCCGAATCGAATACCCGCCGCTGCGGCAGATAGCCGATCCGCTCGTTCCCGCTCCCCGGCGGCCCGCCCAGCACGCTCACGCTTCCCCGCGCGGGCTCCAGCAGTCCCAGCAGCACCCGCAGCAGCGTCGACTTGCCCGCGCCATTGGGGCCCAGCACGGCCACGAGTTCCCCCTCGCGCGCCTCGAAGTCCACGCCGCTCCAGATCTCGCGGCCGCCGAGGCGCACGGCCGC
>Ga0116217_10002418_pt1 | contig 17372 bp, 13 predicted proteins | sample Sb_taG_6_FD_89697 | JGI IMG/M metagenome (GOLD analysis project Ga0116217, IMG submission 89697) | Peat soil microbial communities from Weissenstadt, Germany - Sb_50d_4_PS metaG | ecosystem: Environmental > Terrestrial > Soil > Wetlands > Peat | place: Germany: Weissenstadt | collected 2010-09-21 | reverse complement strand
TACAACCACTACGCCTTCCACTCCTGGACGCACCTGGCCTACTCCAACATCCCCCGCCAGCAGCAGGGCTTCTTCGGGATAAGCGCCCCCAGCCTGAAGGTCCTGGCCACCCTCCTGTTCGACTCCCGCGGCCTGCTGACCATCTCCCCCGTCCTGGCCTTGGGGGCCCTCGGCACGATCGTCCTCTACAACCGCGGCAAGCGAGCCGAGGCCCTGACCATCGCCGGCATCTGCCTCTGCTACGTGGGCTACAACTCCGGCTACTACCTCCCCTTCGGAGGCGGCTTCATGGGCCCCCGCTTCCTGACCACGATGCTCCCCTTCCTGGCCGTCCCCCTCGGCATCGCCTACAAGCGCTGGCCCGCCCCCACCATCGCCCTGGCCGCCGTCTCCATCACGACCACGGTCGTGGCGACCACGACCCACCCCCTCGTCGGCTACGAGACCGAGACCGTGGTCTGGGCGCGCTACCTGCGCGAGGGCTTCTTCCAGCCCACGATCGCCACGGCCGTCGGGCTTGGGCGCGGCTGGGGCGGGATCTGGCCGTTCTTCCTCGCCGCGGGCGGCGCGATCGTGCTGGCGGCCCTCGCCACCCCCCGCCTGCGCCTGACCCGCGCCTCCCTGCTCGTCGCCATCGCCCTGCTCGCCGGCTGGGCGCTGTTCGCCGCCCTCGCCCCAACCGTCCTCGGCATCGATCACCGTGGCCTGCTCAGCATCGTCGGCGCCGGGGACCACACAGCACTGCACAAGGGCTTCGGCGACTACCCGCTGAAGACGCTCGCACCACTGGCGTTCGTGGTGGGCCTGGTCGCATCGGGAGCCTGCTCTATGTTTAAGAGCAGATCTGCTCTACGACTGAGAGCATGACCCCTTCCGCTGCAGCGAGCCCGTGCGGCATGAGCGGAGCGCCCTCAATGGCTTGATATCTTCACGCCGCAACCCGAGGCGTGCAGTTTGAGGCAGACGACCACGTAGCCCAGGCGCGGGTGGTTGCGGGCGTCGGTGAGGCCTGCATCGAAGCGGGTGGCGGCGGTGCCGCCGGTCCAGTCGAAGATGTACAGGCGCGTGATGCGCTGGCTGGTGCGGGCGAGGCTGAACATGAAGGAGAGCGCGCCGGCGGCGCGGCGCAGGCCCGAGCCGCGGACGTTGGGGAAGGCGCCGCCGAACTTGACGATGCCGCCGGTCTCGGTCAGCCACACCGTGCCGGGCACCGCGGCGAGCACCGCGCGCGTACGTTCGCTGGAGTGGCGGTTGGTGTCGGAGTAGTTGTGCAGGCCCCACACGCTGGGCATCGTGGTGTGCAGGCGAGCGATCTCGTGCTTGAATTCGGCGATGTAGTTGAGCGTCGGGCCGACGTTTGGGGCGTCCAGGGCATCCAGGCCGACGACGGTGCAGCTGTGGCACACGCGCTTGAGCGCCTGGTAGTACTGCGCCGACTGCACCGCGCTGGGGCTGGCGAACGCGCCCGGGACGTTGCCGCGGTTGGCCTCGTTCCACGACTCGTATTCGTGCACGTGGGGGAACAGCTTGACGAAGCGCTGCACGTCGCGCTGGTAGACGGCCACGCTGGGCATGCGTTCGATAAAGGGCCTGTACTCCGAGTGGTAGAAGGCCACCAGCACCCGCAGGTGCTGGGCTTCCGCGGCATGGATCCAGGCCGTCGCCTGGGACAGCGAATAGGGGCGCACGACGGTGTCATACGGGGCGATGTAGCGCGCGATGCTCGTGTGCAGGCGCTTCCAGTTCTGATCGCCGAACATCTCCGGGTGCTCGTCGCCGATGCCCACCTGGATGCTGCTGGCGGCGCGCGCGGGGGCGCGGCGGGTCGCATCGGCCTGACCCGCGACGCCGGCAACGGCCAGCACCGCGCACAGCAGCAGCGCCGCGAGCGCACGGCGAGGACGGGGGCCGCCGGTGCGACGGCGGTGAGCGGGAGCGCTTGGGGGCATGTCCACCTAACAGTCTATGAGCTCGACGGTTGCGCCGGTCGCAGTGCGATCAGCTCGCCGGGGGCGTGCTCGACCAGCCACGCCACATCTTCGGCGGAAAAGCCTTCACTCCTGCCATCCGCGCCCGCCGCCACCACCATCCGCTCGAAGCGCTCGTGCTCCATCAGCTCGCGCAGCGCGTGGCGCACGGTGCGGCCCCGCTCGATGCGCGAGTCCACGGGCACGTGCGCGCGCAGGGCGCGCTGCTCCACCGCTTCCAGCAGCGCCGTCGCCTGCTCCGCCTCGGCGGGCAGCGGCACATCCGCGGGCAGGCGCATCGGCACGAGCGCCAGGTAGACCGGCATCAGCGTCGCGCCCTCCGCGCGCGCCAGGCGCAGCGCGGCCACCAGCGCCGGCTCGGAGAGCCCTTCGCCGGTGAAGGGAAAGGCGATGCGACCCACCGGCGAGCGGCGGCTGAGCGCGCGCCCGCGGCGGCGGCGCTCGATCTCCAGGGCCGCCACCGTGCCCAATGCCGCCCCCACGAGCAGCGCCACCACGGCAGCGATCACAGCGGCGGCTCCTCCCCCGCCGGCGCCGGCGCCTCCTCGCGCAGCGTGCGATCGGCGACGATGCGCAGGTCCACCCCCGGCAGGCCCTTCAGCAGGCGGAAGGGGAGCGCCGGCTGGGTCAGGCGCCGCCACGCATTGCGCGGCTTGGGCGCCCCCATCAGCACGTACGTCGTGCCCCGTTCGCGCGCCACGCGGATCGCCACCTCGGCCACGTCGTCGCCCTCCTCCACCAGCAGCTGCGCGCCCAGGATCGAGGCCAGGCGGCGCAGCGCCTCCAGCTGTTCGCGTTCCTGCTGACCTGTGTCCCCGTCCGACCGTCCGCCCGCGTGACCCGGCTGGCGCACCGCCAGCAGATCCAGCTCGGCGCCCAGGCGCTGGGCCGAGCGCCAGGCGCGGCGCACCACCCGCTGCGCGCGCGGGGAGAGCGTCACCAGCGCCAGCAGGCGCTCGGATATGGCCTGCGTCGCGGCGCTCTTGGCGAGCCGATCCTCGCGGCGGGTGCCGATCGCCGGGGTCGCGGCGGGCGCCAGGCGTTTGACCTCCACGCCCTCGGCCACCTGGCGCAGCGAGGTCTCGCGCAGCGCCGAGAGGTTCTCGATCTTGAAGAAGTTGTTCAGCGCCGCCGGCACGCGCTCGGGGGGGTAGATCTTGCCCGCGCGCAGCCGCGAGATCAGCGCCTCGGGGGTGAGATCGACGAGCACCACCTCGTCCGCCTGCGAGAGCACCGCGTCGGGGATCGTCTCGCGCACGCGCGTGCCCGTCAGCTGCGTCACCTGGTCGTTGAGGCTCTCCAGGTGCTGCACGTTGACCGTCGAGTACACGTCGATGCCGGCATCCAGCACGTCGCGCACGTCCTCGTAGCGCTTCTCGTGCTCCAGTCCCGGCGCGTTGGTGTGCGCCAGCTCGTCGATCAGGCACAGCTCCGGTTCGCGCGCGAGGATCGCCGGCAGGTTCATCTCCTCGAAGGGGGTCTCGCGGTAGTGCACGCGCCGGCGCGGCACCATCTCCAGGCCCCCGGCCAGGCTCTCGGTCTCGATCCTTCCGTGGGGCTCCAGATAGCCGATCGTCACGTCGCGCCCGGCCTCGGCTTCGGCCTGACCCTCCTGGAGCATCCGATAGGTCTTGCCCACGCCCGCGGCCATGCCGATGAACACCTTGAGGCGGCCGCGCGATGAGGGCATGCGCGCATTGTCCTGTACTCAGGCCCCCAGCAGGTTGTGGATGACCAGGTCGATCAGCTTGATGCCGATGAACGGCGCGATGATGCCGCCCAGGCCGTAGATCAAGAGGTTGCGCCGCAGCAGCGCGCTGGCGCCGATCGGGCGGTAGCGCACCCCGCGCAGCGACAGCGGGATCAGCAGGGGAATGATGATCGCGTTGAAGATGATCGCCGAGACGATCGCGCTGCGCGGCGTGCCCAGGTTCATGATGTTCAGCACGCTCAGCGGGCCTTCGCCCCCGGGGCTCGCCGCGTAGGTGGCGATGAACACCGCCGGCAGGATCGCGAAGTACTTGGCCACGTCGTTGGCGATCGAGAAGGTCGTCAGCGCGCCGCGCGTGATCAAAAGCTGCTTGCCCACCTCCACGATCTCGATCAGCTTCGTCGGGTTGCTGTCCAGGTCGACCATGTTGCCCGCCTCGCGCGCGGCCTGCGTGCCGGTGTTCATGGCCACGCCCACGTCGGCCTGCGCCAGCGCGGGGGCGTCGTTGGTGCCGTCGCCCGTCATCGCCACCAGGCGCCCGCCCTGCTGCTGTTCCTTGATCAGCGCCAGCTTGGCCTCGGGCGTGGCTTCGGCGAGGAAGTCGTCCACGCCGGACTCCTCGGCGATCTTCGCCGCGGTCAGGCGGTTGTCGCCGGTGACCATCACCGTCTTGATGCCCATCGCGCGCAGATGGTCGAAGCGGACCTTCATGCCCTCCTTGATCGTGTCCTTCAGGTACACCACGCCCAGCACCTGGCTGTCGCGCGAGACCGCCAGCGGGGTGCCGCCCTCGCGGCCGATGCGATCGAGCTGGCCCTGCAGCTCCGGGGGCGCCTGGCCGCCCTCCTGCCGGATGAAGTCGATGATCGCGTCGCCCGCGCCCTTGCGCAGGCGCCTGCCGTCGATGTCCACGCCGCTCATCCTCGTCTGCGCGGTGAACGGCACGAACTCGGCGTGCAGCTGGGACATGTCGTGCTCGCGGATGCCGTACTGCTTGGCCAGCACCACGATCGAGCGGCCCTCCGGTGTCTCGTCCGCCAGCGAGGAGAGCTGCGCCGCCTCGGCCAGGTCGGCCTCGACCACGCCCGGCATCGGGATGAACTCCGAGGCGAGGCGGTTGCCGATCGTGATCGTGCCGGTCTTGTCGAGCAGCAGCACGTCCACGTCGCCGCTGGCCTCCACCGCGCGCCCGCTCAGCGCGAGCACGTTGCGGCGCACCATGCGGTCCATGCCCGCGATGCCGATCGCCGACAGCAGCGCCCCGATCGTCGTCGGGATCAGCGCCACCAGCAGCGCGATCAGGGTCGTCTCGCTGATGGCCGTGCCCGCGAACAGGCCGAACGGGCGCAGCGTCGCCACCACGATCATGAAGATCAGCGTCAGCGCCGCGAGCAGGATGTTCAGCGCGATCTCGTTCGGCGTCTTACGCCGCTCGGCTCCCTCCACCAGGGCGATCATGCGATCGAGGAAGGACTGGCCCGGCTCCTGGGTGATTTCCACGACGATCTCGTCCGAGGTCACGCGCGTGCCTCCCGTGACGGCGCTGCGGTCGCCGCCGCTCTCGCGGATCACCGGCGCGCTCTCGCCCGTGATCGCGGACTCGTCCACCGTGGCGATGCCCTTGGTCACCGTGCCGTCGCCGGGGATCAGCTCGCCCGCGGTCACGATCACCATGTCGCCGCGCACCAGCTCCGAGGCGGCCTTGGTGCCGCCGTCGAGCATCTTCGCGACGGTCTCCTTGCGCATGTTGCGCAGCGTGTCCGCCTGCGCGCGCCCGCGGCCCTCGGCGAACGCCTCGGCCATGTTGGCGAACACGACAGTCAGCCACAGCCAGAAGGCGATCAGGAAGGTGTACCAGGCGGGCTCGTTGCCGCCGCCCAGCGGCTTGCCGCCGAACACCTGAATCAGCCAGGTGATCGTGGTGATCACCGAGCCGATCTCGACCACGAACATCACGGGGTTGTGGATCTGCACGCGCGGGTCGAGCTTCTTGAAGCTGTCGATCAGCGCGCGCGTGACGATGTCGCGCTGAAACAGGGATATCGCCTGGCGCTCGTGGCGCTGCTCGGCCGTTGCGCTCTGCTGCGTCGCCATCAGTGCCCCTCTCCTGCGTGCTGGGTTGACATCAGTGCCCCCCTCCCGCGCCGAGGCGATCCAGAGCCAGGTTGAGCTCGAGCACGTTCACGCCCGGCTCGCCCGAGAAGCCCAGGCCGCGCCCCGATGTGTTCTGGCTGATCAAGTTGTCAACCGTGGCCGGCGAGAGGTGGCGCACGGCCGCCACGCGATATGCCTGGATGTCCGCGTTCGCTTCGGAGATTTCGGGATCCAGGCCCGAGGCCGAGCTGTTGATCGCGTCCACCGGGATCTTCGCCGCGGTCAGGCCGGGGTCGTATTCCTGCTTGTTCGGCGCCGTGTTCAGTTCGAGATAGGACTTGATGTTTTCCGCGTCCGCTTCCTCTGTCTTGACGCTGTTGGGCCCGTGGTTGGAGAAGGTGCTCGCGGCGCCGTTGTCCGCCCCGCCTTCGGTGGCCGAGGGGCGCGTCTGGAAGTAGCGCGGGTCCGCTTCGGTCACCACGACGCCCTTCACTTCCTTGACCTTGCCGTTCTTTTCGAGCACCGGCGTGCCCCAGTTCTGGCCGATGATCTTCGAGCCCACCAGCTGGCCCTTCACGTAGACCTTCTGTCCGTTGGCGTTGCCGGGGAACAACCCCTGGCTGACGCCCCAGATGAACAGCGGGTACACCAGCCCGAGCAGGACCGTCAACACGACGATGCCGATCGCGGATGTCACGATGTCGCGGCGCATGTCAGTAGAGGTGTCCCGTGAGGCCCTGCACGATCGGGCCAAGTAGAAGGGCGGGGAAGAACGTCAGGGCGCCGACGAGCACGATCACGCCGATCAAGAGCACCACGAAGGTGGGGTTGTCGGTGCGCATCGTGCCGAGGCCCGCGGGCGTCACGCGCTTGCCCGCCAGAGCGCCGGCGACGGCCAGCGCGAACAGGATCGGCGCGTAGCGCGCGAAGAGCATGTCAAAGCCGCCCAGCAGATCGGCGAAGGTGACGCCGTGCGAGCCGACGCTGCCGGCGTTGGGCTGGATGAAGCCGGTGTAGCCGGCGAACGCCGAGCCGTTGTTGTTCGCCTGCGATAAATAGGCATAAAAAGTCTCGGAGAAGCCCTGGGGCGTGCTGCCGCCGGCCTTGGAGAGCGCCACTTCGCCGATCGACTTGCGCCCGGCGCTGCTGGCCGTGGCCAGCGCCGTGCAGAACAGCGCCGCCAGCGGCGTGATCAGGATGCCGAGCCCCGCGAGCTTTATCTCCCTGGCCTCGAGCTTCTTGCCGAGCAACTCCGGCGTGCGTCCCACCATCAGCCCGCCGATGAACACCGCCAGGAGCACGTACAGCAGGATCGAGTACAGCCCCGTGCCCACCCCGCCGAAGATCACCTCGCTCGCGGAGAGGTTGGCGAAGGGCACCGCGCCGCCGATGCCGGTGAAGGACTCGATCGCGCTGTTCACCGCGCCGCAGGAGGTGACGGTGGTGACGACGTCGAACAGCGCCGAGCCGGCGATGCCGAAGCGCTGCTCCTTGCCTTCCATGTTGCCGCCGGTGGAGCCCGCGATCACGTGCGTGTGCAGACCCGCGGCGTGCTGCGCGGGCGAGCCATGCGCCTCGGCGATGTAGGCCACCGTGACGGCGCCGAGGAACATCACCATCATCGTCGCGAAGATCGCGTAGCCCTGGCGGCGGTTGCCCGTCATGCGCCCGTACGCGAACACCAGCGCCGCGGGGATTATCAGCACCAGCAGCATCTCGAAGAAGTTGGAGAACGCCGTGGGGTTCTCGAAGGGGTGCGCCGAGTTGGTGTTGAGGAAGCCTCCCCCGTTGGTGCCCAACTCCTTGATTACCTCCTGCGAGGCGATGGGACCCATCGCGATCGACTGCGTCAGCCCCGTGAGCGTGTGGGCCGTGAGATAGGTGGAGAAGTTATCGATCACGCCCTGCGAGACCAGCACGAGCGCGCCGATTATCGATATCGGCGCCAGCACGTACAGGATCGTGCGCACCAGGTCCTGCCAGAAGTTGCCGATCGACTTGCCGCTGCGCCCCACGATCCCGCGGATAAGGGCCACGGCCACGACGATCCCCACGCCCGCCGAGAGCCAGTTCTGCACCGTCAGGCCGATCATCTGGCTGAGGTAGCTCATCGTCGTCTCGCCGCTGTAGTACTGCCAGTTGGTGTTCGTCATGAACGACGAGACGGTGTTGAACGTCACGTTCCACGGCGCGCTGTGGTAGCCCAGCGGATTGAGCGCGTGGGGGACGTAGAAGGCGTTCTGCGTGCGCAATATCAGGTACAGCAGAAGCCAGCCGGCGAGGGAGAAGGTCAGGAGGCTCTTCGCGTAGGACTTCCAATCCTGCTCGCGCTTGGGATCCACGCGCAGCACGCTGTAGAGGAAGCGCTCTGGCCACGCGAACAACGGCGTGAGAAAGACCCGCTCGCCCGTGTACACGTTGGCCAGGTAGCGGCCCAGGGGCAGCGCCAGCGCGGTGAGGATCACCGCGAACAGCACGATCGTCAGCCAGCCGGTGAAGGTCACAGCTTCTCTCCGCGAATCAACGCATAGAAGAGGTACGCGATCACCAGCACCGACACGACCAGGCCGAAGAAGTCGGCCGCGCTCATGTGCGCGATGAACGCGCCCAGCGGCAGAGACATGTTCACGGGCAGAGACACGTTCACACCCGGTCGATCCCCTCGACCATCCACAGGAGGATGGCGAACATCACTATGCCCAGCGCCACGGCGAGAATGTCCATGGCCGACACTATGAGCGCCCGCGCATCACGGCCGCGTGACGATCAGAGCGAGAGGTATAACGATTTCGTTACGAAGAAAATCGATACCCCACGCCCGGGTCGGTGACGATGTACCTAGGCCGCCCCTCCGGCTCGATCTTCGCGCGCAGACGCGCGATGTGCGTGCGCAGCGGCTGGATGTCGTCGACGTACTCCGGCCCCCACACCTCGCTCAGCAGCGCCCTGTGCGTCATCAGCCGCCCGCGATTGCGCACCAGCACGCGCAGCAGGTCGAACTCGATCGGAGTCAAGTGGATCGGCTCGCCCTCGCGCTTCACGGTGCGCGCCGCCAGGTCGATCTCCAGGCCCTCCACCGTCACCGCCGGCTCCTCGCCGGAGCGTCCCGCGCGGCGCAGCGCCGCTCCCAGCCGCGCCACCAGCTCGCGCGCGCCGAAGGGCTTGGTGATGTAGTCGTCCGCGCCCGCCTCCAGCGCCTTCACCTTCTGCTCCTCATCGCCCACGGCGGAGAGCACCAGGATCGGCATCTCGCTCCATTCGCGCAGGCGCCGCGTCACCTCGATGCCATCGCCGTCGGGCAGCACCAGGTCGACGATCGCCGCCTGCGGGGGGCGCACCGCCGCGCAGTCCAGGGCCTGCGTCGCCGTTTCCGCGGGCACCACCTCGAAGCCCGCCTCGCGCAGCACCACCTTCAGCGCGCGCAGGATCTGGCCCTCGTCGTCCACGACCAGTATGCGCGGCGCCTCACTGATCATCGGACGCCGCCTATAAAGGCAGTTCGAACACGAACGTCGCCCCCTGCCCCGGCAGCGACTCCACGTGCAGCTCCCCCCCGTTGGCCTGCGTGAAGCCGCGCGCGATCGCCAGGCCCAGGCCCGAGCCGCGGTGGCCGCCGCCGGCCGTGCCCGCGCGGTAGAAGGGCTCGAACACGCGCTCCAGCTGCGCCGGGGGGATGCCCGGGCCGCGATCCACCACGCGCACGATCAGCTTGCCATCGCTGCCGGCCCCGATGCCGCGCACGGCCCGCGCGCGCACCGACACGGGGTGCCCGCCGGAGTGGCGCCGCGCGTTCTCCAGCACGTTCACCATCGCGCGCTCCAGCTGCGTGGGGTCCGCCAGCACCAGCGGCAGCTCGCGATCGATCGACAGCGCCCACTCGCTCTCGCGCGCCCCCAGCTCGTCGACCGCCGCCCTTACGACCTCTTCGATCGAGGTCCACTCGCTGCGCGGCTCGGCCGCGCCGGCCTCCAGGCGGGAGAGGTCGAGGAGGTTGTCCACGAGCCTCGCCAGGCGCCTGGTCTCCTCCAGGATCACGCTCGCCAGCTCCGCGCGCTCGGGCGCGGCCAGGCCATCCAGCGCCAGCGCCTCGCCGGCCGTGGCGATAGCAGTGAGGGGCGAGCGCAGATCGTGCGAGACCGCGCGCAGCAGGGCAGTCTTGACGACGTCCGCGCGGCGCAGCGCCGCCGTCTCGACCACCTCGCCCTGCAGCCCCTCGCGCTCCAGCGCGGCGCTCAAGAGCGCCTCCAGCGCCGGCACCACGCGCTCCTGCAACCGCCGCAGATCGCGCTCGGGCGTGCCCGCGGGAACGACCAGCGTGCCGAGGCGGCTCGCGCCCTCGCGCAGCGCGAACGCCACGCGGCGCTCATCGCCCTCGACGGCCTCCAGCTCAATCGCCGCCGAGGACAGCTCCAGCGCCTGCGCCAGCCTCGCCGCCGCCGTCGGCAGCGCCTCGGAGAGACTGCCCCCGCGCAGCAGCAGCCGCGCCATCTCCGCCGCCAGATCGGCCTCGCGCCGGCGTTCCTCCACCTCGCGCGCCCGCGCACGGGTGACCTCGGCCACAGAGCTCGCCAGCGCCGCCGCCACCACGAAGGCCACCAGCGCCACCCAGTTGCTCGAGTCCCGCACCGTCAGCTCGCCGGTGGGCGGCAGGTGGAAGAAGTTGAACGCCAATGCGCTCGCCACGGCCGTGACCACCCCCAGCCACACCCCCCAGGTGGCCGATACCACGAGCACCGCCAGCAGATACACCACGCCCAGCGACACCATCGGCGCGGCCTGCTTGAGCGGGTAGACGATCAGCGTGCACAGGGCGACCAGCGCCACCGCCACGACCACGCCCACGCGCCTGGGCGGGGGGTCGGGGGAAAGCAGGAAGCCGAACGGGCGCGGCACGGCTTGGCAGCGTAGAGCACAACCGGGGCGAGCCTCCACCGCACCCCTGGCGCTCGAACGTATGCCGAGAACTAAGCTTTTCCATATGTCGCTCTTGCATTCGCGCCGATGGGGGCGCGAGAGAGCACGACGCGACGCCCATGCCCAAGATCCCAACAGCGACAGCGATCGCGTCCACCCTGCTCATCGGGGCGCTCTGGCTCCTGGCCGCGGCCGGCGCTCAGGCCGCGCCCGCGCCGACCGCCGGCCCCACCGTCAAGGCGGCCTGCTCCGCACCCGCCCCCGGGCACGCCGCGTGCCTGGCGCTGCGGCTCGTGCCGCCATCCGGAGCCTCCGCGCCGCCCGCGCCGCCCGCGCCGGGCGCTCGCCCCGCGGTCTCGCCCGCGCTCGCGCAGGGGGTCACGCCGTCGGAGCTGCACCGCGCCTACGGGCTCCCCAGCGAAATCGCCGAACCGCAGACGATCGTGCTCGTGGACGCCTACGACGATCCCCACGCCGAAGCCGACCTGGGGGAATACGATCAGCGGCTCGTGCTCCGCGCCTGCACGCACGCCAATGGCTGCTTCAGCAAGGTCAACGCACAGGGCCTGAGCGCGCCGCTGCCCCCGGCCAACGGCGAATGGTCGATGGAGATCGCCACCGACATCGAGGTCGCCAACTCCCTCTGCGAGAACTGCCACATCGTGCTCGTGGAGGCCACCACGGCCTCCTTCCCCGACCTCGAAGCGGCCGAGAACACCGCCGCCACGCTGCTCACGGCGGCCTCCCCGCCCGGCGCGCCCACGGGCGAGATCTCGAACTCGTGGGGCGGCGGAGAGCCCCCCATCGATAGCCCCGCCTTCAACCACCCCGGCATCGTCATCACCGCCTCCGCGGGCGACGCCGGCTATCGCAACTGGCAGCAGTACGAAACGCGCAACGAACCGGAATCGCCCTACTTCAACGGCCCGGACTACCCCGCCTCCTCGCCGCACGTCGTCGCCGTGGGCGGCACCAGGCTGAGCGTGGGCGCGGGCGGCGAATGGGCCGGAGAGACCGTGTGGAACAACGGCGCCGGAATCAACGGCGGGGGCGGCGGCGGGGGCTGCAGCGCGAGCCTCGCGGCCCCGCCATGGCAGTCGCCGCTGCCGGGCTGGGCAGCCGTGGGCTGCGGCTCGATGCGCGCCGTGGCCGACATCGCGGCCGACGCCGACCCGGAAACGGGGGTCTACGTCTACGACTCCGTCCCCGAAGGGCTCGGGCTCGGCCCGCCCAGGGAACAGCCAAACGAAGAAGCCCCCGGGAATGGATCCGGAGAAATCATCATCGGCGGCACCAGCGTGGCCTCCCCGATCGTCGCCTCGGCCTTCGCGCTCGCGGGGGGCGCCCACGGCGTCCCCTACCCCGCGGCCACGCTCTACGCCCACGCCGGCGGCGCGGCGCTGCACGACATCACGGCCGGAGGCAACGGCGAATGCGACGGCGTCTACAGCGGCAGCTGCAGCGGCTCGCTGGAATCGCTTTCGCCGCGCGCGCCGCTGGACTGCGGCTCGCTCAGCACGATCTGCAACGCCGCTCCCGGCTACGACGGGCCCACCGGAGTGGGCACCCCGATCGGACTCGCCGCCTTCCAGCCGGTGCCCGGCGAGATCGGCGGCACCGAAGAAAAGGGCTCGGGCGGCGGCTCAGGCGGCGGTTCCGGCGGCGGCTCCGGCCCCGGCGGCGGCCAGGGAGGTACGGTCAACCCCGGCGGGAGCCTCCCCTCGGATCCCCCCCCGCCGGCCTCGCACGCGCCCCCTCGCCCACCGGCGAACTCGCGGATCACGGTCACGCGCCTGTCGCTCACCCTGAGCGCCGTGATCGCGCTCAACCGCAACCGCCCCGCGCTCTCCACGATCGCCTTCACCTTCGGCCTCAGCGCCTCGGCCAAGGTGCGCATAACCCTGGCCCGGCGGATACGCGTGCACGGGCACTGGCGCTGGAGCACGCTTCCGGGCGCCAACTCGCTCGCGGCGCGCGCCGGCACCAACCACGCGCGCCTGAGCGGCCGCGGCGCGCTCCCCTCGGGCCTCTACCGGCTGACGCTCACGCCGCGGAACGGCGTCGCGCGGTCGCTCGCGATCACGATCGGGTAGGACCTCTCTGGGTCGCGCGCAGGTGCGTGGCGCGCTCGACCTGCTCCCCCCGGGGGGTGAGCGCCCAGGCGTTGGGAGTGCCGCGGGTGGAGCCCCCGCCCGTGCCCCCGCCCCCGCCCGTGCCCGCGCCCGTGTTGGCCACCAGCCCCAGGCTCTCCAGCCGGCTGAGCAGCCGCGAGATCTGGCCCTGGTCGACGATGCCGGCCTGGTCGGCCACCTCGCGGTTGCTGGCCCCGGGACGCTCCCCGATCGCGCGCAGCACGCGCGCGGTGCGATAGGTGAGGCGCACGCCCAGGCTGTCGCGCTCGGGATCCTGTCCATAGCCCGCCGCCACCGCGATGGGCGCCCGCGGGAGGGGCCTGGTCAACTCCCGGCCGGCCTTGGCGGCGCCCACATAGGGCAGCAGGATCAGGTGCATCAGCGGCCCCAGGAGCTCGATCAGCGACCCGGGGCGCTGCGCGCCGGAGTCCGCCCCGGAGCCCCCGCCGGCGCCCAATCCCGGCCCCAGCAGGCGCGTGTGGAGAACCGCCAGCACGGCGCCCACAAGGCCCTCCGCCGCGACCTCCGGCGGGTCGATCCTGCCGGCGCCCTCCAGGCGCCCGCGGTCGATGTATTCGCACATCAGCTCGATCGCCTGCAGGCGCCGCGCGAGCACGCGCGGGCCGCCGCCCAGCGCGTGGACCACGCACAGCCGCCCCAGCGCGGGCTCGCGTTCGAGCAGGCCCAGCAGCTCCGCGAGGGCCGCCCGGACGCCGTCCTGCCAACGGGCCTCGCGCGTGTAGGCCGTGTACATCTCCGCGCCGGCGAGCCCCAGACCCAGCTCGAAGGCCGCCTCCAGGCAGTCTTCCATGTCGGCGTAGAGTTCGTAGAAGGTCCTGCGCGAGATGCGCGCGCGAGCGACGACGTCCGCGACGGTGACCGCCTGGGGATCGGCGCGCACGGCCATCTCCTCGGCCAGCGCCCGCACGATGCGTGCTCGTTGAAGCTCCTCTCCCATGGCTGCCTCTCATCCCCCTCGATCGCCTGCCACTTGATCTTTGCAATAGCAAGCATATTTCAGGTGTCCAGCCGAAACACCACACAGATGAAAAAGAGGAGCCGTGGCCTGGGGGGAACAGACCACGGCTCCGGTCTCGAGAGACCTCGAACGCGGAGGGGGTGCTGCGTTCGGACGGTCCCCTGAGGCGCTACCCGGAGAGTTGAGGGGCGGTAGCGCTCCAGCTTGCATGGCCGGCCTCCTTGCCAACCAATCTTGTACAGAGTCGGTAATAAAGCAGACCGCGAGAGTCTTGTCAAGAGGGACCAGAGTCGTCGTGTACGTGACAAACCCTGATTTTGGCCCTTTTAGCCCCAGAAATGCCTGGATTTTAGCCGTTTTGTAAGGCTGGCGAGCAAAATTTGCGCCCTTTTGGCATGGCCTTCCGCAGGCCCCCACGACTTGCCTGCCGCCCATTCCTGTACAGTATCGTTACAGATGAAGCGCACATCCTCCCCCAACGGCCGGCACGAGCGTCACGGGCAGCACGAGCGCCTTGGCCAGCGCGAGCGCCTGCTGAACGGCATGGCCAGAGCGGTGGCGCGCCGCGGCTACACGGACGCCACGGTGGCCCAGGCGATCGCCCACGCGGGCGTCTCGCGGAGCACCTTCTACGAGCACTTCGCCGACAAGGAGGAGTGCTTCCTGGCCACCTTCCGCGAGCTGGCGCCGGTGCTCGCCGGGGAGCTGCTGCGAGCCGTCGACGGCGTCCCCTGGGAGGGAAAGCAGCGCGCGATGCTGAGCGTGGTGCTGGACCCCTCGCGCAGCGAGGCGGCGATGCACTGGCGCCTTTTGCTCACGCAGGCCCGCGCCGGCGAGCGGCGCATACGCGCGGAGCGCGAGCGGTTCATGGGCCGCCTGGAGGAGGCATTCGAAGCGTTGCTCGAGGCTCCGCCGCCGGGCGCACCCACGCTGGACATCCCGCCCAAGGCGCTGCTGGGCGGCGTGCGCAGCGTGATCTCGATCCGCCGCTACACGCACGACGCACAGGAGCAGGGGCAGTTGCTCGACGAGCTGGAGGCCTGGACGGCCGCCTACGCGGTGCCCCCCGGATACCCCCGGCGCGGCGGCGCGGAGTGGGCCGAGCTGGGGCGGAGGCTGTGCGACTCGGAGCCGCGGCCGGGCGACTCGGAGCCGGGGTCGGGCGATCCCGAGGCGCGGCCGGGCGACTCGGACCCCCCAAGGCTCCCCCGCGGGCGCAATCGCCTGCCCGCGGGCGTGGTGGCCAGCCAGCACCACAGTCGCATCGTCGCGGCCACCGCGCGCGCGATCCGCTCCAAGGGCTACAGCGCCACCACGATCGCGGACATCGTCGCCGAGGCGGGAGTCTCGCGCGGGGTCTTCTACGGCCAGTTCCACAACAAGCAGGAGGTCTTTCTGGCCGCCCAGACGATGACCCTGCAGGAGGGCCTGACGCGGGCCTCGACGGCCTTCTTCACCGGGCGCACGTGGCCCGAGCAGGTGTGGAGGGGCCTGGATGCCCTCTTCGGCCACATCGCGAGCCTCCCCGACCTGGCCCATCTGATGCTGATCGAGCCCTACGCCGCCGGCCAGGCCGCGCTGGATCGCGTGATCGACACGATGCGCGCGCTGAGCCTGTTCCTGGAGGAGGGCTACCACCGCGGCCCGCGGGCCGAGCAGCTCCCCCGCACCTGCTCGGACGCGATCGCCGGGGCGATCCACGAGCTGCTCTACCACGCCGCCGAGGAGGATCGGGTGGAGACGCTGCGCGAGCTGCTGCCGCAGACGGTGTACGTCGCGCTGGCCCCCTTCCTGGGCCCGGTGAAGGCGCGGGGGATCGTGGACGAGCTCGCTGCAAGCGAGGCTGCAGCGGTTGGTGCGCGGGACGCTCGCGGTTAGCTTGGGCGGCTCGCGAATCCGCCGCACATGAGCCCTTTCCTCCGTTCACACCCGCGCGCGCTGCTCGCCGCGACGGCGATCGCTGTCGCTGTCGCCACCGGCGCCCTCTCGTCCGGTTCCGCCGGCGCCAGCAGCTCCTCGGGAAGCCTCGAAGGCGCCATCGCCGCCGCGCAGGCGCATGCGGGCGAACTGAGCGCGGGCATCGGCGCCGACAGCCACCAGATCGCGGGCTACCAGGGCAGCATCGACGACCTCCAGAGACAGCTGGGCGCGCTGGAATCGAGCCTCGCGTTCGAGCGCAACCAGCTGGCCAAGCTGAAGTCCGAACTGGCGGCGGCGCGCACGCAGATGGCCGCGCTGCAGGCGCAGCTGGCCCACGATCGGCAGGTGCTGGTGGCCCAGATCGTGGCCTCCTACGAGGCCCCCCCGCCGAGCATCGCCACGGTGGTGCTGGAGTCCCATGGCTTCGCCGATCTGATCGAGCGCGTGGACGACCTGCGCGCGATCGCGAGCGAGAACGCCCAGGCGACGGTGCGCGTGGCCGCCGAGCAGCAGGCGGTCACCCGCCAGGCCGCGCGCCTGGCCGAACTAGAGGCGCGCGCGCAGCGCAACACAAGCGCCGTGAAGGTGCAACGCGACGAGGTCGCCCAGCTGCACCTGGCCCTCGTGAACGACCAGCTGCACTACATCGGCGCGCGAAACGAGAAGAGCGCGGCGCTGAGCGCCCTGCGCTCCCACGCGCAGTCCCTCGAACACGAACTAGCCGCGATCCAGACGCGCGAACTGGCCGCCCAGGGCGTATACACCGGCCCCGTGGGCACGCTCACGGTGCTCCCCGAAGGCGAATACGGCTTCTTCCAGGCCCCCGGCACGAACTACAGCGTGGGCGTGGAGCCCGAGCTGGTGGCGCGCCTGAACACCCTCGGCAAGGCGCTGCGCCTGCACCTGATCGGCATCAGCGGCTACCGCACGCCGGCGCACTCGGTCGAGGTGGGGGGCTTCGCCAACGACCCGCACACGCGCGGTGAAGCCTCGGACACACCGGGCGTCGAGGGCGTCCCCGAGGCGACGCTGAACCGCTTCGGCCTGACCCGCCCCTTCCCGGGAGCGGCGGAGGCCGACCACATACAGCTGCTGGGCAGCGCGCGGTAAGAGCCTACGCCCGGCCCGCCGCCGGGGGAGGGAACGGCTTTTTAAAAAGCTCCGCTTACGCTCCGCCGAGCGGGCCGCGTTGTGAGGCCGCTTGCTGTGGGTGGCGCGCCGCCGCGAAGGGCGCCGGCGGCGCGTTGTCCCTCAGCCCTTTCTCTTGGCCTTCGCCCGCTTGCGCTTCTTCGCCTTCGGCTTGGGGCAGCCGGTGACGGCGATCTTGACGTTCTGGTTGAGGACCGCGCCGTTCTGGGCGGTGACCGTGAAGGGCATCGTGAGCTTCTGGGCGCACATGTTGCCCTTGGCCTTCGCCGGGAGGACCGCCGCGAGGCCGGAGTGCGGGCCCTCGGGGAGGCTCAGCTGGAAGGAGCCGATCGGCGCGTCGGGGACCGTCGCGAACTTGCTCGTGGTGATGCCGTGCTTGATGTTCACGCTGCCGACGAGATCGAGCGTGACGCCTTCGCCCTGAAAGACGATGTCCACGTCGGGGAACGCCGCGCCACCGTGGGAGACGAGGTACGCGGGGCCCG
>Ga0116217_10002416_pt1 | contig 17375 bp, 14 predicted proteins | sample Sb_taG_6_FD_89697 | JGI IMG/M metagenome (GOLD analysis project Ga0116217, IMG submission 89697) | Peat soil microbial communities from Weissenstadt, Germany - Sb_50d_4_PS metaG | ecosystem: Environmental > Terrestrial > Soil > Wetlands > Peat | place: Germany: Weissenstadt | collected 2010-09-21 | reverse complement strand
TTTCGACGTGAACCAATTCCATTCTTTTGAGCACCTCGCGAACCCGCTCCTGATCGGCGCCCGCCTGTTCCCCCGTCAAGACGTGATCGATGCGGCCCAGATGATGCGAGCCACGAATGACCTGGAGACAACCGTTCTCTCGAGTGGCCGGGTCGACAGCGATAAAAGCGCTCGTGAGCAACGGGGCGAGAACGCCGTTCTGGTACCAGTAGCCGTAGTCCTGGTGCCACGTCCAGGCGCCGCCGACTTTGGCGTCTTTCATGATCATTTTCGAATGGTAGTGGTACACCTCGCCGCCCAGGAGTCTTTCCGCCGAATCAACGACGGACCGGCAGCGCGCAAACATGCCATATAGCGTATCGCCGGGATGGTTCCAGAGAGAAAGGCGAACTCGCCCGCCTTCCCCGTCTCCTCGACCGAACGAATGCTGGTCGAGTTCCCGGTCTTCCCTGGCAGCGCGCCGCAACAGGCTTGTCTCCTCGTCGTCGAACATCTTCCTGGCCATCACAAAACCGTTGCTTTCGTACTCCCGCAATTGTTCACTGTTGAGGGCACCCTTCGCCATCGCAAACCTCCCTGAGCAAGTGCTGCCGATAACCTGAGCTTGAAAGCCCCTATAGTTTAAGTATATACCTTATGACCTGATTTTGCGTGTGGCGTGCGGCGTATTGTGTGCGGCTTATATTTGGTAGAGCGGACCTCCGGTTTTGAGGTCCGCGGTTCCTGGTTCGGCAGGCGAACACGCCGCGGACCCAAGAAGCGGGGGTCCCCGCTACCCGACAGCCTGGTTAGAAATCTGCAGGAGAGGTATATGAAGCAATCGTGTGAGCTTGAGAAGCAGGCAGCAGGTCAGGTGGCGGCATTGATGGCAGGGGCGGCGAGGACCGCTCCCAAGACGCGCGGCATTGACAACATTCAAGTCGTGGCCATCGACGACGAAAGCACCAGGCTGGCCCTGGTCAACAAGATGAAAGAGATTGCGAGATCGGAAAACCGTCCGGGTTTTGAACGCGACGCCAATAATGTGGCGGCGTCGCCGGCCATCGTGGTGATCGGCGTCCGGTCCAATCCGGCGGAACTGAATTGCGGCTTTTGCGGGAACCCAACCTGCGAGGAACTTAGAGCCAAGGACGGAATCTGCAGCTTCAACTCCATCGATCTGGGGATCGCCGCTTGTTCGGCGGCGGCCGTCGCCTCCAACCTGCGCGTGGATACGCGAATCATGTACTCCGTCGGAAGGTCGTGCCTCGATATGAAACTGTTCACTGAGGACGTCAAAGTAGCTCTCGGAATTCCCTTGAGCATTACGGGAAAAAGTCCATTCTTCGATCGAAAATAGGGGCGGCACTCGTGGCCCCACGCGCCAATCCACTACGGTTGTCAATCCAACGGGGTCCCGACGACCCATCGACTTAAACCAAATCCCGAAGTTGAATTTGGAGCTCCCAGTTTTCGGAAGTAACCCCTCACCCGGCCCGCTCCGGCTGATGACTACGCCGGCAGCGGACCACCCTCCCCCTTGGGAGAGGACTGAGAATCAATATCGCGGACGGCCCTGTCCCTTGGGGAGAGGGTGGCGAGAGTAGCGAGCCAGGTGAGGGGTTTCTTCCCACAGAGCCCCGCAACTTTCGAAATCGGGCCTAATGCGTGACCGCCCGCGGGCAACCACACGGGTTGCCGCTACCGCTTCCAAATTGCCTCCCACGAGGTGGCGTCCGGGGCCGCGAGCACAATGCTTCCTTCCACCTGTGATTGAGCGCCTTGGATTTCAGTGAAGTTAAAGCGCGAGGCGATGCTCGCCGGCAAGTGTATGTTGGCCGGCTGCGGGCCGGGGTGGCGCCGGAACTTCAAGCGCCAGCCCTCGTAGCGGTCCAGCGGTTCGAGGGTCAGGTCGAGGCGTCCGAAGCGCGTGGGAGACTGGACAAGGCTCAGTGGTTCGCCGTCAGCCAATTCCGAATCTCCAATCCCCGCCAACAAGCCCAGCGTCGAGCCGTCTTCGAGCGCCAGCATGTGCCGCAAATACAAAATGCATTCAGCGCTCGCCCAGTTGTGAGGCATGTCACCGACGTAATCCGCCGTCAGGCTGCCGCGGATGGGCTGTTCCTCACGCCAGCAGTAGAGCGGCGTGGCGTGGTTCAGGAAGCCGCTGAAGGTCAACCCGGCCCAATCGCGCACTCCGGCCCAGAGGTAGACGTGCGCCACAAAGCCGGCGTTGTAATTCCACACACCACCGTGCGGAAGCCAGCCGGTTTCGGCGGGAATATCTTCTTGCGCGCAGGCTTGCATCAACTGGATGTGTCCCTTTACGATCGGGTCTTCTTTCTCGAACACCAATCCGGGATAAATCGCATGTGAAAGCGCCCACTGTGCCGTTTGGGGTCTGGGCCGATCCCACTCGTTCGCAGCAGCCCACTGCGCATCGCCCTTCAAAAGCATGGGAAGGTAGTCGAACCCCTCGGGATGGCGGCGCATCTCATGGCGAGCCGCGGCGAAGAACGCGTCCCGCAGTTCTTTGTAGAACGGCTTGACTTCGCCCAGGTCAGGAAGGCCGAGCCGGTCTCGCGCTTCCGTAACCGCCTTGAGCCCCGCGAGCACCCACAGGGTGTTGGTGAACTCGGAACGCACGCCGCCCAGGCCGCCGTCACCGAAGCCGGGAGCCAGGAGTCCATAGTGACCGTTCAAGCTTCCGTTGTCCCGGGCGCTGTCGCGCAGGTTCGCGAGGAACTTCGCCGCCCGCGCAACGTTCGGCTGCATCTCACGGAAATACGTCCAGTCCTGGCTGAGCTCAGCCTGGCGCACGAGCGTGAACATGGCGATGCCCGCGTCTTTCCAGTGCTCGCGTCCGCCGCCTGCGAAGACGCCGCCGTCGGCCTCCTGGTGTTTCCAGGTGGCCTCCAGTCCCTGTTGCGCCTCTTTATCGTAGCCTAGGTAACGTGCTGCCTCGAGAATGAAGTGCCCGTCCACCACCCAGAGGCCGCGATAAACCGTCGGCCCCACCTGGAACGTGATCTTTCCCGCTCGCTCCTCCCGAGCCTGCTGAAGATTGCGCGCGCAGGCGGCGAGGAACTCCCCGTGCCGCCCCGGCAACCGCCACTTGACCTCGCCTCCCGACGGCGCCCAGTTCTGCCAATAGTCACGCGCCTCGGCCAGAAGTTTACCCGGCGTCTCAAGCCCCTCTTTTAATTTGTCGATCCCCTGACCCTCTTGCGGGAATCGGAAGAAACAACGGCAAGGCTTGCCTTCCGCGGCGGTCACCGTTTTGACGAGATACGACCGAGAGACGGCGCCATCTTCGTGGACTGAGAGCGGCGAATCCGCCAGGAGGAAAGCTGGCCCCGCTTCGCTATCGAGGCGCAGCAGCGTGGTCTCGCCGGACTGTTGCAGCTTGATCTCCCGTTTCGTCTTGACCACCACCACCGGAACCGCCCTTTCGCTGTGTGCGGCGCGCGGCTCGACTTCGAGGATCACGTTGTCGACTCGGCCTTCGCCGGGTCGCCGGGAGGCAAAAGTAGTGAGTTCGAGGTAGGCTTCGGGGCGGTCAATCCGGGTGTGGATGATTGGAACACCCGGAGCCTCAAGCCGCTGACCGCGCACTTCGTTTGCTTCCATGCCAAGCAGGGAAAACTCCACGATTTCCGAAAAGTAAGCGATGCCTGCACTCTGCCCGGGGTGGCCGCAACGAAGCTCTCCGTGCTCGCCGATCAGGCTCTTCGAGTGGTCATCAGGGAAGCAATAGGCCGTTTGCCAGGAAAGGGGCGAGTAGCGGAAGTCGATGGCAGGCGCCGCGGCCTTGACCCCATCGATGCCTGGGCTTTTCTCAGTATCGGTTCCGGCTTCGGGCTCGATTTCAGGAACGCCTCGCGCCCCGATTAAACCCGATGCATGGCTTGCGACCCCGGCCGTCCCCAAGCCTAAGCCGAGGTTCCGTAGAAACTTGCGCCTGCTTGATCCGATCACGTTTTCTTCTCCCGGTTGTGCGCGGTAGGGGCGGGCCTTGTGCACACCCTCGCTTGAGGCTGTGCACGCTCATTTCCCGTGCTCCCGCGATAAGCGCGCGTGCCAACCGCGGCGGATTATATCCCACTTCAGGGTTTTCAAACCAATGTGTTCTCGGTTCCCTGGATGGCGCATCAGACATCTGGCCTTGAGGAACGGAGGTCTGCGCCAGCCACGCTCCTCGCTGCCGCACTTCAGATGGAACCGGTCCGGCGGAATTCGCATCTTAACGAATAGTGCGGGACATTCAAGATCAGGGGAGGGCAGATGCGGATCGGGATACTGGGTGCGGGGAACGTGGGGGCGGCGCTGGGCCGGGTATGGACGAGCGAGGGCCACGATGTGCTGTTCGGCGTGCCTGATGCGAAAAACGAAAGGACCCGTAAGGCATTAGCTGCCCTGGGCAGCGCGGGGCTCGCCGGCACGAACGCGGAGGCAGGGGCGTTTGGCGAAGTCCTCGCCCTGGCCGTGCCATGGCCCGTAGCCCGGCAGGCCATCGAGTCGAGCGGGAATCTTGCCGGGAAAGTACTGATCGACTGTAGCAATCCGCTTACTTCCGACCTGAAGGGGTTGACTGTGGGGCTGAACACCTCGGCGGCCGAGCAGGTTGCGGCGTGGGCTCCCGGCGCGCGAGTGGTGAAAGCCTTCAACACGATTGGCGCCGGGAACTTCGGCCGGGCGGAATTCGCCGGCCAAACTGCCGATGGCTTCTATTGCGGAGATGACGCCGGCGCAAAAGCGGTCGTCAAAAACCTGGTCGAAGATGCCGGGCTTAACCCTGTGGACGTCGGACCCTTACGAAATGCCCGTTGGCTTGAAGCGATCGCCATGCTCTGGATCGATCTCGCGGTCAACCAGGGATGGGGTGGCGATCACGCGTTCAAATTGCTGCGGCGGTCATGACGAGGATGTCGGCCTAGCCCGGATTTCGCGACACGGCTCGGGAAGCGCGGAGCTGAAGCCCTGTTTTCCCCTGAAGGCCCTGCATTTCTCTGGCCTGAATGCACCTTAGGCCCGGAGGGCCGACAGGGAGTAGCCCACGGCGTCAGCCGTGGGGGGAGGGAGGCCATTTCCCGTGTCCCCCCCAGCCCCGGAGGGGCGGCAGAGGCTCTGGGATCATGTCGGTCGCCCCTTCCGGGGCTACGGATATCGACGCCGCACCCCGTCCCACGGCTCGGACGCTGTGAAAAAATCGCGCTGTCATGCTGAGCGAACCGAAGCATCTGCATTTATCCCCTTGAAAACAGACAAATGCGGATTCCTCGCTCCGCTCGGAATGACAGGCCTTGGTGATTTTTTCACAGCTTCTCACGCCGTGGGCTACTTTCTGCCGCCGCTCCGCGGCTCTCAACGTGTCCGCACCTTAGGTAAACGCCCATACGGCTGACGCCCCACCGCTGCAAAGGCCTTGCTGATCACGTCCCCGTCCTGCGGCCCGCGCTGCGTCCCTCCAATCATTGCGCGGAGTGCAGAACGGGTTTTAAGGCAGTGTCTCAGTTCGAACTAGCTGCGGCTTTGCGTGGCCACTTGACGAGGTAAACTCGCCGCTACGAATTCAAGCTGAGACACTACCGGTTTTCAGTGTCTCTTCAGGTTCGCGGCGTTACTATAGAGGCGTGCAGCTCTGCCACTCCTGATTATGCGCGTGCTCATTGTTGAAGACGAGAGAGCGATGGCGGAACTCCTCAAGAGAGGGCTCGAGGAGGAAAACCATCGTGCGGCTTTAGCATTTGACGGCGTGGAGGGATTGGAGCTGGCCAGAACCTACGAATTTGACGCCATCGTGCTCGACCTCATGCTGCCTCGGGTGGACGGCTTTGAGGTGGCGCGGCGTCTTCGGCATGCCGGGAACGAGACCCCCATCCTGATCTTGACCGCTCGTGACGCCGTGCCGGACATCGTCAAGGGCCTGGACCTCGGTGCGGACGACTACTTGACGAAGCCGTTTTCATTTGAGGAATTCCTGGCGCGTCTGCGTACCGTGGCGCGGCGCGGTTCGGCTCCCCGGCCCTCCTGCTTGCGAGTGGCAGACCTGACGCTCGATCCTGCCTCGCGCCAGGCCCTGCGCGGGCGGCGGGAAATCCGGCTGTCCCCCACCGAGTACCGGCTGCTCGAACTGCTGATGCGGCGGGCAGGCCGGGTGGTGACGCGCACCGCGATTGTGGAAGCGGTCTGGGGCCTCGAGAACGACGTGGAGGAGAATACCCTGGACGCCTTTGTGCGGCTACTGCGGGGCAAAGTGGACAAAGGCTTCAGCCCTAAGCTGATTCAGACCGTGCGTGGAATTGGCTACTGCCTGCGAGCAGATCCGGAGCTATGACTACTGCTTGGCTGAATTAGTCGGCGAAGTTCTTTGTAGAATAGGGAAGGGCGGGGCTTTAGCCCCGCCGCTGATCCCGGGAGGCGTAGAGGGGGCTTTAGCCCCTGAAGCGACGTGCTTTCAGGGCCTAAAGGCCCATTCAACTCAGCGGATCTGGGCGGCGGGGCTAAAGCCCCGCCCTTCCAAGGATCACCTGAAATTGCGCTCCTCATACCGACTGGTCACCGGCCTCCCTCTTCGCATTCGCATTACGGCCTGGTACTTCGCCGTTCTGGCGACAGGGTTTTGCGTGTTCGGGGTGGTCGCGTATTACGCGATGCGCGGCAGCATTCTCGAAACCGTCGATGAGAGCTTACTGGATCAGGTTCAGGGGATTCGTGAGCTGATCGAGCGGGAATCCGTAAGCGGTAATCTGGCGCGCGACCTCGAACGCGACGAAGAAATACTGGCCGGAAGCGATCTACTGCAGGTTTCAGACCCTGCCGGCAACTGGATCTATCGCTCCAAGACCATGGCCCGTTTCGGACCGGCGACGGCGCCGATTTCCAGGGCTTCAGTCACGACCGAGCAGCCGGACGGCGTGCCCTTGCGAGTGCGAACCACCCCAGTCGCGGCGCGGGGCAAGGTTTTTGTCGTACAACTCGCCTACCCGCTGGACGATTTCAATGAGGCGTTGAACCGTTTCCGGCGAGTCCTGTTTCTGTCTTCTCCGCTTCTCCTTTTGCTGGCGTCGGCGGGCGGCTACTGGCTGAGCCGACGAGCTCTAGGGCCGGTCGACCAGATCACGCGGGAGGCGCGCAGCATCAGCGCGCAAAACCTCTCCAGCCGGTTGGCTGTGCCGCGCACGGGAGATGAGCTCGAACGCCTGTCGGAGACACTGAACGGCATGCTGGAGCGGCTCGAACAGGCTTTCCGGCGAATAACGCAGTTCACCGCCGACGCTTCTCACGAACTGCGCACTCCTGTGGCGCTCATGCGCACCCGGGCCGAAATCATCCTGCGCAGGTCCCGCTCGGAAGAGGAATACCGCGAGACGCTGCGGCAAATCCTCGAGGACCTTCAGCGAACCTCCGTACTCCTTGAAGACCTTATGCTTCTTGCCCGTGCCGACTCGGGCGCTCAAGCCTTGGAGCGCACCCGCATCAACATGGCCGAAAGCATCCAGGAGGCATGCCTGGAAGGCCGGGCGTTGGCGGAAACAAAACAGATCAGCCTGCAATCGGAGTTGCCGGAAGTTCCCGTCTGGATTAATGGCGACGCCAACTCGCTGCTAAGGCTGTTCCTGATTCTGCTCGACAACGCCGTGAAATACACACCGCCCCAGGGCCGTATTACGGTCTCCTTGTACTCGAATAACGGCTCTGCCGTCGCCGAGGTGCGAGACAGCGGCATCGGTATCACTGCCCAGGACCTCCCCCACATTTTCGAACGCTTCTTCCGCGCCGACCCGGCACGCTCACGCCAGACCGGGGGCGCGGGCCTGGGACTGGCCATCGGGAAGTGGATTGCCGAGGCTCACGGGGGTGCGATCACGGTCCAGAGCAAGCCAGGTGGGGGCTCCGTCTTTCAGGTGAAAATTCCCCTGGCGGGGGAGGGAAGTAGGCAGTAGGCAGTGGGCAATAGGCAGTAGGCAGCAGGCACTCGCGCACGCCCGCCGACATTAATGATCTACCGTCAAGATGCGCGAAGCGCCTTGGAGTGCGGCAGCGTAGCTCTGGTCCTTACACGCATCTTGGTGATGCGGAGTATTGACTCACTCACTTACGGCGAGTTCTTGCCCCGGAGGGGCAAACCATGAGTAGCCGTGGGTGAAACCCACGGAAAATGTGCCCAAGAGCAGGATCCGCCCTGAAGGGGCCGAACGGTAGTTCAACCCCTTCGGGGTTGAGGTTATTCCCTTTCCCACGGTTTCCGCAGGTTAAGACCTGCGGCTACTCACGGAAGGCCCCTTCGGGGCCTGCCATAATGTGCGACTGCAGTCGCCCGATGTCTAACACACAAAAGATGCGTGTAAGGAGCAGAGCTTCGCTGCCGCACTCCAAGATGCCTTCGGCACGGAATCGGTGTGCTCTTGCGCCCGGAGTACCCCCTGAACCGTTATTGGTCTTGCGGGTCGGTAAAAGCCCAGAGGTCTACGATAAACCAGACTTGCCAGACTGTTTTGCATCTTGACATTTTGTTCATTCTACTCAATAATACGTGAATCCCCAACCCGAAAACCTCATTTGACATTAAACCAGCTCTGTAAGAATGGGTGGGCGATGTTTGGAGGATGAATGAGAAAACTTGTCATAGGATGCGCAGTGGCAGGGTTGATTGCTCTGTCACCCAAGTCCGAAGCAAGGTCGTCCGTTTCGAGCCTGCCGCCTCGCCCGTCGGCGGTACCCAAAGTCGAACCTGAGACCGGAGAAGCAAGCTGGTACGGCGAAGAATTCCAGGGAAATGAGACTGCTGACGGTGAAATCTATGATTTTAATGGACTTACAGCAGCACACCCCACCCTGCCCTTTGGAACTACCGTCAAGGTTACCAACCTTCACAACCGCAAGAACATTCTGCTCCGAATCAACGACCGCGGGCCATATGTCGGGCGGCGCCTCATTGACGTTTCCTGGGCTGCGGCAAAACGCCTGGGATTTGTCGAATCCGGCACGACGCCTGTCCGAGTGGAAGTTGTAGCCAACCCCTAGTCACAGCTCACCAGCGAGCTGGAACTGTCAGCTCAAACCTGCTTTCAAGGTGTGCGGCCCTCCCGTAAGGTACGAAAAGTCCAAAACCTTCGAAAACTGGTCTACACGGTCTGGATTCCCGTTTTTTCGTGCTTGACTTTTCGTTCCAGGCTTTCTAGAGTGGCACAGACAATAGTCATAACCCTAGGTAAGCGACGTAGGTTAGGTGAGTTCGGCCAATAAGGGCAGCGTGCTACGCGGAGGAGTCCATGAAGAGGCTCATCATTGGCTGTGCTGTCGCAGGGCTCATTGCACTATCGCCGAAGTCCGAGGCGCGGTTATCCGGCTCGCTCAGCCTGCCTCGCGTGAGTGTTGTGCCAAGCGAACAACACGAAGTCGGCGTCGCAAGCTGGTACGGTGAAGAAGTTGAGGGAAATCAGACTGCCAGCGGAGAGGCCTTCGACCTGAACGGACTCACCGCAGCGCACCACACACTCCCTTTTGGAACCACCATCCGGGTCACCAACCTTAGAAACCATAAGTCCTTGCTTCTCCGAGTGAACGATCGAGGCCCCCATCTGGGCAAGCGCCTGCTCGATGTTTCATGGGCGGCCGCCAAGCGCCTGGGATTTGTCCTCACCGGCACGACGCGGGTGCGAGTGGAAGTCGTGTCCCGCCCGCCCCTCCTTTCGGCCCAGCGGTAAAGCTCAAAGCTCCGGATTCAAGTTACCTTCGACTGCTTTGAAAATACCCGGGAGCGCGGGCATCCTGCCCGCTTGTCGCGCCGCAATCCCATTCCCGCTGCGGGCAGGATGCCCGCGCTCCCAGGTATTTCATGGTTTCCGGATTCCGCAGAACGACAATGGGTCACACCTAACTGTTCTGGAACATTTGCCTTGGCATTCGCGTATCTGGCACTAGACACCCGGAGCGCGTCCGGGATCGAGGTAGTGCTATGACGAATAACAATCATAAGAAACGGCGGCGCTGGATCGCCGTCACAGCTGTTTTGGTGGTTCTGATCGGGTGCGGGTTTGGCATTTCCGCTGCCCTGCGGCCGAGTCGCCAGATAGATTCCTCCAAACTGTCGACAGTCGAACGAGGTGACTTGGCGCGGTCGGTGGTGGCCACGGGCAGAATAGAGCCGCTGGCAAAGGTGGAAGTCAAATCGAAGGCCAGCGGCATCGTGGAGAAGATCTTCGCCGATTACGGCGATCGAGTGAAGCAGGGCCAGGTGTTGGTGGAGCTAGACAAAGAGCAGTTGCGCGCCCGGGTGGCTGAAGCTCGCGCCAACCTGCAGGCCGCCGAGGCCTCCGTGCAGTCGGCGCAGGCGACTTACGAGCGCAATGTGGTGGATGCGCAAGGTCCTGACTTGCCCTTCTTGAAATCTACCGCCGAGCGACAGAGGAAGCTGCAGATTGAAGGACTGGTTTCGACTGCGGTTTCGGAAGACGCTGAGAAGGCGTACCAGCTCGCGCTCAACAAGCAGTTGTCAGCCCAGCGCAATGTGGCGGTGAGTCGCGCCGAAGTGGCGCGCGCCAAAGCCCAGGTGGCCCAGATGCAAGCCGCCCTCGATAGCGCCGAGGAGGACCTGAGCAACTCCACGATTGTCAGCAACATGGATGGGTTGGTGCTTTCCCGGGACGTAGAGGTAGGCGATGCCGTCAGCTCGATCCTGATCCTCGGCTCGCAGGCCACCAGCATCATGACGCTCGGAGACGTAAGCGAGGTTTACGTCAAAGGTAAGGTCGACGAGTCCGACGTCAGCAAAGTCTATCTGGGCCAGCCGGCTCGAATTTCGGTTGAGTCGCTCAAGGACAAGAAATTCATGGGCAAGGTCACGAAGATTTCCCGCTGGGAGTCGAGAAGGACAACGTCACCACCTTCGAGGTCCGCGTCTCCATCCAAAATCCGACCGGCGAGCTGAAAGCAAACATGAGCGCCAACGCCGAGATTATCCTCGAGGAAAAGCACAAAGTGCTGATGGTGCCCGAGGCGGCGGTGATCTACGACAAGGACCGCCACACGTTCCTCGAGACTCCGGATCCCGGCTCCAAGACCGGCCGGCGCAAACTTTCGGCGAAACTCGGCATTTCCAACGGCGTAAAGACGGAACTGATCGAGGGCTTGAAGGAAGGGCAGCAAGTGATTTTGCAGTGACGAGTGACAAGTGACGAGTGACGAGCGGGACTCTGACGCTAACCCGACCTCTGGAACTCTGTAGCTGGTCTTTAGCTTGTCACTCGTCACTTGTCACTGGTGTTCCCAATGGTTTTCCGCGACCTCATTCTCGACACCCTGCGCACCTTGTGGTCACACAAGCTGCGGACCTTCCTCACCCTGTTTGGCATTGCCTGGGGGATTATCTCGATCACCCTGATGGTGGCTGCCGGCGAAGGGTTGCGCGTGGGCATGCAAAGGCAGCAGGAGACCTTTGCCAAGGACCTGATGATTTTCTTCAATGGCCGAACCAGCATGCAGGCGGGCGGGCTGCGAGCGGGGCGTGAAGTGAGCTGGCAGGACGCGGATGCGCCCGAAGTGGCGGCGGAGGCTACGGCCTGCCGGTACGTCTTGCCGGAACTTTCGCGAGGCAGCTTATCCGTGCGCAGCCTCTATAACAATGCTTCGCCGGAGGTTACGGGTTCGCTTCCACCGTTTGCGGAGATTCGCTCGGTCCGCGTTTCAGATGGGCGGTTCTATGGCTGGGGCGACAACGCCCAGGCGCGCCGTGTGGCCTTCCTGGGCAGCAACATCAAGAAGCAGCTTTTCTCGACCCGTGCCGCGGTGGGGGAAACCGTCTGGATCAGCAATCTGCCCTATACCGTGATCGGAGTCATGGTCAGCAAGGACCAGAACAGTTGTTATGACGGGTGGGACGTCGATAAGGTTTTTATACCCTTCGGCGCTATGCGGCGCGATTTCCCGAACAAACCACCGCTGCTGCCCACAACTCTCGATCACCTGCTGGTGGCTCCAAGATCGCTCGCCGAGCACGAAACCTGCAAACGGCAGGTGCTCCGTGCGCTGGGGCGGATTCACAACTTCGACCCGCGCGATAAGGAAGCCGCTCCCATCTGGGACACGGTCGAAGAGGCCAAGGGCTTTCAGAAAATCATGGATAGCATGAAGCTCTTCCTGGGTGCCGTGGGGATCGTTACCCTGCTGCTGGGCGGGATCGGCGTAATGAACGTCATGCTGGTGGCGGTGCGGGAACGCACGCGTGAAATCGGCGTGCGCAAAGCCGTGGGAGCCAGCGCCCGGTCGATCTTGAGCCAGTTCTTCATCGAGGCCGTGGTTATCGTGCTGTTAAGCGGCGGCCTGGGCATGGGCATCGCCTACGGATTCTGCGCGCTCGTCGACCTTCTCCCCATGCCCGCTTTCTTTGCCGGCCTGCTGCCCACCTGGAAATCCGCCGCGTTGTCATTCACGCTCTTGGGAACCATTGCGATCCTCTCGGCACTGTACCCCGCGCGCAGGGCCGCCTCAGTTGATCCGATCGAGGCGCTGCGATATGAGCCGGGGGGCTAGTTGTCAGCTTTAAGCTGTCAGCGAGCGTGTGTAGCGGAAGTTCGTTCAAGAAGTCAGCCCGCGAAGTGGGCGTAAGTAAGTAGCCCACGGCGTGAGCCGTGGGTTCAGGGGACCTCCCCTCACCCCCTTCCCCCTCTCCCGCTGGGCGGGAGAGGGGGAGAAAGGGGGAGAGGGTTGTTGCTTCCCCCAGGGCTTACGCCCTGGGCTACTCTCTGTCGCCCCTTCGGGGCTGAGGTGGGAGGGCTGACTTAATGAACGGACTAACGTTGCACCACACTAGAGGTCCGACATGTTCCGCGAGACCATAATTCAAGCTTGGAACGCGCTTCGCCGGCAGCCGCTGCGGAGTTTCCTCACCATGCTGGGGATTATGTGGGGTATTGCCGCCGTGGCTCTCTTGCTCGCTTATGGTCGAGGGCTTCGTTCCGTGGTGGTCGCGTCCTTCGATGCATTCGGCAAGGGGGCAGTGATCTGTTGGCCCCAACAGACCAGCGAGCAGGCGGGAGGCCAGCGGGCGGGCAAGCAGGTGGTGCTTGAGAAAGAGGACCTGGACCTGGTTCGTGAAAACGCCACGTTGGTCAAGACCGCCTGCCTTGAAACCGTGCGCTGGCTTCCCATCTCTTACGGCGATCGCCTGGCCAACACGGCGATTCGCGGCGTCTGTCCCGAATACGGCGAAATGCGCAACGAGGTGCCGAGCGCGGGCCGCTGGATCAGCCCCGAGGATGCGCTCGAGCGGCGGCGAGTGGTGTTCCTGGGCGCGCGCCTCCGGGAAAAGCTTTTCAGCGGACAGCCGGCAGTGGGCGAAACGGTTCGCATCAGCGGCACTCGCTTCACCGTGATCGGCACCATGGAACGGAAGATTCAGGACAGCAATTACTTCACGAGCGACGACGAGTCGGTTTGGATACCCTATTCCAGCGCGGGCGATCTTTGGAACACCCGCTACGCCGCCGTGCTGGTCTTCGAGCCGCGCGCACCACGCTTTGAAAAGGAGGCCATGAGCCAGGTGCGTGCGGAGATGGCCAAGCGGCAGCGCTTTTCCTCGACGGACGAACGCGCTGTGATCATGTTCGGCCGCGAGCAGTTCCGGCCCGTCATCGACGGAATCACCATCGGCTTCGAGGCGTTGTTTACGTTCGTCGGCGCGCTCACCCTGGGCATCGGCGGCGTGGGACTTATGAACATCATGCTGGTGGCTGTCGAAGAACGGGTGCGGGAAATTGGCTTGCGCCGAGCCTTGGGCGCCAGGCGCTGGCAAATCCAGTTGCAGTTTCTGGCTGAGGCCCTGGTCATCACCGCGATTGGCGGGGTCGTCGGAATTGGCCTTGCCTACGCCGCCTCCGCCGCCATCGGAACGCTTCCGCTCTATGGCCCTCTCTACGAAGACACGTCCGGCAAAGGTGATATTCACCTTTACATTTCACTTGGCACCGTCGCGGTGTCCACGGTCATTCTGATCCTGGTAGGGCTCGCGAGCGGCATCACTCCGGCCATCCGCGCCTCCCATCTGAATCCCGTCGAGGCCCTCCGCTACGAATGACGGAGCGCACCCCAATCCGTCGACATGAGATGTCGAGGAGGGGAGGGCCCATGCCACCCCGCCGTAGGGGGACGGCTTGCCGTCCCCGCATTTCTGCTGGCCCCAACAAGGGTAGGGCAAGCCCTGCCCCTACACCGCCCGGGTCCAACCATGTGCGGTATAGAGGCACAAGTCCATGCGCAGAAGCATCCGCGAACTCGCTTATCGACGGATTGGGGCGCTGGCGTTACGCTGGCGTTACGCTTGACGCTACCCTGTCGCTCCATTAGACTTGCAACAAGGGAGTGGTGTGCGGGAACCGGATGAAGAAAGAGACATTACTAACGGCGGTGGTTTTTCTTGTGGTGGGATTTCTGGCGGGCTACATCACAGCCGCGCAGCTTGGTTGGAGCGGGCGGCAGAAAGGCGTGATGACGGCGCCTTCAGGAATGCCGGCTGAGAATGGCGGCTCTCCGGGAAGGACCCAGGCCGGAACGACGCCGTCAGGATTGCCCGAGGGGCATCCTCCCATCGACAACGGGTTGATCATCAAACAGCTCCAAGAGGAATCGCAACAAAACCCCAAGGATCCCGACATACCGCTCAAGCTCGCCAATTTCCTTTACGACCAGCGGCAATACCAGCAGGCCATTGAGTGGTACCAGAAGTCCCTGGCCCTCAACCCGAACAGCGTGAACGCTCGCACCGATCTCGGGACGGCGTACTACTACACTGGCCAGAGCGCTGAGGCGCTGAAGCAGTACAACCAATCGCTGGCGCTCGACCCTGACCACAAGCCCACCTTGCTGAACGTGATTGTGGTGAACCTGGAAGGGACTCACAACCTGGCCGCTGCCCGGCGAGCATGGGAGCGCCTGCACAAGCTGGATCCTACGAATCCGAATCTTCAAAGCTTGAAGCAGAAGCTGGACGCCGCGCAAGGTACTTCCGGCGACGCTACGCCCAGCCAGTAGAATCAGGGCATCCCGCAGGACGATTGAGTCGTCTGACATATCATGGGAAGCTTGCTCTCATATTTGGTGGAATTGATATTCCTCCTCGTGGTGGGGAAACTGCTGGGCGGGGCGGTGCGAACTTTCTTTGCTCCCTCTCCGGTGCGCGGATCGGCTCGTCCGCCGCAAACGGCAAATCGGGTGCGCATAGGCAAGACTGCACGCGATCCGGTTTGCGGTATGTTCGTTTCTACGGAGCTTTCTCACAGCCTCGTGCGCGGCTCCGAGACCCTTCACTTCTGCTCCCACGAATGCCTGGAGCGCTACCAAAAGGAAACCGCGAATGCATCGGTTTGAGCCCCAAAGGGGCGATCTACCAAAGCCCAGGCCAACGGCCTGGGTCGGCGATGTCGGCCCGTTTAGATTGGGTCAGCCCTGAAAGGGCGGGATAGGGTCGTTTTCATGCCGCAATCTCTGTCCGAGCTGCACATCCATCTCTCCTTCCGCACCAAGCGTATTTCGCCCCTACAGGGCTACGAACTTGATCGCGCGACGTTGACCCAGGCCATTGGCCTGGGCTGCGATAGATCGCCCCTTTGGGGCTTAAGACAGACACAGATGCGAGCCCAAACCGTCGCGCTCCCGGAGGCGGCGGGGCTGAAGCCCCGCCCTTCCAGAGCGCCCCTGTATGACGGTGATTTCCATCATCAAGTGCTGGTGCGGCCTCAACAGCTGGCGCTGCTGCTTCAGCGGGCACAAAGGCCGCGCGTGCGGCTGCGGCTCGTGGCTGGGCTGGCACTGCTCTGCTTATGCGCGCCCAGGCTTTCTCGTGGGCAGGAGGTGAACCTGGCGCGCCGGTACCGAAGCGGCCAGAAAATGGTCTACGCCACCAAGATGCACACCAAGGCAGTAGTCCATTCGGACCCGCCGGAGCTGCAGAGTTTTTTGCCTCCTCTGCCGACCGACTTCTCGTCGCAGCAGCAAAACACCGTGACGGTGAAGGAAGTACACAGCGACGGGAGTGCGGACATCGAAAACCACTTCGACAAGTTCCAATTTCAGTCTGACCTCGCCGCGCACACGCCCGCCGGCTCCGGCGACTCCGCCGAAAGCGAGCAGCGGGAGATCAGCCAACACGTCGCGGGTCAGGATATCGTCGCCCACTATGACCGTGACGGAAAGCTTCTGGGCTTTGAAGGCGGCGAGGGCCTGTTCGAGGACTTGGATGTGGCCTACCGCGAGCCGCTTCGCCAGGCCCTGAGGTTTTTCCTCGAGCAAGTGGGAGGCGGTACGCTCTACCCTGGCTCCCCTGTGACGCCGGGTATAACCTGGAAGCGGCAGTTGAACTCCCCGGCAAGCGCGGCATATCCGTATGACGTCACAGGGGAGAACACGCTGCGATACGTCGGCAAGACCAAGGTGGGAGATATAGAGGCCGCAATAGTGGAATTCAGCTTCGTGAACATGGTGCGGCCGTCCTCGAAGGCCCTGGGGCCGAACGAGCCGCTCTCCCAGCTTGCCTCCCACGGAATGGGTGTGGACATGCACATCGACGGGCAGGGTCAAGGCAAGGTGCTGCTGGCGCTTGACGACGGCAGAGTCCTCGAGAATCATGCCACCATCCACCAGACGCTGAGTGCCCGCCTCGAAAACTCGGATTCGATTCCCTTCACAGACAAGAAGACTTTGAAGCTGGTGGTGCAATCCGATTCCGAAATGGATGTGGTGGGGACTGGGAAGTGAGGGGTGTCCTGATTTCACAGGTAGCGCTGGCCTTTAACAACTGCGGAAGAATCCTTGGACGCTGTCATTCTGAGCGAAGCGAAGAATCCCGGTAGTTGTAGTTTCGACCTACTACGGAGATCCTTCGTCGCCTACGGCTCCTCAGGATGACAGCCACAACGGTTTGCCGCCAACCTGCTTGGGCCAGTATCCGCCGACTTGAAGGTCCGCGCTACTTTCAGGACGCAACCGGATCTTAGCAAAACTTTATTGACAACCGGGCACACCCCTCTATAATCAAATAAAGTTGTGACCCAGAAACGAGGCTCAGCAAGAAAAAATGAATCATCAGCTTAGCGCCGCGTGGCCCGTGGCCCTCAGCATCGCAGGCTTCGATCCATCCTCAGGAGCAGGAATCGCCGCAGATCTGAAGACCTTCGGCGCCCATGGCTGCTACGGCGTGGCGGCGCTTACGGCGTTGACCATCCAAAACACCCAGGGAGTTTACGCTGTCTACCCTACTGAGCGCACGGTTCTGAAAGAAACTATTGCCGCCCTGCTCGCGGACGGCCGGGTAAAAGCCATCAAAATCGGCATGCTGGCCAACCGGGCCAATGCCGAAGTGGTGAGCGAGATTCTGGAATCCAACCCAGCCATCCCTTCGG
>Ga0116217_10002405_pt1 | contig 17404 bp, 13 predicted proteins | sample Sb_taG_6_FD_89697 | JGI IMG/M metagenome (GOLD analysis project Ga0116217, IMG submission 89697) | Peat soil microbial communities from Weissenstadt, Germany - Sb_50d_4_PS metaG | ecosystem: Environmental > Terrestrial > Soil > Wetlands > Peat | place: Germany: Weissenstadt | collected 2010-09-21 | reverse complement strand
CTGCATCAGGCGCTCGCGTACATCGGCGCGGTCCTGCAGCCATACCAGGGTCGCCTGCCGGTCGCGGCCGATCGTCAGCAGGCCGTCCATGCCGCCTGCGCGCTTGAGCGTGGACATCGCCTGCTCGGGCGTCTGCGCGATCGGCGCGCCGACGTTCAGGGAGGTGTTCACGGATGCCTCCACGCCCACCCTGCGTCCCATCGCCAGCAGGAACTCGTGGCAGAACGGGTCGACATCGGGGCGCACTATCTGCAGACGCCCGGTCCCGTCGTGGTGGATCACGGCGGGGATCGCTTCGTGCGCCTCTGGCCGCGCACGCGCCGTGAGCACCATGTAGTTGTAGGCGTTGTAGTCATCGTCGGATGCGCCCTGCTCCAAATAGAAGAAGCGCTCCGCGGCGGCGCGCGTGAGCATCGGCGCCAGCGGCCTGATCAGTTCGCGGTGCTTGACGCGTTCGTTGAGCAGGCGCCGGCTGTCCGCTTTGCAGGGGTTGGCGAGGATGCTGCGATGACCCAGCGCGCGCGGGCCGGTCTCGGCGACGCCCTGATAGATGCCCATGATGCCATCGTTGGCCACGACGTGGGCGAGCAGGTCGGCCACCCGCGCCATGACGTCGGGATCGGAGCAGTCGCCCAGCGGCATGCTGGCGGCGGTCGGCTCGGCGCTCACGGCCGCGCGGATCGCCGTCGTGGTGGGCGCATGACCGCAGTAGAAGGCGTGTCGCAGCGAGGAGCCCGGCCGGGCGCCGGCGCGCATGGCGAACGCGTACGCCGCGCCGATCGGCGTGCCCGCATCGCCGGGTATCGGCGGCACCCACAGATGCAGCCGCGTGTTCGCGCGCCCGAGATTGCGCTCGTACCAGCGCTCGTCGAAGCATTCCAAAAGGCGCATGTTGGCGACGCAGTTGAGCGCCGTGCCGCCGCTCAGGACAAGACGGTTGCTGGCGCTCAGGCGAATCGCGTGGTCCACGACGTGGATCAGCCCGTCCTCGAACGCCATCTGTACGGCGGCCGCCTTGTCCACGCGCTCGCGGGTGAGCTCCGGGTGGCGGATGTCCTCGACGTTCAGGACGGCATCGGGGTTCCACATCTCCTCGGGCGGGATGGGCTCGCCGAGGATGTCGATCAGCTCCTCGCTGTAGGGCTCGGCCAATGAGGCCCTTATCCAGTTGGCGAGCACGCGGTTGAGACGAACCTCGCCTTCGGGCCCGAAGTGAAAGATCTGCTTCAGGCGCCGGTAGTGGCGGTTGGTCAGCCGTTTGCCGTCGCCCCAGGCGGCCGCGCCCATGTAGCGGCCCTCTGAGCTCAGCTGCGGCCAGCCGCCCTGCGTCGAGCTGAGGAAGCCATACATCGTGCCGAGCGAGTCAAGGCGGCTCCCGCCTGAGGTGCTCAGCCGCGTGAACTCGCCACCCCGTCCGATGTAGAGCGACGTGGTGGAATCGTCGCCGGCGCCGTCGATGACCATCGCCATGGCCGGATCGGAGCTGGCCGCAAACGGCGAGACCGCGTAGCTGAGGTAGGCGTGAGCGTCGTGGTGGCGCACCCCGACGATCGGCATGCGCCCGCCCAGTCCGAGCTGCTGGCCAAGACGTGCGGGAGCGTGGATCAGCGCCGGAATGCCTTCGCGGTCGGCGGGGTCCTCGGACCCGCCCCGCGCAGAGCGCTCCCGCATCTTCTCCACCGCGGCCCTCTCCCGCAGCAGCAGGGTCAGGCTCGCCGGCGCCTCCTCCAATACCGGCTGCAGAAGAGCAAGATTGAAGAGGCCCGGATAGTCCCAGCTGCTCACGCATGCGGCCAGATCCTTGGGCTCAAGGCCAAGCGCCTGCATGTGCCGCTTGATCGCCTCGATCGAGTGCTCGGGGTACTGGTCACAGTGCTTCTCGGCCGTGTAGCGCTCCTCCTCTTCGTTGCAGATCAGCTCCACGCTGCCGCGCTTGCAGATCCGCACCAGCGCGGCCCCGGAGTTATGGCTCGTGGTGTTGAACCCAAGCACATAGGCCTCCTGGCCGGCACGGATCGCCTGCTCCAGGGCGGCCAGCCGGGAGCGCCCGAGCTCGCTCTCAGGGCGGTGCAGACCGTGGCGCGAGAGGAACGCGCCCATCGCCGAGAGGGCTGCGCGGCCCCCCCATCTGGCCAGGCGCGGGCGCTTCGGACCCCATCTGCCGAAGATCGCGTTCAGGTTCTCTTCCATCGTTTTATTATACAGAAGCTTTTGAGGAGTTCAGACACCCAAGCGAGGGGCGAGCGAGACCCCGCCAGCCATGCGAGCGATCAGGCTATGGCAATGGGCCCGCATGGCAAAGACGATGCCGGGCGGGGCCCTCGGCGGGCGGCGTTCCTCGATCGCGATGGGGTGCTCAACGAGCTGGTCCTCGACCCCCTCTCCGGCGCCGGGGAGTCGCCGCTGGAGGTCGAGGAGGTGCGCCTCGTGGCGGGCGCCGCCGCCGCCGCGCGGCGGCTCGCGGAGGCCGGCTTCATCCTGATCTGTGTTTCCAATCAGCCCGCGGCGGCCAAGGGCAGGGTGCCGCTGGAGCAGCTGCTCGCGGTGCACGAGCGCGTGCGCGAGCTGCTGGCGCGAGAGGGGGTCGCGCTGGCGGCCTGGCGCCTGTGCCCGCACCACCCGCGGGGCGTCGTGGCCGAGCTCTCGGGGCCGTGCTCCTGTCGCAAGCCGGCGCCGGGCATGCTGCTGGACGCGGCCGGCGCCGCGGGAGTCGCGCTGGGCGCGTCGTGGATGGTCGGAGACACCGACGCGGATGTCGCGGCGGGACGGGCGGCCGGCTGCCGGACGCTGCTGATCGAGCATCCCGGGAGCGCCCACAAGCGCACGGGCGGCGCTCCCGCGCCCGATCTGCGCGCCGGGGATCTCGCCGGCGGCGTGGAGCTGCTGCTGCGCGGTCAGCCGCAGAAGGCGGAGAGCTCCCTGGCGAGCCCGACGGGATCGTCGTAGGCCAGGAGAAAGCCCGTCCCCGCGAGCACGCGCAGCTGCGCGCTGGGCAGCAGCGCCAGCGCCTCTTCGGCGCCGCTGAGGGGATAGAGGGGATCGCTGTCGGCCCACAGCAGAAGCACGGGCGTGTGGCGCAGGCGCGGGTAGGCGTGCTCGCGCAGCTGCGACTGCCACTGCGCCCCGTGCGGCCAGCGTGCGGCGCACTTGGCCCAGGAGCGGGCGAGGTTGGAGTTGCCGGGAACGTCGGCGAAGGCGTGTCGCAGCAGATCGCTCGCGGCGGGTTCGTGGCGGGCGGAGAGACGCAGGCCCAGCTGGGGGGTGAAGACGGCGCGCGTGGCGTGGGTGAGCAGGCGGTCCACCCCGGGGATCGCTCCGGCGCGCGTGACGGTGCGCCACCCCGCCTGCAGCCAGGGCCGCACGGGGGGCAGGTGCAGGCGGTTGGGCATCAGCACGAGCCTCGAGGGATGCAGGCGCTGGGTGGCGATGGCGTGCAGGAGGATGTCGGCGCCCGCGTCGTGGCCGCCGATCAGCGGGCGGGGGCCGAGCGCGTCGGCGGCCCATCCGCAGATGACCTCGGCGAACCAGTCGATGGTGTAGGGGTGGCGGGGGCGGTCCTCGGAGTCCCCGTGGAGGGGCAGATCGGGGAGCACCACGCGAAAGCGATCGGAGAGAGAGGCCGCGATCGGTTCCCACTCCCTGTGCGAGAGCATGGCCGAGTGCAGCAGCGCCAGCGGAGGCCCGGCGCCGAGTTCGCGGTAGGCGACGCGGGCGCCGTCGTGGTGGTGGTAGAGGCGCAGCTTCACCGGGCCATGGTAGGCAGCCGTCGGACGCCTCGCCGGCGCTCCTGCCCCTGCACGCTCGCTGCCGGCGTGCAGGAGGCGTTGCGCGACTTGCGCCGATGCGCGCCAAACCTGAACACTGCGAAGCGTGAGCGCGATCCGCACCAACGCCGCCGCCGCGATGCTGGGCGTGAGCCCCAATACCCTGCGCAGCTGGGAGCGGCGCCTGGGCTACCCCAGCCCGCGGCGCAGCGAGGGGGGCCACCGCCAGTTCGAGCTGGCCGAGATCGAGGCGCTGCGCCAGGCGCTGGCGGAGACCAACAACATCTCCTCGGCCATCTCCATCGCGCGCGAGCGCGGCGCGGGGGTGGGCTCGCTCGATGGCCTGCGTGGAGCCCTGGAGGCGTTCGACGCCGAGCGCGCCGATCGGCTGCTGGAGGAGAGCCTGGCCGTGCGCTCGGTGGAGCGCACGGTGCAGTTCACGCTGCTGCCCGCGGTGCGGTCGCTGAGCGGCGAGGAGGCGCGAGCGCACAATCCCTCCCCCGAGTACGGCTTCGCCTGGCGCTACGCCAGCGGCTGGCTGGCGGCGGCCCAGCGGGTGGCGCCCCCGGCCACGCTCGAGCAGGGCGTGATGATCTTCGACGCCGGCCGTCCGCTGAGTGTGGATACGTTGTATGTGCAGGCGCTTGAGCTGTTTCTGCGCCGCGCGGGCCTGCGCGTGCTGACGCTGCCGGCGGAGCTGCAGGCCGCGAGGCTGAGCGGCGCGCTGCGCGCTTTGCATCCGCGGGCGATGGTGCTGGGGGGAGCAGGCGCGTCGCTGGATGCGCTGGGGCGGCTGGTGTACGCCGTGCGGCAGAGCTGCGGAGACGTGCAGGTGCTGGACTATCGCGACGCGCTGCCCGATACCGGCGCCGGCACGATCATGCGCTTGGGGAGCGAGCCGCAGGGGGCGGCGCAGGCGCTGCGCGAGGTGTGTGCTCGATACACAGGCGCAGGCGCAGGCGCTGAGGCTGCGCGGGATCGCGAGCAATACCTCCCCGTCGCGTCTCATCGGACTCGGTGAGCGCGAAGCACAGGCGCAAAAACCAGCGCTCCCTGCCCGGGATCCAGCCGATCAGGCCCAGTGGTCGCGCGCACGCCCGGTCGACCTCCACGCGAATGGTGTGCAGGGCGTCCCCCAGCAGCACGACGCCCTCGGTCAGCCCCAGCCCCTGGCGGCAGGAGACCAGCGCCGAGACCGCGGCGCCGTGGTCAAAGGCGGGGCCCGCGACGCGATGGCGCTCCAGCTCAAACCCCCCGTTGTGGGTGGCGTACCACAGCGTGCGCGCCTGGAATGCCTCGGGCAGCAGCGTAATGTGGCCCAGGCGCAGCGAGCCGAGCGGCAGCTCGGGCCAGCGCAGCACCCATTCCAGCTCCACGCCGGCGGGGTCCAGCCTGACGGCCTTCTCGATCGGCCCCAGCTCGGTGGCGATGCGCGCCCACGCGCACAGGCGTCCCTGCGCGTCGCGGCCCACCGCGGGTCGCACGCGCTCCAGGTCGGTGATCTTGTGGGCGAGCGGAGACTCCTGCACGAGGTGGCCGGAGTAGAAGTCGGCGCCGAGCTCGATCGTGGGGAAGTAGCCGTGCTCGAGCGTGCCCAGCAGCGGGCGCTGGCAGACGCCCGTGTCGGTCAGCGCGGCGATGGCCATGCCGCGGCGAAGGTTGAGGCGGAGCGTGAGCGCACCCGCGCGGAGCTCCAGAGCGTCGCCGTCGTGGCTCACGGACTCGGTTTCGGCAACGTGCTCGAGCACCCTCGGCGGAGACGACCGCCACTCGCGCTCCACCGCGGCCAGGCGCGCCAGGTAGGCGTCCCAGCGGGCCTGCGTGATGTGCGTGCGGAAGTCGCTGGCCCACAGCTCGCACAGCTGGCGCCAGCGCTCGGGGTCGGCGCAGCCCTCCCGGTGCAGCCGCTCATACAGCCGCCAGCAGCGGGTGTTGATGCCGATGTCGTCGCGCCCGCTGACGGCCCAGCGGGAGACGTTGTACTTGTCCTGCTTCTTCACGGGGATCGGCTGGTCGGGCGCCTCCAGCTCGAGCTCGCGGCCCGCCCCGGGACAATCCAGCAGATCCAGCGCCTCGGAGGGCAGGGCGGGGACGCCGATCTGCTGCTCGCGCAGCGCAGACAGGCCCGCGGCCATGCGCTGCCACTCGCCCTCCCGCAACGGCGGCTCGGCGAGGAAGCGGCCCGGGCGGTGGTCGAAGATCTCGACATCGTTGGCGTAGAGCATCAGCGCGCAGCCGGGCGCGGCGGGAGCGGCGGCCACCTTGCGCACGTAGTCGAGATAGCTCTCCAGCGACAGCTCTCCATGCGCGAAGCGCTGGAACTTCTGGAAGGCGATCGACTTGCTCCACACGATCGGGATCGCGCTGCCGCCGCCAAGCGCGCGCTGCGGATGCAGGCGGTGCTCGGCGGGCCACCGCGGGTGCGAGCGCCATGCGTTGTCCCAGTCCACGATCAGGGCCTCGTAGCCCGCCTGCAGGTAGAGCGGCACCAGGCCGGGGGAGTAGACCTGCTCGCACACCAGCGCGATGCGCGGCGCCACGCCCAGCAGCTCCCTGTATATCTCGCGGCCGAGGCGCAGGTTCCAGGCGTTGACCTCAGCCGGCAGCAACGGGGCGGCGCACTGCGCATGGGCGCTGCCGACGAACTCCACGCTGCCCTCGGCCAGCAGCTCGCGCAGCAGCTCGATCCAGCCCGGGTCGAGCTGGGCGATGCGGCGCAGCGTCCAGCCCGTGGCCTCCAGGGCGATCGGAAAGCCCGTGTCGCGCGCGAGCTCCAGAGCGGGGTGGTAGCAGCGGCGGATGACCTCGGCGTGGGACTCCTCCTCCAGCGAGGAGAAGGCGAGGTTGAGGTGAAAGAGGCACAGCAGGCGCAGCGTCTGCGCAGGCGCGGCCGAGCGCAAGGGCACGGTCCGTGGCTCAGCCGCCAACGGTGGCCTCCGCCGGCCAGCGGCTTGGGTCAAGGAGCCATGCGGGCAGCTCGGGCGACTCAGGCGGCTCGGGCAGCTCAGGCGGCTCGGGCAGCTCGGGCGACTCAGGCGGCTCAGGCAGCTCGGGCAGCTCGGGCGCATGCGGCCGCATACCGGCGGGCTCCCGGGCAAAGCGCCGGGACTGGCGCAGCAGCCCCAGCAGCTCGGCCTCATCGCGTGCTCCCAGCAGGGCGCAGGAGATCCCGGGCCTGGCGGCGACGAGCGCCACGGCCGCGCCCGCCAGCTCCTCCCAGCTCACGCCCAGCGCCCGGCGCACGGCATCCGCCGCCGCGCCCAGCGCAGCCATGGGTCCGGTGAGATCGCGTCCCGCGGGAGTGAGCACCCCGTGCAGGAGCAGCGAGCGGGCGACCACGGTCTTCTGCGCGGCGGCGGCCGCGGGCAGCACGCGCCGCTCGGGGCGGCGGTCGAGCGCGCTGTAGGCGATCTGCACGAGATCCAGCGCCGGGTCGGCGATGGCGGCCAGCGCATCGGCCTCGCCGTAGACGGTGGCGCCGAGGTTGGCCGCCAGCCCGTCCTGGCGCAGCTCGGACAGCGCCGCCACCACGGCGCCGCGGCGGATGAGCGCCTCGTCGGCGTTGTGGATCTGGAGCACGTCCAGACGCTCGCGGCGCAGCGCCCTGAGACTGACCAGCGCCGAGGCGCGCACGTGCGCGCGGGTGTCGTGCGGCGAGCGCGCCTCCCAGCCGCCGGACGGGATCGCGAGCTTGGTGGCGATCGCGCAGTCCTCGTGCTCTCCAAGCGCGGCGCCCACCAGCGCCTCGGCGTCGCCGTAGGCGGGGGCGGTGTCGAAGAAGCGCAGGCCCCGCTCGCGCGCCACCAGCAGCGTGCGCCGGGCGGCGGAGCGCTCGGGGGGCGCCAGTCGCGCTCCGGGAGGGCCGTAGGGCACGGCCAGCGCGGCCGTGCCGAGACCGAGGTGGGTACCCGCGGTGTCGAAGATGCTGGGAGACGCGGGCATGGCTCAGGAGGTGTGCGAGCGGAACACCACATCCGGGGGACGCCCCTGCAGGTGGGCCTCCACGTCCCCCTCCCGGTGGGCCTCCTCCATGCGCTCGAAGGCCGCGGCGACCACGTCGAGGGTGCGCGCGATGTCCCGTTCGCTGTGGCTGTAGGTGGTGAAGATGGGGCCGCCGAAGAGCACCCCGCGGGTGTGGCACTCCTGCAGGAACAGACCGCGCAGCAGCGGCGAGGGGCGTCCCTGGCCGTCGCTGAAGGCGATCGCCGAGCGGGGAGGGTTGCCGGCCAGATCGACGCCGAAGCTCGCCGACGCGGCCAGCTGCCGGATGCCCTCGCGCAGTTCGCCGCCGCGCGCCCAGATGTGCTCCAGGGCCGGCTCGCGGCGGAGCACCTCCAGCGTGGCCATGGCCGCCGCCAGGGAGACGGTCTCGCCCGAGTAGGTCATCGAGAAGAATATCTCCTCGAACGCCCGCATCGGCTGCTCGCGCCCGACGACGGCGGCGAGGGGGTAGCCGTTGGCCATGCCCTTGCCCAGGCAGGCCATGTCGGGCGCGAAGTGAAAGAGCTCCTGCGCGCCCCCCAGCGCGTAGCGAAAGCCGGTGACGATCTCGTCGAGGATGAGGAGCGCGCCGTGGCGATGGGCCAGCGCCAGCGCGCAGTCCAGATAGCCCGCGGCGGGCGTCTGCGCGGGGATCTCCATGATCACGGCGGCTGTCTCCCACTCGCCCAGCGCGCGCTCCAGCGCCGGCAGGTCGCCGAACGCCACGGTGTGGATCAGCGCGCGGTTGGCGGCCGGAACTCCGGCGGCGCGCTCGGTGGAGGCGATGTACCAGTCGTGGTAGCCGTGGTAGCCGGTGGCGATCACGTGCTCGCGCCCCGTCAGCGCGCGCGCCGCGCGGATCGCTCCGCCGGTGGCGTCGGCGCCGTTCTTGGCGAAGCGCACGCGCTCGGCGCAGGGGACGAGCTCGATCAGGAGCTCGGCCAGTTCGACCTCGAGCGGGTGCATGAGCGTGAAGGTGGTGCCCTCGCGGATCTGCGCCACAACGGCCGCGGTCACGGCGGGGTGGTCGTAGCCGAGCAGGATCGGACCGAGGGCCATGGGGTAGTCGATGTACTCGTTGCCGTCCACGTCCCACACGCGCGCGCCGCTGCCGCGGCGCAGGAACTTGGGCGAGACGCCATCGACGAACTGGGAGGGCGCCTTGCTGAGCGTCTGCGTGCCGCCGGGGATCACGCGCTGGGCGCGCTCCCACAGCGCCTGCGAGGCGCGGATCGAGCGGGGCGCGACGGTGGGCGGGCTCGAGGGCACGCGGCTCACCGTAGCGAGTTCATCCCAATTGACAAAACGGGTCCAGGGACAACCGGAGTGCGCCTCACGCGACGTCCACCCAGGCATGGGCCGGGTCGGGGGCCCAGAGCAGCTCCCGGCCCTCTCCGGCCAGGCACCACAGGTAGTAGAGGTCATATCCCGGCGCGGCGACGACCGGGTGGTAGCCGGCGGGGATGGCGACGGCGTCGAGGTCGCCCACGGCGAAGGTCCGCGAGGGCCCGGCGGCGTGGTAGGAGTGCTGCAGGGCGAAGCCCTGCGCGGGGTGGACCCTGAACAGATAGACCTCCTCCAGGCGAGCCTCCCGCGGCGGATCGTGGCGGTCGTGCTTGTGGGGAGGCGAGCTGGACCAGTTGCCCGGCGGATTGAGGGTCTCTCCGGCCAGCAGGCGCGTGGCGGGCCGCGAGGCCGGGAGGATGTCGCGCACCTGGCGGGCGAAGTTGGCGCGTCCGCGCCGCAGCGTGTCGATCTCGTGCGGCAGGATCGCATAGGGCTCTCCGCCGGAGTCGGGCGCGGGCGCCTGAAAGACGCCGGCCAGCAGCGGCCCGCGCAGCTCCAGATCGGTGCCGGCGGGCGCGTAGAGCGCCGCGGGACCGTCGCTGAAGACGGAGCGCCGCGGCGGCAGCCGCAGCTCGCGGGCGCCGGCGGCGAGCCTGACATCCGCGGGGGCCTCGAGGACGACCAGCAGCGCCTCGCGGTCCTGGGTGTTCAGGTGGATGACTTCCCCCGCCCGCGCGCGGGCGAGACCGAAGCGCAGGAACTGAAGCTCGCCCGCGGGCAGCTCGTGGAAGCCCGGGGTGGCCGGGAGAGCGTGAAGGTTGGCCAGGCCATTCACGGGCGCAGCACCACCTTGACTGCGCTTCCGGAGCGGATCGCCTGCAGACCACGCTCCCAATCGCTCAAGCCGAGCACATCGGTGATGAGCGCATCGGCGGGCAGCGCGCTGGTGCGGGCCGCGTCGAGCACCGCCTCCCAGCTGGAGGGCCGCGAGGAGAACGAGAATGCCAGCGTGAGGTCGTACTGCACGGCGCGATCCCAGGGAAACGGTACGGTGGGCCGGCCGCTGAGCCCGAGCACCACGACCCGCCCGCCCCGCCGGCAGCAGCGCACGCAGTGCCCCAGCGACCGCTCGCCGCCCGCCGTCTCCACCGCGAGATCGACACCGAGGCCGCCGGTCAGCTCGGCGACCTCCCGCTCGACATCCTGGGTGTCGGCGTCGAGCACATCGAAGCCGAGCGCGCGAGCGCAGCGCAGGCGCGAGCTGCCGCGCCGGCTGCGGCCCACCACGATCACCTGGCTCGCCCCCTCCATGGCGGCCAGGTGCGCGCTGAGCAGGCCGATGGGGCCGTGTCCGAGGACCAGCACCCGCTCCCCGGGGTCAAGGTGGGAGCGCTCGAACAGCCCGTGCCAGGCGCACGCCAGCGGCTCGATCAGCGTGGCCGCGGGATCGGAGAGCTGTGCGGGGGTGCGGTGCAGCAGCCACGCGGGGATCGTCAGGAGCTCCGCGAACGCGCCATCGGTCCAGGTCCCCAGCGCGCGCTTGCGAGGGCAGATCTGCGGGCCGGCCGAGCGGCAGATCGCGCAGGCGCGGCAGGCGCCGACGTGCAGTTCGCCGACGACGCGCTCGCCGAGCCTCCAGGACGCGACCCCGGTGCCCAGGCCGACGATCTCGCCCGCGAACTCGTGGCCGGGGATCAGCGGCGAGGCGTGGTCGTAGACGTCGTCGAGGATGTGCAGGTCGGTGCCGCAGACGCCCACCGCGCGGACGGCCACCAGCGCCTCATCCGCAGCGGGCGCCGGATCGGGCCGCTCCTCGATGGCGGGCGGCGCCCCCGGTTCGGGCTTGACCAGCGCGCGCACGATCAGGCGACCGGGACCGGCGGCTCGGTGGCGATGACGATGCGCCGGGCGGCCCCATCGGCGGCTGCCAGCGCGTCGGCCTGCCGATCGGCGCAGGCGATGACGAAGCCGGCGCGGTCGGCGCAGTTGCGGTAGGGACGCACCTCCTCGCCCACTCCCATGCGGAAGATCACGTGCTCGACGCCGGGCAGCGCGAGCGCATCCTCCACGCCGTCCACCGCGACGATCGTGCCGGGCTCGGGGAACAGGGCGCGGCAGACCGCGTGGCGGCACCGGCGGGGGCGCAGATCGGCCGGGTCCAGAGGGCGGCCGAGGGCGAGGTCCAGGGTGGCCTTGATGTCGTTGGTGCCGTGGGCCAGCGGCGAGGTGTACTGCGCGTGAAAGCCGCCGGACAGGCGCGCGGTCATCTCCAGCACCACGGGCCCGCGCTCGGTCCAGATGGTGTCGGCCTTGGCCGCGCCCAGGTCGATGCCCACCGCCCGCGTGGTCGCTTCGACCAGCTCGTAGAGACGCTCCTGCGCCCGCGCGTCGAGCGCGGAGGGGTTGTCGTGGCCGAGCTCGATCGGAAAGGGGTCGAAGGCGAAGGGGCGGTCGACGACGTTGCAGCGGTGCTGCACGCCGTGCTGATCGACGATCGTCTCGACGCTCTGCTCGGGCCCGCGCAGGCACTCCTCGACCAGCACGCTCTCGCCGGCGGTGAAGCGCAGGGCCTCGGCGAAGGCCGCGGGCAGCTCATCCTCGCGGGAGATCTTGGTGGCGCCGCGCGAGGCGGAGTTGTCGAGCGCCTTGACGATCGCCGGCAGCCCGATGTCGCGCAGCGCCCGCCGCGCGCCGGGCAGATCGCCGACCTCGTGAAAGCGCGGGCAGGGGAGCTCGGCGGCCGCGCACACACGGCGGAACTCGGCCTTGTCGGCGCACACGCGGGCGGCTCGCGGATCGACCCCGGGCAGGCCCACCGCGCGCGCCGCCTCGGCGACGGTGACCTCGACGTCGGCGCCCTCGGTGTAGACGCCGGCAAGACCCCCGCCCCCGACAGGACCCCCGCCCCCGGCGAGACCTCCACAACCGGCAGGCGCGTCGCCGCCGGCGAGCCGCCCGGCGAGCGCGACGTGGCCGGGGACGTCCTTGGTGTCCAGCACGACCGCGTCCTCCACCAGCGCGAAGGCCGGCGCATGCGGATCGCGATCGGTCGCCACGACCCGCAGCCCCAGTTCGTGGGCGATGTCGATGGCCGGGATCTGCAGCAGCCCGGCGCCGACCAGCAGCAGCGTCGGGCTCCCCTGAGAAGGAGCGCTCACAGAGGAACGACCTCCTCCCCATCCAGCCTCGCCAGGAAGCGCTGCACGTCCGCGAGCGCGGCCCAACCTCCCTGGGCGCCGCGGCCGGTGGCGCTCAGCGCGCCGAGCCGGCAGGCGAACCGCACGGCCTCGGGCAGCGCGGCGCCCTGCACCAGGCGCAGCGTGAGCCCGGCCATGAAGGCGTCTCCGGCGCCGGTGGGGTCCACCGCGTCGACCGCGGGGGCGGCGGTGAAACCGTGTTCCCCGCCCTGCACCCACACGGCGCCCTGCTCTCCGAGCTTGAGCACGGCCGCGGCGGCGCCGAGCGCGCACAGCTCCTCGCAGCAGCGCAGCGCATCCATGCGCGCATGGGACGCGATCGCCCGCCCCGAGGCCTCCCGCCCGGCGATGATTCGCCCGGTGGCCTCCCGCCCCGTGGCCTCCCGCCCGGCGATCGCCCGCCCGGTGAGCTGTTCGGCCTCGACGCGGTTGGCCGAGAGCACGTCCACGGCCAGAAGCTCGGCGGGCAGCGGAAGGCTCCGCAGCGGAGTGGCGTCCAGCACGATCATGGTCTCGGCGGCGCGCGCCCTGGCCACCAGCGCGAGCAGCACATCGAGAGGCAGCCCCAGGGTCATCAACAGGGCGCCGCAGCCCCGCATATCGGGCAGATCCCGGTCTGTCATGAGCAGGTTGGCGCCCAGGTGGGTGACGATCGCGTTGTCCCCCCCGGGCTGCACGAATACGCTGGCCATCCCGGTGAGCGCGTCCGTGCGGCGCACGATCCGGTCGGTGGCCACCCCCCGGCGCTCGAGCGCGGCGAGCACGAGCGCGCCGAGCGGATCCTCGCCCACGCTGCCGATCAGCAGCGGAGGCGACCCCAGGCGGGCGAGCGCCACGGCGGCGTTGGCGGCCTTGCCACCGGGGCCGAGCTCGAGCCCCTCGGCCAGCAGAGTCTCTCCCGGCAGCGGCAGCCGGGACACCTGGCAGGCGATGTCGGCGTTGATGTTGCCGGCGACCGCGATCCTCGCCACGGTCACGCGGCCTCCGCGAATGCCTCGCCCAGCAGCGCGACCCCCTCGCGCGCCTGCTCGGCGGTGAGCACCAGCGGCGGGGAGACGCGCACGACGTTCTTGCGCAGGCCGATCGGCGCCAGCAGCAGCAGGCCGCGGCGGATCGCCGCGCGCACGATGGCCTCGGCGCGCGCCGGATCGGGCCGGCCGTGCGCGTCGAAGATCTCCACCCCGATCATCAGCCCGAGGCCGCGCACGTCGGCGTTCAACCCCGCCTGCGCCGCCGCCTCGCGCAGAGCGGCGAGCAGCAGGGCCCCCACCGTGCGCGCGTTCTCAAACAGGCCCTCCCGCTCGAGGATGTCCAGCACCACGCACCCGACGCGAGCGCCGAGGGGATTGCCGCCGTGGGTGCTGGAGAGCGTGCGCGGCGGCGCGCCGTCCATCACGCTTGAGACCCCGAGCATGACGGTGAGCGGAAGCGAGCTGGAGATGCCCTTGCCCGCCACGACGAGGTCGGGGCGCAGGCCGTACTGCTGAAAGGCGAACAGCGAGCCCGCGCGGCCGAAGGCCGACTGCACCTCGTCGATCACGAAGACCGCGGCGTGGCGGCGGGCGAAGGCTTCGATCGCGCGCAGGAAGCGCGGCGATGTCATGCGCTGCCCGGCGTTGCCCTGGACGGTCTCGATCACGACCGCGCCGATGCCGGCCGCCGTGCCGTCGCGTTCGAGCTCCTCCAGGAAGCCCAGGGCGGAGCGCTCGCGCGCGTCGGAGTCGGGACGCCCGGCGGCGGGGAAGGGGACGCGCACGACCCCCGGCAGCAGCTCGCCGAGCCCCTCCAGCCCGCGCCCGCCGAGCGCGCTGGCGGCGAGCGTCTTGCCGTGATAGCCGCCCTCGAGCACCAGCGTGCCGTGGCGCCCGTCCGAGGCGTAGCGGGCCAGCTTGAGCGCCAGCTCGAGCATCTCCGCGCCGGTGGTGCCGATGAAGACGCGGTCCAGGCCCAGCGGCCGGGCGAGCTCGAGCAGCCGGCGCTCGAGCTCCACGCGCCAGCGGTTGACGAAGTTGTAGCTGTGCAGGAGCTCTCCCGCCTGCTCGCGGATCGCGGCGACCACCAGCGGGTGGGTGTGGCCCACATTGGCCACCAGCACGCTCGATGAGAAGTCGAGGAACAGGTTGCCGTCGGCGTCTTCGACGTGCACGCCCTGCGCCCGCCTCCAGGCGATGCTCGGCTGGCGCGCCACCGCGGGACCCTCCTGCGCCGCCGCCTGCTGGATCAGCCGCAGGCTCTCGGGACCCGGCACGGTGTCGGTGCGCACGCGATACGGCGAGCGCGCGCCGGGGCGCCCCTGAGCGCCGGCGGCGGCGGGCTGCGGCTTGACCGATCGGGTTGGCGCAGACATCTTGAATACCTCAGGTTAGCTATTAATCCGTATCATTCCGACTGTCGCCCAATGAAGCCCGTCGTCGTAACCGGAGCCGCCGGATTCATCGCGTCGCATCTGTGCGAGGCGCTGCTGGCCGCCGGCTGCACGGTGTACGGAATCGACGCCTTCTCCGCACACTACGCACGGGAGCTGAAGGAACTCAACCTGCTCCCCTCACTTGCCCACGAGCGTTTCGCATTCCACGAGCTCGACATCCTCGATCCGACCCTGGACGAGCTCGTGGAGGAGGCCAAATGGGTCTTCCATCTGGCGGCGCGCCCGGGCGTGCGCGACTCCTGGAGCGACTTCGCCGATTACAACCGGGCCAACATCCTCGGCACGCGCGCGGTGCTCGACGCGACCGCGCGCCACCGCGTGCGACTGATCTACGCATCCTCCTCGAGCGTCTACGGAGACGCGGCGGAGCTGCCGGTGTCCGAGGAGGCCCCGCTGCGCCCGGTCTCGCCCTATGGAGCTTCGAAGGCGATGACCGAGATGCTCAGCAGCGCCTATGCGCGGTCCCGCGGGCTGGAGGCGGTCGGCCTGCGCTACTTCACCGTGTATGGGCCGCGCCAGCGGCCGGATATGGCGCTTGCGCGCTTCATCGAGGCGATGCTCGCGGGCCGCGAGGTGCTGCTCTTCGGCGACGGCCGCCAGCTGCGCGACTTCACCTACGTCGGCGATGTCGTGGCGGCGACCGTGGCGGCGGCGGAGCGGGGGCGGACGGGCGCCGTCTACAACGTGGCGTCGGGCAGCGCCAGACCTCTGCTGGAGGTGATCGATGCGCTGGGCGAGACGCTGAAGCGAGAGCCGCGACTGGCCTTCGAGACGATCAAGGCGGGCGACGTCAGAGACACCTGGGCCGATACCGACCTGGCGCGCCGGGAGCTCGGCTTTCAGGCCAAGACGCCGCTCGCCGAGGGTCTGGCCGCCCAGGCGCGCGCGGCCGAGGGACGGCGGGCGGCGCTCGCGGCCGCCGGGACCGGGACCTTCCTCTCCGCGCTGTGAGCCGATGACGCGCTTCATCGCCGAGCTGGGGTCCAACCACAACGCCCAGCGCGCGCGCTGCCTGGAGCTGGTGGACGCCGCCGCGTCGGCGGGTTGCGGGGCGGTGAAGCTGCAGGTGTTCCGCGTGGAGGACCTGTTCGCGCCGCAGGCCCTGCGGGCCCACCCCGAGCTTGCGCGGAGAAGAGCGTGGGAGTTCCCGCTGGAGCTGCTGGGGCCGGTGCGCGAGCGCTGCCGCGCGCGGGGCGTTGAATTGGGAGCCACCCCCTTCGCGCTGTGGGCCGTGGAGGCGCTGGCCGACCATGTGGACTTCTTCAAGATCGCCTCATACGAGCTGTTGTGGCACGAGCTGATCCGGGCGTGCGCGGCGACGGGCAGGCCGCTGGTGCTCTCGACCGGCATGGCCACCCTCTCAGAGGCGGCCGAGGCCGTGGCGGTCGCGCGTTCGAGCGCCGTGAGGGATCTGCGCCTGCTGCACTGCGTATCCGGCTATCCCACTCCGCCCGAGCAGGCCAATCTGGCGGCGATCGCCACCCTGCGCGAGCAGCTGGGAGTGCCGGTGGGGTGGTCGGATCACACCTGCTCGGAGCGAGTCGTGCGCAGGGCGATCGCCAGATGGGGAGCAAGCGACGTGGAGCTGCACATCGATCTCGACGGCCGCGGGCACGAGGCGGGCGAGCACAGCTGGACCCCCCGGCGCCTGCGCGGGTTGATCGCCGCGCTCGGGAGCGCCGAAGCCGACTCCGAGCCACAGGCGATGGACGGCGATGGCGTCAAGCGCGCGATGGCGGTGGAGCAGCCCGATGTGCCCTGGCGAGCCGACCCCGAGGACGGCCTGCGCCCGCTGCGGTCGCTGCGCGCGGCGCTGGCGGCGGGCGTCCAGAGGCAGCCACCGTGCCCATGAGCTCCCCGCACACGCTCGCGCCCGAGGGCGCCGAGGCAGGTCCGCTGGCCGTCGTGGTGGTGGACGGCGGCGCGCGCACGGGCTTTGGGCATGTGGGCCGCTGTCTCGCGCTTTGGGAGGAGTTGGGTGGCCGCGCGGTCTTTGCCGTGGCGGATGTCGATGTCGTGCGCGTGCTGAGGACCCTGGGCGCTGCGGTCGGGGCAGCCGATGGCTCGATGCCGGTGGCGGTGATCGACCGCGCGACCCCCACCGGCGCAGCCGAGGTGGCGCGCCGGCTGCAAACGGGCCAGAGGGTGTGCCTGATCGACGACTTCGGCTCGGGCAGAGGCGTGGCCGATCTCGTCGTGGATCCCCCCACCGGCGCGAGCTGGCCCCCCGCGGGCGGGCGCCGTCTGGCGGGCTTTGCGCACGTGCTGCTGCGCCGGGAGGTGCGCGAAGCCGCGGGGCAAGAGGGCGAAGCCGCGGGGCAAGAAGGCGAAGATGTCGTCCTGCTCAGCCTGGGCGGCAGCGACCCCGAGGGCCTCACGCCCGCGTTGGCCGGTGCGCTCACATCCGCGGGCGTGGCGGTGATGAGCGTGTTGGGTCCCGGCTACCGCGGCCCGCCGCCGCCCGGCCGCGTGCTTGGGGACCCGGGTGAATGGCCCTGCGCGCTCGCGCGCGCGCGCCTGCTTGTGGGCCGCTTCGGCCACACGCTGCTGGAGGCGGCGCACCTGGGGACACCGGCTCTGGCGCTGGCGATGGACGAGCAGGCGATGAGGGAGGCCGCGGCCTTTGCGATGCACGGGACCAGCGAGGCGATGCGCGTGGCCGGGCCCCGCGACGCCCCGCGGGTGGCGGCGCGCGCCCTGCGCCTGAGCGGCGAGAATGCGCGCCTGGCCGCGATGGCCGAGCGCGG
>Ga0116217_10002404_pt1 | contig 17419 bp, 13 predicted proteins | sample Sb_taG_6_FD_89697 | JGI IMG/M metagenome (GOLD analysis project Ga0116217, IMG submission 89697) | Peat soil microbial communities from Weissenstadt, Germany - Sb_50d_4_PS metaG | ecosystem: Environmental > Terrestrial > Soil > Wetlands > Peat | place: Germany: Weissenstadt | collected 2010-09-21 | reverse complement strand
AAGTTGAGCGACTTCTCAATCATGCGCATGGACCCATCGCGCGTGCGCTCTTTCGTTTTGGTCGCGAGAAACGCCTCGCCGCGCCGGTGCTTCATCACCTTGCCCACATACTGCTCGCTCCACCGCTCCGGCCCGCCGTAGATCGAAGACGTGTCGATGTAATTCACGCCCAGGTCAAGCGCCTTCTCAATGATGGGGACGGCGACGGCCTCGTTATTCGGCTTCTCCAGAGAAGCCTGGCCTCCCAGGCTGAAGATGCCGACTTTGTATCCAGTCTTCCCCAGATTCCGCGTCGGCATGGCATTGGTGGTCGCCGCATTGAAAGGCAGAGCCGCTGAGGCCGGGCCCGATTGCCCGCGTGCCACGTCCGGAAGTGCAGCCGAGCCAAGCGCGGCCGCAGTGATGATGCCGCTGGCCTTAAGAAAAGAACGTCGATCGCTGGATGACTTGTGCGAGGTAGGTTTGCTCATGAGGACCTCCGGTAGCTGCTGAACCCATCTAGATTAACGCCGATCCCCACCCAATTCCACGGCAAACTCCAAGGGGAGAGGCGTCGGACCTCAGACGTCAGACTTCAGCCAGGAAACACTGAGGTCCGAGGTCCGAAGAGCCGAGGTCTGAAGTCCGAGGTCCAGGGTCCGATTCTAGTTCTGAGGCGCGTTCAGATACTTGTCTACCGAGATTTCGAAGTACAGCAACTCGTTTCCCTTGGCATCGGCGACGCCGGTAATGTCGATGGTCGCGCCCGGAAGAGGTGACGAGATGCCACCCACGTCGAAGAACAGAAATCCCGACTGCGTCGTGTGCGGCTCAACCGCCCTGGCGGCGAATTGCGACGACTCGATCTCATCCATTTGTTTCTTGCTGATCCCACTCTTGGCTTTGTGCGGCAGAGGAATCGGACTGGGCCGCGTGCCGGCCTGCGGATTCGACAGGCGCCGGTACAGGTCCTCGGTAGTAATGGGCGTAAGCTTCGAATGATGCGCCGTGAGCACCGTAATCTGCATGTTGGCGATGGAGATGGGCTGGTCGCCGTCATTGGTCACGACAAAGAAAACCGGCAGGAATCCATGCGCTGCAAAATCCGTGGAAAAAATCTTGGCCTTGTCCGGCGTGTCGTACGGATCGGCGGCGATGGCCGCCTTCTCGTCGCGATGAAAATCGTGCGCCGGATAATTGATGGCTGCTTTCGCCACCGGCTTCACAAAGTTCTTGCCCGCCAGCACACCCGGCACAAACACTCCGGTGCAAAGCGCCGCTACCAGCGCGACACGGATAAATCGAGACGATAAGGATAAGGGCCGCATGTGCCAATTATAGGATGCAGCGGCGCCCGCCGCCGCCGCCCCGGTTTAGAATGGCTCCAGCTTGAGCTATTTTCTCTACAGTCTGTTTCTGGCGTTGGGAATGCTGTTGAGCCTGCCCTACTGGCTCTACCAGGTTCTGCGCCACGGCAAATACCGCAGCGGATTTGTCGAACGCCTGGGACGCGTTCCGGCGCGTCTACGCTCGGTCGGCGGGGTCTCGCACGCGCGTCGTGTGATGTGGGTTCATGCGGTTTCTGTCGGCGAAGTGCTCGCCGTCAGCGGATTGGTGGAGCAGATGCGGCGCAGCCTTCCGCAGCATCGCGTGCTGGTGTCGACCACGACCGATACCGGACAGAAACTCGCCCGCAAGCGCTTCGGCGACGACAGCGTCTTCTACTTCCCGATGGATTTCGCGTTCGCGATCCGCCCGTATCTGCAGGCCTTGCAACCGGAGCTGGTGGTGCTCGCGGAAACCGAATTCTGGCCCAACTTTCTGCGCGAGGCGCAGACCAGCGGGGCGCGCATCGCGGTAGTCAACGCGCGCGTCTCCGACCGGTCCTGGCCGCGCTACCGCCGTTTTCGCTGGGCTCTGCGCAGAATGCTGGCGCACGTCGATCTGTTTCTCGCTCAGACCCAGGAGGACTGCACGAGGCTGCAATCGATCGGTGCTGACGCGAAGCGCGTCCAGGTCGCGGGGAATCTCAAGTTCGACGTGAGCCTGCCTTCCCCTCCGCCTATTGTGGAGAGCCTTCGCCGATCGTTCGCGGCAGAAGGCGCCGGGCCTGTCCTGGTCTGCGGCAGCACGGTGGAGGACGAGGAACCGCCACTGTTGAAAGCTTTTGAAAATCTGCGGGTCGAGCACCCCCGCGCGGTGATGATTCTGGCGCCGAGGCATCCCGAGCGCTTCGACGATGTCGCGATCCTGCTGCGGCAGTTGGGCATGCCCTCGTCCCGGCGTTCCCAGTGGCAAGGCGAAGCACTCGCGGGCGGGGTCCTGCTGGTCGATACCATCGGCGAACTGGCCGCGCTCTACGCTCTCGCTGACGTTGCGTTCGTGGGTGGAAGCCTGGTGCCGCGCGGCGGGCATAACATCATCGAACCGGCGCAGCACGGCGTGGCCATCGTGACCGGAAACCATACGGAAAACTTTCGCGACATTGTGGCCTTGTTTCAAAGCCGGGACGCCGTGCGCATCGTGGGATTGGCGGAGTTGCCTCTCACTTTGATGCAACTGCTCGCAGACGATGAGGAACGGCTGGCTCTCGGCCGGCGCGCCGAAGAAACCATTCGGTCGCAGAGGGGCGCGACCTCACGGACACTGGACGCATTGAAGACCTTGTTGCCTGCGGATCGCGATCCTCTGCCGGTTTCGGCACAGGCTGCCCACACAGATTGAATCCTCTTTCAGCCATTTACGGCGGCGTTGTCGGAACGCGGAATGCGCTCTATGATCGCGGAGTTCTGCGGGCCCAGCGTTTGCACAGTCCCGTCATCAGCGTGGGCAATCTCTCTACGGGCGGGTCGGGCAAGACGCCGTTCGTAATGCTGCTGGGCGAGTTGCTCAAGGCGCGCGGCATCAAGTTTGATGTGCTGTCGCGCGGCTACGGGCGCCAGTCGAGGGGAGTGCGGCTGGTCGACCCCGCTGGTCTTCCGCGAGAGTTCGGCGACGAGCCGCTCCTGATTGCGCGCAAGCTGCAGGTGCCGGTGATCGTTGGGGAAGATCGATATGCAGCAGGAAGCTTCGCTGAATCCAGATTCGGACTGCAGCTTCACCTGCTCGACGACGGTTTTCAGCATCGGGCGCTGGCGCGCGACTTCGACATTGTGTTGGTCACGCCCCAGGACGCGAGTGACCACTTGCTTCCCTCGGGACGTTTACGAGAGCCGCCGTCGTCGTTACGGCGCGCGGATGCCGTCGCGCTGGCCAGTGGCGCTTCAGCAGACTCATTTCCGCTGGCAGGGAAGCTGGTCTGGCGGGTACGGCGTGGAATTGTCCCGAGGGATGTTCCGCCGCGGCCAATAGTTTTCTGCGGCATCGCGCGTCCCCAGAATTTCGTGCTGCAACTGCGGGCCGCGAATATTGAGCCAGTCGCCGAGGCGTTTTACCGCGATCACCACCCTTACAACGAGAACGATGTCCGCGAGTTGCTCGCGCTGAAGCAGCGGAGCGACGCCGGTGGCTTCGTGACCACCGAAAAAGATGCCGTGAACCTGGGCGCCTATCTCTCCGCTCTCGCGCCGCTCGCGGTTGTGCCCGTGAAAATGGAACTGTCGGACGCAGCTAACGCCCTCGATACCATGCTGCAGAAGATCAACGGGCGGAAGCGCGGCGCATGAGAGAATCGGCTGGACCATCGATTGAGCGGTAGGTACGGGCGCGGCTTATCGAACGTGCGGAACAACTACAAACGCGTGCTCCACCGTAAACGCGTGCTCCACCGTGGAAGAGCGGCCCTTCCAGGGCCGCGTTAAGGTATCTGGAATCAGTGTGGGCTTTAGCCCCTGAGGGACTTTCGCGAGAGTCACAGCATTGTTTATGAGTATTTCTGGCGCATCGCAATGACCAAGCATCTCAAAGAAGCCGAGCGGCTGAAGAAGATTGTCGAGGCCTTCCCTAACATCACCGTCACGGTTCTGGGCGACCTGGTCGCGGACGAGTTCGTTTTCGGCGAAATTTCCCGTGTGTCGCGCGAGGCTCCAGTTCTGATCTTGAAGCACCGCGAGCGCACCGTAGTGCCCGGCGGCGCGGCCAACGCCGCAAACAATCTGGCGGACCTGGGAGTGAACGTTCTTCCCGTCGGCATTGTGGGCGACGATGAGCCGGGCAGGATGCTGCTGAAATACTTCCGCCACAAACGAATCGCAGTCAGCGGCGTGCTCAAAGACAAGACCTACACCACGGTTACGAAGACGCGCATTCTGGCGGGCATGACGCACACCGCGCGCCAGCAGGTGGTGCGCGTCGACCGCGAACCGCAGGAGGCGCCGAACGCTCACTTGACGCGGGAGTTGTACCTGGCGGCGAGAAATTACGCACATGCCTCCGATGCGCTTCTGGTCTCCGATTACGGATATGGCGCGGCCACTCCGGCGATCGTTGCCACCCTGCAGGAAAAGGGTAAGCTGGGAGCGGTGCCGATTGTCGTCGATTCGCGCTATCGCCTGGTGCAATATTCTGGCGTAACCGCAGCCACTCCCAACGAACCCGAAGTCGAGGAGGCTCTCGGGGTTCGCATCGGGCAAGACTGGAACAAGGTCATCGCCGCCGGCGAGCAAGTGATGGCGCGCATGAAGCTGCAGTCGCTGGTGATCACGCGCGGCCGCGATGGCATGGTCGCCTTCGATCACAAGCACAAGCCTGTCGACATTCCGATCTACGGCTCCGACCAGGTGGCCGATGTGACCGGCGCGGGCGATACGGTGATTGCAGCGTTCACGGCCGCACTGGGCGCCGGTGCCACGACGGAAGAGGCCGCGCAACTGGCCAACTACGCAGGCGGAATTGTTGTAATGAAGCGCGGCACAGCAACGGTTTCGCGGGACGAGTTGCTGCATGCGATCGAGCAGACGCCGCCGGCGACTCGACCCCATTGAACATTGAACTTTGATAGTTGACTCAGAGATAGTTGAACTCAGACCATTGAACGCACACAACAAAATCCTGAGCCGCAAAGAACTCCGCGAGCGCGTCGACCAATGGCGGCAAGCCGGCGATCCCATCACTCTGGCCAACGGCGGCTTCGATCTGTTGCATGTGGGTCACGTTCGGTGCCTGCGCGGCGCGAAGGCGCTGGGCGGGAGATTGGTGGTCGCGATTAACTCCGACGAATCGGTCCGCGCGCTCAAGGGCGAAGGGCGGCCGCTCATGCCTGCCGAAGAGCGGGCTGAGATTGTGGCTGCGCTCGCCGACGTCGATGCGGTGGTAATCTTCCCGGAACTCAACGTGCGGGCCATCATCCGCGAGATTCGTCCTGACATTCAGGCCAAAGGCACGGATTACACTGCCGACTCCGTTCCCGAGCGCGACGCGGTGGCCGAGTATGGCGGGCGCGTCGCGATCGTCGGCGATGCGAAGGATCACTCTACCAGCGAGATCATCCGCTCGCGGCTGTCGCCGAGGAAATCTTGAGCGGCAAGGCGGAAGGCACGTCGAACATCGCGCCGAATATGACGTCGAATATGACGCCGAATCGCACGCCGAATTACGACCGGCTGCTCATCGTGCGGCTGAGCTCGATGGGCGACGTGATCCACACCCTGCCGGCGGCGCAAGCTCTGCGCGAGGCGTTCCCCAACTCAACGATTGGCTGGGTGATCGAAGAGCGCTGGGCCGAATTGCTGTGCGCGCCCGGAGCGCCGCGGCGCGGGCCGCGATCGGCCGAGCGGCCTCTGGTGGATTGGATTCATCCCGTGAACCTGACTGGATGGCGAAAGTCCCTGTTCACGGTTTCGACGCTGCAGCAAATCGCGAAAGTGTGGAACGATGTCCGCGCGGCACGTTACGACGTTGCGGTCGATCTGCAGGGAGCGATGCGGTCGGCGGTGCTGGCGCGCTGGTCGGGCGCGCCGGCGGTGTATGGCGCAGCCGAACCGCGCGAGTCTCCTGCGAGTCTGTGGTACACGCGGCAGCCGATTGCGCGCGGAGCGCACGTGATCGAGCAGAATATGTCGGTCGCGGAGGCGGTCGCGCAGAGGAAGATGCCGGTGCCACGCGTGAAGTTCCCTCATGATGTCGACGCCGAGCGGCGGATGGATCAGCGGTTAGCCGAAGAGGGAGTCCGCGAGTTCGCGATTCTGAATCCGGGAGCAGGTTGGGGAGCCAAGCGCTGGCCCGCTGAGCGTTTTGGTCGCGTGGCCCGCGCTTTGGCTGAAGATCGAGTGCATGCAGTTCTTAACTACGGCCCGGGGGAAGAGGATCTGGCACGCGAGGCCGAAGCCGCGAGCGAAGGCGCTGCCACTCCCATGAAGTGTTCGATCAGCGAGTTGATCGCCCTCACGCGGCGGGCGCAGTTGTTCATTGGAGGCGACACGGGACCAATGCATCTGGCGGCGGCGTTGCAGGTTCCGGTGGTGGCGATCTTCGGACCGACGGATCCGGCGCGCAACGGGCCTTATCAAACTGGCAACGCCACGCGCAGCATTGTCCTGCGCAATCCAGCAAGCCCCACGACGCACGCGCGGCGGGCGCAGCCCGACGAGGGACTGCTGGAGATCAGCGTCGATTCTGTCGTGAACGCAGCCCGCCGGTTGCTCGACGAATCGCCCGCGGAGAAAGGTTTTGGGAAGGGCACGGCTTAAGCCGTTGCGGTAAAACTACAACTGCCTGCACGACCGTGGAAGAGTGGCCCTTCTAGGGCCGCGTGAGGCGCGTGAAATCAACGTGGGCTTCAGCCCCTGTGGTCGCTTGTTCGCTGATCGGCGCGTTTTTCCGCAACCTCTTAAGTCGTGCCGTAAGAGCCTCGCAAAAGATTCGGGCTTCAGCCCCCTGAGGGTTGCCTTGCTTTTTTCTTTGCTCCACGATGAAATGACATCCGACGAAATCTTCCGGATAGCGGAAGCTTCCCATGGCTGAATACTCGCGCATTGCGCGCCGCATCCGGGTGCCGCTGGGATTCGCGTTTGCCGTGCTGTACTTCTGGCTGGCGCGGCCCACCTGGCGATTCCTTGCGCTGGGCGCGATTGCGATTGTGCCGGGGCTGCTGATTCGCGCGCTCGCATCGGGACACGTGCGCAAGAACGAGGCGCTGGCAACCTCGGGCCCCTACGCTTACACGCGCAATCCGCTGTATCTCGGGTCGTTGCTGATCGGGATCGGATTCGCGGTGGCTGCTCGCAGTTGGTGGGTAGGCGTCGTGCTCGTGGCGATGTTTTTCGCCATTTATCTGCCGGTGATCCGCGATGAAGAGGCCTTCCTGCGGCAGACGTTCCCCGAGTTTGAGGAGTATGCGCGGCAGGTCCCCAGGATGTTGCCGCGGATTACGCCGCTCCGCAGCGGAGACGAGGGCGAGGGGTTCTCGACGGCATTGTATGTACAACACCATGAGTACAATGCTTTGGTGGGAGCGGCCGCTATGATCGCCGCTGTTATCGTCAAGATGCTGTGGTTTTCTTAGTTTGCCATCCCAGTTTGTCATCCTGAGCCGAAGGTTTTTCTCGGCGAAGGATCTATGCACTCCCGACGGTTGCATAGGTCCTTCGGCAGGCAAAATGCGCCCGCCTCAGGATGACAACGAGAGACACTATTTTTGCGCCGTCGTCCATTTATCGAAGCAATCAATCATTTCTGGGCTACTAGCTCCCTAGCGCGGCCCAACTCAGGACGCGCGGAGCTTCCTCCCTCGCACACTTTCAGCAGCATCGCGTAATACTCACTCGCCTCGCCCTGCTTGCCGGCCTCTTCAGCGGCGCGGGCGGCGCCAGCCACACCGTTGAAGCGGTTGGGATTGAACTTCAAATCAATCTGATACTCCGCCAGCGCCTGCTGCGGACGCTTCGCTTCCAGCAGCATCTCGGCGATCATCTCGCGGGTGGGGATGCCCTGGGGCTCGTCCCCCATGGCGTCTTCCTTGTCGGCGATGGGACGCAGGGCTTCTACCGCATCATCGTACTTGCCTTCGGCGAACGCCAGCCACGCCTGCGCCTGTTTCAGATCGTTCTCGGTGGCATCGGCGAAGTCCTTCTTTTTGCCGTCCACAAACTTTTGATGGATGGCTGCGATCGCGGCGACATCTTTGCGGACTTCCTCCGGCTTGTGGAGATGCGCGGCGCCGATCGCTTTGGCCCAATAGCCAAAGGAATCGTTGGCAGTGCCGGGAATGTCCATGGGAGTCAGAGCTGAAGCCGTTGCCCAGTCGCCCATCTCGAGCGGATACAGGGCCGCAAAGGTGGCTTCGGTGGCAAGGTGAGGGTCGAAGCCCACACCGTACATGTCATGCATTTCTGGCATCTTGTTGACTTCGTCCATAAGCGCGCGGGCATCGCCTTCGCGGCCGCTCTGCATGTAGGCGTAGAAGAGAAAATCCATGGCGTGGAACTGGTGGCCTTCGCCGCCCATGTGCATGGCCGCGGTCTTGCGGGTTGCGGCGATGGAGGCGAGGTTGGAGTTGATGTCGTCCTGCCAAAGCCCGACGCGGGCGAAGATGTGCGAGGGCATGTGCAGCGCGTGCGGAGCGGCGGGCGCGACCTGAGCGTAGCGGCGAGCGGCGGGAATGCCGAGTTGCGCCAGCTGTGGCTTGTCGTAGGCGTGGATCAGGTAGTGCGCGACCCCGGGATGGTCGGGTTCGGTGGCGAAGAGCTTCTCGAGGATCGCGGCGGCCGCTTTGCGGTTGGCAAAGGTCGCGTCCTCGTGCGGCTCCGAGGCCAGCAGCGAGAGCGCGTAGAACGTGGCCGCTTCGTGGTCGTCGGGATTCGCCTCGCAGACCTTCTTCATCGCGTCGGAATAGGCCTTGGCGCGGGCGGCGTGGTCGGACTTCTCCGAATCGCTGTAGAACGCCGTGATGGCGGCGATGTAGCCCTGTTCTCGCGCCGTGGCTTTGGCGGCCAGCTTTCGGGCGGTGTTGGCCTCGTCCAGGCCACGCGCGATCACTTTGGCGTCGGGCTCGTTCCACAGTTGATGCCAGATGCTCATCGCGACGCCCCAGTGGGCCATGGCGCAGTTCGGGTCGTCCTTGGCGATCTCCATGAATTCCTTTTCGGCTTCCTCGTACCAGAACGAGTGCAGCAGCGCTACTCCGCGGGCGAAGGGCTTTTGCACCGCCGCGGCGCAGGAGATCGGAAAGTGCACGGTGCCGAGTTGCGTCTCGGTGAGGTCTTCGTGGTGGTGATGTTCTTTATCGTCGTCGGCGAAGGCGGTGAGGGTGAAAAAGACGGAGAATGTCACGGAGAAGATCAGCAACCCGGCAAGACGTTTCATGGAGAACCCCGATGATCGATGTGACGGAATTCTAGTCACGCTGGGCGGGAGGGTCAAACTGTGGCGAGGGAATGAAGTTCCCCCCTCCGCGTGCACAATCGGCAGTGCCAGGCCATTTCGCGCCCGCGCGTCGCCCCATGCCCGCGGGTGCTAAAAAGTCACAAATGCTTGCATCACCGTGAAAGAGCGGCCCTTTCAGGGCCGCGTAGGCGCCCCGCATGAGACGGGCTTCAGCCCCTGAGGTTCCTCCGGAGGCAGCGGCTTCCGTTTTTCCACAGCCTTCCAGAGAAATAAGCCGACTTCCTGTGACGAACAACCTTGACCGGGGCGGGCGCCCGCGCCACATGTCTTGCGGCATACGGCGAACAGCAGGTTCCTCCCTTCGGTCGGAATGACAACGGCAAGGGAGTGGTAGCGACAAAACCAATGGTGATGACGAACCAAAGGGGCGATGTGATTCCGTCAGAGCCAGAGGAGCGGCACCAGGCCGGCGGCGGCAAGGGCCACCAGTAGCCAGAGGCTTTGGGTACCGGTTTGGCGGTCGGCCAAAGTGTAGGAGTAGATGCCTTTTGCCAGGTTGTTGCTGGCGGCGGCGATGAGGACACCGCTGGCGGCGACATTCACCGGCGTGAGTGTGCCGGCGGCCTGGGTCATTCCCAGGATGAACGGATCGACGTCGGCAACGCCCATGACGGCGCCGAGGATTCGGATGCCGGAGCCCCCGAAATAGGTGACGACCAGTTGGGTGGCGATGAGCATCGCCAGGAAGAGGATGGCGAAGAGAAAGGCGGCCATCAGTTCGAGCGGGTTGCCGGGTTCGAATTCGCGCTTAATCTGTGAGGCCACGGGATCGGGGCGGTGGGACCAGAACCATCCGGTGGCGATGGCGGCTGCGGACAGAACCAGGAAGGCCGGAGCGAGCGTCGCGGCCAGAGGGCGACTGAACAAGGTGAGCAGAGCGGCGAGGCGAAGATACATCATGCCCGAGGCGATGAGGATGCCACCGGAGAACAGGTGTGGGCGCTGTTCGCGGGCGGCGCGGCGGGACATCGCTACGGTCGTAGCGGTGGAAGAGTAGGCGCCGCCGAGGAAGGCGGCGAGGATAACTCCGCCGTGTTCTTTGGTGACTTTCTGCAGCACGTAGCTGCCGTAGGAGACGGTGCTGACGGCGACGACGACCAGCCAGGTCTTGAAAGGGTTGATGTGGAAGCGGGTGAATTCCCCGTGAGGGAGCGCGGGAAGAATGACCGCCGTGAGCAACAGGAACTTGGCGAAAGTGAGAATTTCCTGCGGGGCGGTGCGGTTGGCGAGAGTTTCGAGGCCTTCCTTGAGTTCCAGCAGCAGGAGACTGGCGACGCTGAGGGCGGTTGCGATCCAAAGATGATCGTAGTAGACGAGCGCGCCGACCAGGTACGTTGTCAGGCCGGACATTTCGGAGGTAACACCCGCGGTTTCGGCGTGCGAGATTTTGTGCCAGTAGGAGAGCAGCAGGAATCCGCCGACCACCAGGAAGCCTAAAGTCACGGGGAGCAGCTGTGCGCCGGAGAGAAGAGCAATGGAGTAGCCAATGAATCCGATCAGTGGAAAGGTGCGGACTCCGCCGAAGGAGTAGGAACTGCCGGAGGCTTTGTGTTCTTCACGTTCGAGTCCGATCAGGAAGGACAGGAAGAGAACGAGGATGATCTTGACGGCTTCGGGTGGGAGCAAGCGGTAGAGTTCCACTTTCGGTTGGGCTCCTCAATGACCCCTTGAGTATAGGACGGACGAGGTTAGCACAGGGAGGGGGAGCATTGGGAAATGGATTGAGAGGTCCCCCGCGAGATCCCTTACTGCGCACTGAAGAGCGGCTCCGTTCGGGATGACGCCGCATTGAAAGCGGTTTGAGCTGAGAAGGAGCTATTCGGTGCGGAGAGCATTCATGGGCTCAATGCTGGCCGCGCGTCTTGCCGGGATGAAGCCGGCCACCGCCGCAGACGCGGAGAGGAGCACTACTGCCGCTACGAGCGTGAAGGGATCATAGGTCTTGACACCGTAGAGTTGACTCGACATCAGTCGCCCGGCCAGCAGCGCGGCCGGAGCACCGAGGGCAAGGCCAAGCCCCACTTGGAAGGATGCGGCGCGCAGCACGAGGGCAACCACGTTGCCGCGGTTGGCGCCCAGAGCCATCCGCAAGCCGATTTCGCTGGTGCGGCGAGCCACGGAGTAGGCCGTAATGCCGTAGAGACCCACCGAGGCCAGAACGAGCGCGAGCAGACCGAACAGGGCGGTGAGACGAGAGATGAGGCGTTCCCCATTGAAGTTTCCGGCGACCTGATAGTCCAGCGAATTGAAATCGAGAACGGTGAAATTGGGATTGATATTGGTGAGAGTACGGCGAACAAGGGGCTCCAGGCTCGCGGCTTCGCCGGCGAAGCGCAGGGTGATGGAGTTGGGAAATAAGGAACGGGTCTCGGCGGTGATGAAGCTGCGTTCCTTCACCGTCGTATTCCATTGGGTCATGGGACGGAAATACATGGCGCGCACAGGATCGCGCGGGTTGTTGTACTTGGCGTCGGCGACGATGCCGACGATTTCGTAGTCGGCCGCATACTTCTGATCGAAGGTCCCGAAGTGACGTCCGATAGGGTCTTCCGTGGGGAAAAACTTCTTGACGAAGGCCTGGTTCACGACCGCAACCATGCGGGACGTTGCCGTGTCTTGGTCAGTGAATCCGCGGCCGCGAACCAATGGTTGGCCGACGGTTTCGAAGAAATGCGGGCTCACGCGGTCCCACGAGGAGTTGTTTTGCGCGTCGGGAGCAGGTGCAGGGCGGCCTTCTACGTAAATACCTTCCCCCCAGTTATCGCCCTCCAGGGTGCTGTAGAGGGCGAGGCCCACGCTTTGGACGCCGGGAAGGGTGGAGAACTCGCGCTCGAGCCGGTCGTTCGCCGCGCCAATCGTGGCTGGCGTGTAGCCAGCACCTGCAGGATCGAAATGGAAGACGTAGCGGTTCGCGGTAACGAGGCCGAAGTCCTGATGCTCCAGGTTGCGCAGACTGCGCGTGAGCAAGCCTGCCCCGACCAGCAGGACTAATGAAAGCGCGGCCTGAAATACGATGAGGGAGCGTTGCGGCAGCGAAGCGCGATCTTTGGTCGAGCGATTCACACCCCGCAAGGCTTCGGCAGGATCGGAGTGGGAAGTGATCCATGCGGGGACGATTCCAAAGACGAGCCCGGTGAGCAATGACAATGCGAATGCGAAACCGAGGACTGCTGGGGAGGGACTGGCGTGGATAGGCAGGTTGGGTGAGTCGGGGAAAGCGAGAGTCAGGATCATGCGAGCGCCAGCGTAGGCGACGGCGATGCCGACCACTCCGCCGGCGCAGCCGAGCAGCAGGCTCTCGACCAGCATCTGGCGGATGAGGCGGGATCGGGCTGCGCCCAGAGCCATGCTGATGGAGGTCTCAGCGCGGCGGGTCGCACCCTTGGCCAGCAGAAGATTCGCGATATTGGCGCAGGCCACGAGCAGAACCAGGCCGGAGATCGCCATCAGGAGATGCAGGCCGGCGCCGGCATCCTGCTGCAGGTTCTGGATTCCTCCACCGCCCGGAGTCAGCACGACGTACTGCTTGGGGATTTGAGTGTCGCGTCCGTTAATCGTGTAGGCAGTCTGTGAGGAAAGCCACTGGCGCAGAGTGCTGGTGAGTTTGGCTTGCAGGCTGGCGGGATTGACCCCCGGCTTGAGGCGACCGAGAGCGTAGAGCCAGTTGGTGTCTGGCTGTTTGAGAATGCTGGTTTGGCCCTCGATGATGGGTTCAATGTTGAGGGGAATCCAGAGGGCGGGTGGGTTGCTATCGATGCGGTCGCCGAAGAAGCCGGGCGGGGAGATGCCGACAATCGTAACGGGATGGTTCTGGATGTAGAAGGTGGCACCGATCACACTGGGATCACCCGCGTGAGCGATTTGCCATGCCTGGTAACTCAGGACCGCGACTGGTGCCGCACCGGGATTGTCATCGGAGGGCAGAAGCGTGCGGCCGGCATAGGCTCTCAAGCCGAATGTGGGAAAATAGTTGCCGGAAACGTATTCGGCGGTTTCCGCCTTGGCGGCGGCCGATCCGTTGCGGACATTCACAGTGTGGTGTCCGGACTGGAAGGCGGCGAGTTGCTCGAACTCGGGTGTGGTGTCCTGGAAATGACGGTAGAGATCGTAAGAGAAGAGATCGAAATCGCCGTTGTCGTTGATGAAACCGCCATTGACACAGCAGTCCACCACGTCGCCGATACGGTAGAGGGTCGCGGGATTCGCGACGGGAAGAGACTTCAGCAGAATGGCGTGGACCAAAGTGAAGATGGCGGTGTTCGCTCCGATCCCGAGGGCGATGGTGAAGATCACAGTGGCTGCGAAGCCGGGAGACTTCCGAAATTGGCGGAGCGCAAGTTTGAGATCGTACATGGAGGTTACGGTATGGACGTGAGGATACCGGAAGAGTGAGCAGGGCTCAATTGGTCCGAGCGCCTGAAGAACGGCTCCGTTCGGAATGAGGTCCTCGCTGGGAGAAGTCACGACGTGCCCAGGCGCGAAAAAACCCCTCGCTTGCGCGAGAGGCTTTTTCTGGGGGAGGGACTTATAGGCGAGGCGCCCGTTGGTCCCAAACTTCTGAGTCGAAACCGGGCCGAGCTGCGCTCGGGGGACGGGTCAGAGACCCCTCCCCCTCCCCACACGACCTTACTTGGGTTGCTGCGCTTGATCGGCGCTGGTGACAGGGGCTCCGGAGTTGGCGGAGAGCTGCTCCAGGTCGTTCTTCAGGAGGCTGATTTCAACGCGGCCTCCGCTTACACGCTTGGTCTTCGCAGCGTCATCCGTCGGAACGGGGGCATTGCCCATGCCGACGAGGTAGATGCGATAGACGGGAATCTCGTGGTTTAGGACGAGGTAGCGGACCACCGACTCGGCCATCTTCTGCGAGGTGGTGATTGCGGCCTGGCCCTTGCCGGTGGAGAAACCCTGCACTTCGATGATGTAGCCGCGCTGGCCCTTCACGCCGCTGGCCATGGTGTCGAGAGCGTCCTTAGCGTTCTTGCTGAGGACGGTCTGGCCGGGACGGAAGCGGATCTCGGTCTGGTTCGAGGCCTTGTACTGGTCGATGTTGCCCACCACGGTCTCAACGGTCTGGACGCGAGTGGTGACCTGCTGCGCGGTCTGCTGCGCCATGGTGGCCTTGTTTCCGGCGTCGACGGCGTGCTGATCGGCGGTGTCAGCCTTGTCGGAAGCGAGCTTGATGCCAGCCTGGGCGCGAGCGTCGGTGTCTTTGATCGCCCGGGTGTTGCCCGAGGTCAGTTCATCAAGTTCGTTGACGCGGTCGCGGATGGGCTCAGTCTGCCGCTTGACATAGTTCTTGCGGGCGAAGGGATTGATGCGTCCCCAGAAGCCTTCGCGGGACGGGGGCGACAGAGGCGCCTTGCCGGTAGCGGCGGCATCGGTCGAACTGGACTGAGTCTGCTGGGTGGCGGCAGGCGCGCTCTGATCAGAGGTTGACGGAGTAGTCTGCGCGATGGCTGGAAAAGCGAGAACGGCGGCCAAGGGCAGGGCGAAAAGCAGGCGGTTGTTCATGATGACTTCCTCCAAGTTTGGGGCGGAGCGTTGGGCTGAGCTTTTGGCGCCAGCCTTTTTGCGCTACCCCGGCACGCCTGGGGCGTGCGTGGAATTTGATTGCGTCCCTTTGATCGGTACAGAAAGCCAGCGGGTCTCGCTGAGCCGGCCCGCGCTGACGCATCGCTTGGCCTTGAACTGTGGGTACCCAAGTAACGGCGGCACCTGCCCTTTTCTATTACATGTGGGATGCCAAATCAGGCGCCAGGGTTGAGAGAGCTAAATGCTTGATATCTATGGACATTGTAGTACCCTTCGGGCGGGAAAGATAGGCTGGGTGCGCAAGCCGAGGGTAATTTTGGGAAACCTGATATAAAAACTGCGTGGAAATCCAGGTCTAAGAAATCCAGGTCTTCGAGGAGGGGCAGTTTGGAGGCTAATTGGGTGAGGAATGGAGGATGGTGTGTGAGTCGGGCTGCGGTGAGGGTGGGAGTCACTGCGTTGGTGTTTTGTGGGGTGCTCTGGGGTGAGGGACTGGAGACAGCTTCGTCCCGAATCCCGGCCGACCATCTGCAGCAGTATTCCGATCTCGCCGTCACGTGGATGCAGGAATATCTGCGGATTGATACCACGAATCCTCCGGGGCACGAGATGAAGGCGGCGGAGTTCTACAAGAAGATTCTGGATCAGGAAGGGATTGAGACTCGGGTGTTTGAATATGCACCGGGGCGCGCGGATCTGTGGGCGCGGCTGCCGGCTACCTCGCACGAAAAGGAAGATCCCCACTTCTCCCAAAACCAGGGAGAAATGGGGAACCCGACGAAGCGGCCGATCATTTTGCTGAACCATATGGATGTGGTGACCAGCGATGCATCGCACTGGAAGGTTCCGCCGTTCAGCGGTGAGATTCGGAACGGCTATTTGTGGGGGCGCGGAGCGCAGGACATGAAGGATGAAGGTCTGGCGCAACTGGTGGTGATGGTGATGTTGAAGCGGGAGAAGTTGGTGCTGGATCGCGACGTGATTTTTCTAGCCGTCGCGGATGAGGAGGTTGATGACACGGGGACGGACTGGTTCATCGAGCACCAGCGCGACTTGCTGGAGAACGCGGAGTTCCTGATCAACGAAGGCGGGGAGAACCTGCTGGAGAATGGTTTCGTGAAGTATGTGGGCGTGGACGTTGGAGAGAAGACCACATACTGGCTGCACGTGGTGGCGCATGGCAGGCCGGGGCATGGATCGCGGCCGATCGCGGATTCGGCTCCGAACCGACTGGTGCGGGCGCTGAACAAGATAATTGGGTACCGAACGCCGCTGCAGGTGTTGCCGGTGGTGGATGAATTCTTGCGCGAAATGGCGCCGTACGAGCCGCCGGAGCGGGCGGCAAAGTACCGCAACATAAAGAAGGCGATCGAGGATAAGAAATTTCAGGAGGAAATCGAGACGGACGAGTCGCTGAACTTTCTTCTGCGCGACACGATTACGCTGACCATGATGGGAGGATCGGAACAAACCAACGTGATTCCTGCGGAGGCGTGGGCGAATCTGGATGTGCGGATTCTGCCGGGAGGCGATCCGAGGGCGGTGCTGGCGGCGGTGCGGCGGGTGGTGAATGATCCGGACGTGAGCGTAGAGCCGCTGAATGCGGAGTTTCGCGTGGCGAATTATTCGGGGACGGATAACGCGCTTTTTGCTGCGATCCGGCAAGTGTCAGCGAAGTATTTTCCGGGAACGCCGGTGGTGCCGCACATCACCAGTGGATATACGGAGAATCAGCGCTACCGGCCGCTGGGGATAATTTCGTACGGATTCAATCCTTATACGGCGACGGATGAAGAGGGGAATACCGAGCACGGGAACGATGAGCGGATTCGGGTGGAGGAAGTGCGGCGGGGGCCGCGGATTTTGTTTGATGTGGTGGCGGCGGTGGCGGGGAAGTAAGGTACTCGACGGCTAGGTTCAGGTAAGTCGGAAATGCCCGCCAATTCACGACTCGATTCGTCAAAGTCTGAGATAGAATCGCCACTCGATGGCGGCGAGCTTCTTCAAGATTGGCGGGCGTTCCATTATCCCGAGTGGTTGGGGAGACTACGGGCACATCCTGCAACACGGAATGGCGGCACACTTGCCAAGGGTGGACGGGAGACTGGCCCTCGAAAGGTCAGGCCCGTATATTCCGCCCATTACACTGCCAGGAATCGGCGACATCGTTCTCACCTCTGAGGCGCAGAAACTATTAGAGAGATCTGCCCTTTCTGGATTCAGTTTCCTCCGCGTGGAAAAAATGCTTGTCGTTGAGCTGCCTTGGGAAACTTGGGACCTTGATGCGGAGCAACCTGCGGAGTTCCCTGAGTCGGGCGAACCCGAAGACTACATCCTTGGAAGGCCGCACAGCCCAAATGCCGCGACAGAGCTGGGCGAGCTGTGGGAGATTGTGGTTCCTTCCACCGCGACAATTCTTCGGCCGAGGAGCGTCGTGAATTCGTATGAGGAACTGCGGATTGACCTGAGCACTTGGAACGGCTCGGACCTGTTCAGGGGCGAGGGCTAGAGGTCCATACTCTTTTCAGCACACGCCCGCGAGTGGTTTTCTGAGCACTGGGGAAGATACGTACAGTTTGATGAATTT